>Ga0181352_1000606_pt1 | contig 15074 bp, 30 predicted proteins | sample Fa13VDMLBSN_FD_130103 | JGI IMG/M metagenome (GOLD analysis project Ga0181352, IMG submission 130103) | Freshwater viral communities from Lake Michigan, USA - Fa13.VD.MLB.S.N | ecosystem: Environmental > Aquatic > Freshwater > Lake | place: USA: Michigan | collected 2013-09-23 | reverse complement strand
GAGAAAGGGACCCGTACGCGATTGAGCTTCGGGCTCACAAAGTTTTTCACGTTTTTGCGATCAAAACAGCCTCATCTGGCCCATCATGCGAGCGCTCTTGCGCACGTTGCACTCAAGGCACGCACACTGGCAGTTGTGCTCGGCATGCGGACCACCACGCGACATTGGGACGATGTGGTCAAGGCTCGCCGTCCTTGGGTGGAGGCGTCTCGTGCCGCGTTGCCGCAATGCCCTCTTGAGCACGGGACGGCCGCACAGCTGGCACATCCACCCATCACGATCAAAGATAACGCTGCGGGACACATCGCTATATGCCACCCCATACATGATGGCACGTGACTTGTGGTCACAGCGAAACAGGTTGCAGTGATCGCACGCTAGCCTTCCTCGCCCGCGATGATGACTCACCATGATCTGGCGGTCGCAATACTTGCATGCCCTGGGGGCAGAGGCCGGCACCAATCGCACGCCAGTCCGCCGCTCATATATGGCCCTGGTCTTTTGTCTGCCCAGTTCGATCCTGCACGCCTTGCTGCACGTCTTTCGATGTGGCGACTTGCCTTGCATGCCAAGCAGCATGCCACCGCACACAACACATTCGCGGCGCGATGCGAGTGACGAACACACAACGTCAGCAAGTATGGCAACGGCCGTTTTTAAAGCCTTCCGTATGCGAGTGCATTGGTGGCAGTAATGCAGGGCTCTTGCGCATTTGATGAGCAAGACGCGGCGACACCCACGGCATCTGTGCCCGTTATCTCTCAGTACAGTAAAGGCGTTGAGCCCAAGCAGTTTCTTTGCTTCTGCTTCAGCCTTGCGTCGCTTACGCCTGGCAGCGTCACGCTTTGACGTTTCTGAGTTGACGTATCGCCGTTGACAAGTAGGGCATCTGAAGCACAGCGGATGATGTGCGTGAAACGCCTCGCCGCAGTCAGGGCATGTTTTTACTAGCGTCGTGTCGCCCATGAACGCAGCATCCATGCAACGTCAAGCTTTCTTTCTGAACCCACCGCCCTGTTCCACCATCACGGTCTTCCTCGAGTGGCAACTGCGGCACAGCGTCCGCAGGTTGTCCATCAAGTCGGATCCGCCGGACGCCTTGGCTACGACGTGGTCAACGTGGGCTTCACGTCCGCTCACGACACGGCCGCAGTCTTGGCATTGCCAGTTGTCGAGGACGAGCCGCTCCCGGCGGGCCAGCTTCCATGCACGCCGGCCGTAGCCGGCCTCGGTCTGATTGCGTGGCGTCACTGCCCGTGGCCGCTTTCGCTGCCCAACCCACGGCGGCTTGAACGTCGGCAGCCTGTCGGGCATATCAGCCCTTGAACATCACCGTACCCACGGTGCCAGTGCTGTTGGTGGTCGCGGACACGAACTTGATAAAATGGGCCGCGAACACCTCGTCGGGCATCGAATACGCCCGGCCGTCCGTCGTGGACGCCGACAGCGTGATCTTCACAACAGCCCCGTCCTTGTCGTACAGCTGGTAGAACGGCCCAGCTTCAACGTCAGAGACCCACAGATTGAGCTGCGTGGCGTTGGTGTTGACAGTGCCCATTTCCACGATGCCGCCAGCCATGTCGAACATGGGGATCGTGTTGGCCACAGACGTTGCCGTGGACAGCGTAAACGGGTGCACCTTGCTCTTGCGGCGGATCTTCGAGTCGGACATGACTGTCTCCGTGTTGGGCTCGGCATGCAGCCGATGCGTGGCCTGCCTTCAGCGTACGTGCGAAACTGCCGCAGCGGGCGGGTTTCGTGCCTATAGGCTAGGGTTGGGGGGCGTCAGCCTTGCAGTGGCTCGGGCGTCTGGATCGCCGCCCGGTACTCGGCCTCGGTGATCTCTTCGACGGCACCGCTGGCGAGCAGTTGCGGGAGCAGCGTGGACGCTGGCTCCCATGTGGCGAACTCGTCATTTACCGCCAGGAGCAGTCGGCCCGCTTTGTCTCGTGGGGCAACGGCTGCCGGGTCGAAGCAGGTGATCGTCTTCGTCTCGGCGTTAGGGTGGCCCCATGCCGTATCGAGCTGGAGGCGGATGGACTCGTAGAGTGATTCGCTTGCCGTGCGAAAGCACCTCACAGCGTCACTCCCCATTTACGCGCCAGGCCGCGCTCTACCGCGCTGATCTGCGTCGCCGTCAATGCTGCGGCATACGCGACGACCTCGCTAACGTACTGCGTATTACTGCCAGCACCATCGCACTTACCGATTTGCAGTCTTGCCGTGGTGGAAGAGTAGTTGCCGCTGGCGTTTGTTTTTCCGGCAATCTCCACTCCGTTACGGCGTACTGACATCGCAGCGCCGATTCGATACGCCGTCAAAATATGCGGCGTTGTCCATCCAGTGTTCGTTTGCGAGCCTGCCAACAGTCGCCCGCCTGATACGTTGACAGTGTCGAAAATGAGACTACTGCCGCCGAAATGGCTGTTGAAAAACACTCGGCCGTTCGCTTGTGCATCTGAGCCGAAGATGATGGTGCCGGAGTCGGCAATCAGCGGCATGTAACACGCCATGAAAACGACAAATGTCGGATTTGTAGTCGGCGTCAGAAAATAGTCGGCGATTGTCGCGGACGATGTGATGCTGTCGTTTGTGTCGAAAAGCAGCGTCGGCCTTCCGTTAAACCCGCTCGCCTGATACGTCGGCTGGTTGTTGGCAGTCGCCTGTGTGGCGTGGAATCCGTTCCCCGACAGGTCGTTGACCTGCGAGACGGTCGAGCCGTTAAACGTCATGGAAGACGTGTTGGCGGCGTTGAGCCAGAGCTTCAGCCCTGCGATACTCTTCGGGTTGAACCCGCTCGCCTTCGGCCGCAGCAGCTTCGGATTCATCCCCATGCTTAGTTCTCCACCTTGGCTGCTTTGGGCTGCAACGCGTAAAGCAACTTCGTCTGCTCTGCCACGGCCTGGCTGATCTCGCGTTGCGTCTCGCCCAACTGCTTTACGAACTGCCGGTGCTCTTCTACCAAGGGCAGCAGAACGTCGTTCCGCAGTATCCACCCGGCTGCAAGCGCCACGAGCACTGGGAATCCCCAGCGTTCCATAATGCCGAACGCAGTGTCTTTTGCCGCCTCAGTCATGGTTGCGTGCCTCACGCATCAGCAGACGCATCTGCGTGCGGTTCTCCTGTCGTGCGAGCCACCATTGAACCAAGAGCTTCACGACCTCTTGCACAAGAGCCCCGAGCACGAGTGTCAGGATGATGCCCATGCCGAACTCGTGGCGGGCGGCCCGCTCGATCTGCTTGGTGTAGTGCTTGGCCACGACCTGCGTTTCGTCGGCGTTGCACTGCTCGAGCACCGGCAGGGGCCAGCCTCGCACGGCTGACTTCACGATCCGCGAGACGATGCGACGGCCGGCAACCGTTCGCTGCAGCGTCGGTAGGCGATCCCAGACGTGGGCTTGGAGTTCTGGAAGCGTCATTTCTTCCCCGTTCCTTTGCAGATGGGGCAGACGATTTTGATTTTTCCGTCACCGATAAAGCCGTCCACGCAGTTGTCACACTTGTCGCTCGCCGGGCTGGGGGCGATCTCGTTCCGCAGCTGCACGACCATGCGGGCTGTCTCGCAGGCCAGGTCGGCGGTGACGCCGTTGTCACCAGGCAGCGTGGCAACGCAGCCAACGAGCACGACGGCGAACGCGAGCAGGAATCTCACAGGATGCCCTCCAGCCAGTTGCCGGGCATCTGCGACGGCTTGAACCCGCTGTACCCGGCGTAGACGTAGGAGTCACGGCCCGAGAGCATCCGGTCGCACACGTCGGCGTCGATCCAGAAGGAGCAGTTACGGACGGCGGGCGGCATGTCGTTGGGGTAGTGCTTTCCCACGGTGTTCGATTCGCCCCACGAATTGGCACAGAGCAGGCCGGGCCGCTTGCCGCCTCTCAAGCCAATCAGGCACATGCAGTGCCACCAAACGCCGCCGGCCTTGCAAAAGCCGTCATCGTCCCGGCTCATGCTGAAGCCCTGGCCGCTGCACACGACAACCGGGTAGCCGTTGCTGATGGCGGCCGCCGCCTCGTTGAAGTTGGTGGCCAGCGTGGTCTCTGAGCACCGCCGCTCCTTGGCAAACGGCTCGAGCACGTCGGGCACGCCGTTGCGGCCCCACTCACGGTCCCGCTGCTGCTTGCCTTCCTCGCGGATCACGGTGCCGCCGTAGTCCACGCCATAGTGAAGGCAGCCGAAATCACGGACGGCTTTCGCGGCATGGAAGCCCGTGCTGCCGTCGCCTCCGGTGTTGGATCGCTGGCCCCGAGCCTCCACGCGGGAGAAGCCGTACAGGCTGCTTTCGATGGTGCGGCCGTGCCAGGCTTCCGGCTCTTTCCGCCAGTGAATATCGCACGCAGCGAGCACGTCTACCGCAAGGCTGCTTCCCCAGCCGACGCAGCTACCCACTGAACCTTGCGAGCCACGCTTCCACTTGCTGTCACACGCCAGCAGGGCCGGGTACAGAAGCACGTCCTGGTCGGCCGCCTTTAGATCCGGCCCGGCCGTTGCGAGAGTCGGATGCGGAAGCGTTGCCACGAACGCTTCGGCACCTTCCGGGTCGGGGACGTAGCCCATGCCGTGCTCTGCCATGCGTCAGCCCCCGTTGACGCCGGCCCACGCCACGGCACGACAGAACGCCACGTAACGGCCCCGCAGGTCCGCAGTGACCGGCACTACGTCCGTGCCAACAGCGGACCCGTAGGCGGCCTCTACGGCCTTCCTGAGCGATTCGTTGGAGCCGGGCACATGCTGCCCGATGCGACGCCAGGCGATGTCCACGGCGAGAGCGGTGAAGGCCCGCAGCGAGCGGGTGTCCGTGAAGACCACCTCGGTGGTCACGGCATCGCCAGCGGCCACCGTCGCGGCCTTGGTCCAGACTTCAGCCCACAGGGCACGATCCACAGGCGAGGCACCACGCAGGGCCTCGGCAATCGGCGTAACAAGGCGTTGCATCTCGTCACTCGGCGTATCAACCGTCACGCGGGCCGGGCTGGCCGGCAACGTCGGCAGCGGCACCTTGCCCCAGGCGGCAGCGACCAGCAGAGCGACGGCCGCAAGCCTGGTCAGGAGGCCAGCCTTCTCTTTTGCGGCCTCCACCGCACGACTCGCGGCGGCTCGGATCTGCGGCCAGTAGGGAGCCACCGCGAGAGCAACCGCCAGAGCGAGGGCACCGGCACGAAATGCGAGTTCGACATTCACTTGCGGCCCTCGACTTGGAGCAGAGCAAACCGCACAAGGGCCTCGCCTTCCTTCGTCTTCAGCACGTCCGAGATGAGCCGCACGAGCTGATCATCGGTCACGGCCTTCGTCTTCGACGCCAGCCATTCGCAGGCTTCGCCGACGATGATGGAACGTTTCCAAGGGTCCGCCTCGTTGACGAATCGCTGGCCGTAGCCGATCAGCGGCGACCACGCCGAGAGCAGCTGGATTTGCTGCCACACGTTGAGGTTGGCCCCGTACTTGTCGAGCTCGGCGGGCGTGGCTTCGTATGACGGCATAAGGTGCGTCCTCCGTGACGTGATCTTCCCGCGACTGTATCTGCCGTCGCTGTGACAGATACCGACAGCATGTCGCGGTATCTCGACACGCCGCAGTGATCCATCACAGTCGCGCCGAAAACCGCTCATACAGCGGCCTCCGTGCCGCACACAGTCAGTCTACGGACGAAAACGGGGTGCCTTACGGCTTTCCAGACACGGCAACCTGCTCGAGCATCTGCATTTTCGCCTCGACGCCGACGCACCAGTTGGCGTGCCAGATGTAGCACGTCTTCGGAACGGCAATCGGCTCGCCCTGCCACACCGATGTATTCCCGAGGGTCGCCCAGTTAGCCACCTTGTCAGACGGCAGCACGCTCATCGGCACGGGCAGAGACTTGGCGTTCGTCCTCAGAGCGTGGATCACGTCCTGGTCTGGCTGATCAAGCAGCCGGCTCATGTCGGCCACCAACTCCCACCACCGCCTGGTCTTCGTCGTGGGACGGAAGAGCATCACGCCGGCACACCACTGCACCACGTCATCGCTGTACGCGATCTCGTCGAACGACATGCCACGCATGTGGTTCTCTGCCCACTGGCACGCCCCAGGCCACAAGATCACATCGGAGTCCACGTAGAGCGTCGGCTCGCCGTCCACCGGCAACCGCAGCAAAGCATCAAGCTTGTCATCCATACACCGATTCCAGCCGGGCTGCTTGAACGCTCCGGTCGGGCACGTCTGCTGGTACTCGATGGCTCGCACCTCGGAAAACGCCCAGGCACGAGACAGCACGAATCGCCGGCACATGTCGGCATGGCTTGGCGTGTAGTAGGTGAGCAGTCGCATGGTTAGCAGGGGGCGTCAGCCCGCAGTGCCTTTGTCTGGGATGCTGAAACCTCGTGCCATTCATCCACGCGAGGGCCGGGCACGCTCTCGACCCAATGGCGGTTCAGGTGGTGCGCAGCGTGCCACGCCGCGCCGGGCACGTGCGCACCACCTTCCGCGCCGATGTTCTGAATGCGAGCCAGCATCGGGCGAACTTCAAACCGAGGGCCGCGAGTCAGCTTGTCGATGACCGTGTCCCACGAGACCTGGCGATCATCTGCAGGCCAGTGCTCGCGGATGCTGTGCCAACGATCTCGCCACGTTGCCCATCCCCACGGCGTGAACCAAGGCTCACGAAACACGGCATTGCGGTAGCCAACCTCGGGCACTGGTGTCCGCTGATACCCGCACACCGAGAAGACCGTTTCGTCCTTTTCGTATTGCGTCAGCCCCCAGTCGGCGAATCGCAGGAAGTCCCTGCCTGGGACGGTGTCATCCTCGAGGGCGATCACACGATCGTGGTGGTCGAACCCGTACGCCAGGGCCGAATACGTGTTGACGTTGCAGCCGACACGCTGCGACCCGACCATCACGAACGCCTTCACGTGCGGCAGCTGCGTGAACTGAGCAGCGATACTGATCACTTCGTCGCTGACGGGCTCGCACAGCAGGCCAATCGGGAAGCGGTCCACGTCATCGCAGCGGGCCAATGCGTCGAGCACCGTCTTCGTGTAGCCAGGCCGGCTGCAGAGAGTCATCACGACGCAGGTGTTCTTCGATCGGTTAGTCGCCATAACCCTGCGTGTCGTGGTAGATGGTGTGCGGCATTCCTTGCCACCGCATGCGTCGCTCTGTCGGCGTCCAGGTCGTCTGCTGGGCCATGCACCGCAGCCGGATGACTTCTGGCGACGGCGGTGCTTCGTCGTCATCTGCTCCATATCGCTTTGCGAGTCCGTAGATCATCCGCAGCTTGGCAAGCGTCGAGAACGAATAGCCGAGCGTGGCGGCGATGTCGGCAAGCCCGACGCCGTCTTTCCACATCCGCTCAAACCGCTGTCGGGTTCGCTTGTCCATGATTTATCCCACCATGACCCACCATGACGGGCATGCTTCGTGCGTGACTCCGCACGGGCCTCCGCACGTTTCCGCAACGGCTCGGCGCACCTCGAAGGGCGGCATGTTGTAGTAGTCGTGCCCGGCCAGCACGCCGCCAACCTTCACCTTCGGCGCCCACGCCAGGATGTCACGCCTGCATCCGGCGTAGCTGTGGTCGCCGTCGATGTAGACGAAGTCGAGCGAGCGATCCGCGAACGTGGCGGCAGCAGTCACGGAGTCCATGCGGCAGATGCGGCATCGGCTCGCGTGATGATTGGCCACGCCAAGGGCTTGCTGAAATCGCAGTTCGTGCTCAGCGTCTGGCCCGTTCATCACATCGTCGTAGCCTTCGATGTGGCACCAGCGGTCCACCATGACGTACTGGCCGGGCCACAGATCAAGGAACGTCCGCGAGTAGTTCCCTTCGGCGACGCCAACCTCGACGGCCGTTCCCGTGTGGCCGAGCGACTGCAGGAACAACGGGAACATGTTGCGATGAACTGGCTTAATCACCCGATTCGCACGGTAGTCCGTGCCTCCGTGCCGTACGTTTTCTCAGTGATGACTTTTCCGATCTGCACGTCATCAACCCATGCCACGCCGTTCAGTGCGTCCTCGACTCCCTTTTGGTAGTTCGAGCAATCACCTGGCGGGAGACGCAACGCAGTGCGTGCATTGAGTTCGCCGTTCGCCTTGAAGTGCGACCTCGGCCTGACGAAAACAAGGTCGATGATGAGCGTGAGAGGGGCTTCGTCTGTAGGCAATGCCCCGGCGGCTTTCGCCGCCAGGGCTATCGCCTGTCGGTACGCCACGATTCCGTTGTCTGGCGTGTACGCATGGCCTCTCCGAGTCACCTTGACGCGTGGCTGCGGAATCGGCTTGCCAGGTACAGAAAACGTGATGGCCACGGCTCACCGGTAGCGAATCACGGCGAACCACTGGCGACGGGCCGGCGAGTAGGCGACGCCTTCCTCGACGATCACGCGCTTGCCGAAGAAACAGCAGTTTCTGCGGGCCTGCTCGGGCGTCGATCCGCAGCCGATCCCTTCGTACTGGCCGCAGCTCGAATGCACGAGCACGCCGCGACGGGCGATGATGGTGGCGTGATCCTGGGCCGTAACCACGACAGTCGGGGCGGCTTCAGCCGTGAAGCAGGCCAGAGCGACAAGACAGGCCAGAGCAAAACGCATGGCAATCCTCCGTGAGAGCCCGGTGTCCGCCGGGTCAAACGGAAGATGGCATGTGTGTCAAACGTCAAGGAGTACCGGCAGCGTTCTCGACATTATCCAGCACGTTATCCAGCACCGCCGCGTGCCTCGCGGCCGAACGGCGCATCCATGCTGCATGTTATCCAGCGGGCCGGGCGTTTATACGGGTCCGTAGAAACACTGGTTATGCCCGCGTAATCCCAAGCCCTTCCGCAATCACGGCGATGTCGTCCTTGTCGTAGACGACGAACTGCTGGTCGTACTCAAACAGCCCCCACCGGCTTTCGGTCAGGTCAACGACCGGCGGCTCTCCGTTGTAACTCTCGGCCTTGAGCGAGGCTTCGTAGAAGTCTCGCGGCCCGCCGTCGAACGAGATCACTTCGCCTCGGCGATACAGACCCGACGTTAGGCACGGCTTCCAGTAGGAAAACACGGTGCCTTCGGGCAGGCTGCAAAACTCTTCAAAGCCAACGATTCGCATCTGCGTCCCCTTGTTACTCAACCAAGCATAACCAGGCGATTCAGCGGACGAGCCGCTGATCGCTGGCGTTAGGTGCATCAGTCGAACCCGCCAGAGCATCCAGAGTCATATGACCCAGAGTCGTAAGAGCCGCTGTCGTAACTGATGCCGCCAGAGTCATGCGAACTGCCGTAATCGCATCCGCCTTGGTAGCCGCCGTCGATTTGATGCCAGCCTGAATCGCTCGCCGGAATGGCCTCTGGAGTCGCCCTGTCGTTCTCGGATGTGTTCATGGAGTCCCCGATGAGTCCACCGGCAATGTTGCCGCCAATAATGCCGCCGACGATCCCGTCATTCATGGCGTAGCCAAGCGCAATCGAAGTCGCCAGCCCGTCGTCTGTCGGTGTCGGCTGTTGAACCATCCGCACCGGCTGCGTTTTCTTTTTCTTGAACCATCCAAACATGAAAGCACCTAACCAACGGATGCAGCGGACTCGCGATGCCGTCTGCGGTTGTAGTTTCGTCAGCGGTCGCGAGCCGCTGATCGCTGGCGTTAGGATGCTGCCGCAACGTCGCGGCAAGCCCCGCAGAGAAACAGCCCTGGATGAACCTCGGACCCAACGCCGCGAGATACTCCGACAAGTTCGACCATGCGCAGCAGGCAGGCGTCCCCGCAGCCAAAGCATCGCGACCCATCCGGCTCAACGTCCCGCCATTCAATGTGCAGGTCGATGGTCAAGTGAGCCATATGCTTTCGTCCTTTCTGTCTTCGCATCCTAACCACGCGATGCAGCGGACCCGCGATGCCGTCTGCCGGTATGGTAATTCAGCGGTCGCGGGCCGCTGATCGCTGGCGTTCTGTGGCTACTTGCCGTCCGTTGGCGGGGCCGGGAGCGGCGGAAGCCCCTCGCCCTTGCGGATTCTGTTGATGCAGTCCAGCACCTCGCCGGAGGTGACTGCGCCTAGTCGCTCAAGTTGCATCATGCGATCCAACTTCTCTCGGGCATCGCGGGCGCGCTCCTCTGCGCTTTTCGGTTTAGCCAACACCTCGTAGACCTTCACCTTGTCGAGCGTGGCGAATCGGTCATCTGAGACGAGAACCCACTTTCGCGGGTCGCAATCAGCAAACTCGACTTCGACTTCAAATGAGTATCCATCCCTTTCCGTCAGCCGCTTTGTTGTCCAGCCGAGCGGCCCGACAAATCGGTCGAAGTGCTCGCAGATTTCTTGAATGGTGGTGCTCATGTCTCCCTTTCTACGCTCACAGAACCAGCGGATGAAGCGGACGGCAGAGCCGCCGCTTATCCTGCGTGTTCTCAAGTCAGACGGGCCAAAAGTCCACGCAGTGCTTCTGCCCATCGGTAATCGTCCTCCTGCGCCAAATCAGACTCACATTCATGGCACCAAAAATCCTTGCTGGCCTCAATCGCCTTGCGTTCTTCTTCAGTCAGCCGCAGACAGGAACACTCTGCAATTTGTTTCAAACGCCACAGCGCCTTGTGCGCCTTCCTCCGCTCTGGCGTGTTCAGCACCATGACGCAGCGCTGGTCAAACGGATCAATCTGCGCGAGGCACTCCCCTATTGCGTCAAGCAGTCCAGACACTTCGGCGGCGTGAGAACCAAGCATTGCAGCAGACCGCTCATCAACGTCGCTCATTGAATCATGCTCCTGTGATCGCGGCTGCTGAATGCAGCCGTTCTGTGGCTAACCGTTCTCTGTGAAAGATTCCATAGCCATCCGGTCAAGCATCCTCCGCCGCGTTTTCTGATCCGCGTCGGACGCCGCAATTTCCATCAAGGCCGCCGCCGTCTTTCGCAGTTCAACCAGTTCAGAGTCTCGCTCGGCTACTTGTTGTTGCAGCCACCGCTCGCAAGTCGTTAGTGCGGCGACAGTTGCATTCAACCTCGCTGCTTGCTCCTCAGCCGATGGCACACAGAAATCAACCTCAGTGGTGCCGCAAGTGCAGACGACGCATCCGCCCCGAACAGGAAGCAGTTTTCCGCACTAGATGCAGTGGTGCATTTGTTGCTTGTCGTTTGTCATGTCTCCCTTTCTACGCTCACAGAACCAGCGGATGAAGCGGACGGCGAAGCCGCCGCTTATCCTGCGTGTTCTATTTCCTACGGACGCCAGTTCCACACGGCCGGTTCTCCACTCATTTCCGGCAAATACTTGCCGTCCACCTTGTCGGGCCTGACCCACTTGGCAAGAAAATCCACCTCGCCTTTGCGCTCTACGCGGTAGACCACGCCTTCCGGCTCGTCGCATCCGCTGTGCTGCTCGCCGTGAATCTTCATCGCCGCCTCAACGGAGAGCGGCGAGCCGATGTGCAGTAGGCGAGGGCAGTTGAAGTGCGATTCGACTCGTCCCATGAACGCATGAAACGAAATCCGCGATTCTCCTTCCATGATGTCGAAAGCCGCGAATGGCTCCATCCCGTCATTGAACTCGTATCGCGTTCCGTGCGCCTGCGCCATCCACTCGCCTACGATTCTCTCGCCGTCCCGCAGCACGGCAAGAAATCTCTCTTGATGCATCCATACCCACTGATCGAAAAGCCGATGCTGCTCATATCGCGAAGAGGCTGCAAGCCATCCCGCCCGCCCCAGCGGATGCAGGGTTCCGTTGATCCGAGCGACCGCAACGCATGAGCCGTCTAGTTTTTCCTGAACGATCACCGTGTCATGCCGATCGCGGGCCTTCGTTGTGCAAATCCTCGCCTGCCCATCAGGTACGCAATGATCTGACGGCCCAAGGCGGCTGTTCGGAAGATGGCCGATTGAACCGTATGACTTGCGCCCGAGCGGCTTGGCGGAAATAGAACCAGCCGATGCAACGGACGGCCCTGCTACGTCATGCGTCATGGTGAGTTCTCCGGTGGCCGCCGTTGATCTTCCGTGTTCTCCAACTATCCATTCGCCTTGGTTGCCCGATCCCACTCGTCCTTCGGCACCAGCACCCACTCATTCGTTTCCAGCGCCCCGGCGAGCCGTTCCAGTTGATCGCCAGTGACGTACTGCTCGGTCACGACCGCCACGGCACTGTTCAGTTCCATGCTGAGCCGCAGCGACCGGACGTGCTTCAGCCCGAGAGCGTCAAGAATGCGAGGAATCGCCGAGTTGGTTGTCGTTGCTATTGCCATGTTTCAACCTCCGTTGGAGAACCACGCGATGCAGCGGACGTAGCCGCTGATCGCTGGCGTTCTGTGGCTACTTGCCGTCGCTCGGAGGGGCCGGGAGCGGCATCCAGTGGGTGACCTTTGCCGCCTCCGACCCAACCGCCGTCAACACAATCCAACGCTTTTGCTCTGCTCTCCAGCCAATCGTCACTCGCTCGCCTGACGCACCCCACGCAGAGTCGATCTTCACCAGCACCGACTTCATCAGTGGCGGCAGTCGCTTGTTCTTTGCGGAGGCCCATCGCCTTGCTGTCTGCATCGTCAACTCCTTTCACTACGCTCACAGAACCACGCGATTCAGCGGACTGCGCCGCTGATCGCTGGCGTTATGCCTTTACGATCCCGAGCTTCTTCAGTAGTTCTTCTAGGGCCTCTGGGTCTTTCTCGTCCCGCTTCTTCGCCCACTCTTGGTCTACCAAACTCGTCGCCTTTGCCCGTGCTGTGTCCAACTCGGCGGCGGAAACGATTCCTTTTTCCATCAAGGCAATCATCAGCGTTGCGAAGTTCACGGCGTGGGCCTGATTCGCTTCGTTGATGTGATCCACCAAGGTCTGCATCGTCTTCTCCAGTGCTTGGCATAACCACGCGATGCAGCGGACGAGCCGCTGATCGCTGTCGTTCTGCTCACTCCGACTTCGGCCCGAACTTCTCCAGAATCGACCGCAGGTTGGCGGCGATCTGTTGGGCGATGAGGCTGCCCCATGATTCGTATTCGTTGATCGCTTCCTGAAGGCTTGCGGCCCCACCCGCAGTCATCTTGTCGCTCATCAGTTTCCTTTCTGTGCGGTGCCGGGCTTTTGAAACGGAGCCCGGCGGAACCGCGAGGTGAGTCATCCGCGTGGATAGCCACGGTTCAGACCCAGTGGGTTTTCTGCCTCTCCAGTATGCCGAGCAGAACCAGCGGATGAAGCGGACGGCGGAGCCGCCGCTTATCCTGCGTGTTCTCAACCTAACCGCTCCAGTAAGCGGCGAAGCGTGGCCGCAATCCTCTCACACTGCTCGTCATCATCGTTGCCGTCGTAGGCCGTGACCGCTTGGCAAATCGCCTCCCGCTCCGCGTCGGTGAGCCGCAGCCGCTCAATCTCGCGGGCCGCCTCTTCAAGCAGCGCGCCGACATCCGGCTCCCACACGACTTCTGCACGCAGCCGCACGCAGATTTCAGAAGCGTCAGCCATCACGCCACACCTCTCGGGCTGCAGATGCCGTTCCGCCACTTGGAAACCTTGCTCTGCGTGTTCGTCACGTCTTCCCGCATCCGCTCTTGGATGTGCCGTTGCTTGAGCACGGCCTTGAGCCGCTCAATCTCGTCTGGCGACGGGTCCACGGTGCTGCGTTCCTTCTCGATCTTCGGCCGCTTCGGCAACTTCATCCGCTGGGCGTACGAGTACATCGTTCCGATGGACACGCCGGCCCTGTCGGCAATCTCCTGCGTCGGCACCAACTCCACCCACAGCCGATGGATCTCTGCTGCCGATAGCTTCGGCCGCTTTCCGCTGCTGCGTCGCTCCAGGCCGAACTTACGCGTGGCACGGTGCACGCTGTCCTCAGAGCAGCCAAGCCGCTCCGCGATCTGAGAGGCGGTGAGCCCCTCAGACCGCAGAGCCAGCATGGCGTCGTAGTCGATACGCTTGGCCATCGTCACTCCGTCGCCAGGGGCATGATGACGCCGACGAACGTGTCCGTGCGGAGCACGACGGCCGACTGAGCGTCCGTGGCCTGGACGCTCACCGTGGGCTCGCCGTCAGCCGGAAGGCCCGAGAGCCACTCACGCACGAACACCGGATCGAGCTTCACCGTGCAAGCCTTGCCCGCCTCAACGATCTCGCACGTCACGCTCGACTCGCCGGCCTCGGCCGACTGCCCGTGCAAGTGGATGCCCTCAGCCGTGAACGTGTACTGCACGCCCTTCGACTGCTCGCTCGTCACGATGGCTGCAGCCCTGGTGGCTGACAGCAACTCGGTGGCCAGCACCGTGGTCGGCTCGCCACCATCATTCGGGATCACGTCGCGCCACCGTGGGAAGCGGCCCTCGGTGAGCCGAGCCGTGACAGTCGTGCCGCCGATGGTGGCCAGCAGCTCGTTGCCGGTGGCCTCCAGCTGCACCGAGTCTTCGCCGGCCGCCACCGCGACACGGGCCAGGATCTGCATCACCCGGCTCGGCACGAGCGTCGTTGTGTCATCAACCGCCAGGTCGTGCTCCATCTCGCACGAGCACAGCCGGCGGCCGTCCGTGGCCACGAAGTTGACGACGCCATCGGCCACGTCCACAAGCACCGCCCCGAGGGCGTAGCGGCCCGACTCCTGGTCGGCTGCGAACACGACGCCACGCACGGCCCGAGCAAACTGGTCCGCCGGCAGCCGCGTCACGGGCTTCGCGTCCTTCGGTTCCCACAGCGGGTACTCGGCCGCGTCCTCGACGGGAAGCGTCCACGTGCCGTGGCCACACCGCACGACGCACGACGTGCCCTTGGTCTCCAGCGTCACGTCATCACCACCGGCGGCGTTGAGGATCGCCATGAGCCGCCCGTGCGGCAGCAGCATCGCGTCGCCGTGGTAGTCGATGGCGGCGTCGATCCGCACCTCGAGGTCCGTGCCTGTCACCAGCCCGTCACCCAGACGCACGTTGGTCAGGATGGGCTTTGGTGCCCGGCTTGGCACCGCCGGGCTTACAGCGGCCAGCGCATTCTTCAGCTCGGCGGCGCTCAATGTGATGCCACCAGTCTTGCGACGTTCCTTCGTTGCCGTAGCCATGTGAAGTCCTTTTCTTCGAGAGAGACAAACCAACCAAAACGCCAAGCACGAACGTGCAGGCGAGACTGATGTGACCGATGCTGATGAGGGCGAAT
>Ga0181352_1000605_pt1 | contig 15080 bp, 3 predicted proteins | sample Fa13VDMLBSN_FD_130103 | JGI IMG/M metagenome (GOLD analysis project Ga0181352, IMG submission 130103) | Freshwater viral communities from Lake Michigan, USA - Fa13.VD.MLB.S.N | ecosystem: Environmental > Aquatic > Freshwater > Lake | place: USA: Michigan | collected 2013-09-23 | reverse complement strand
TTAGAATTAACTGAGTTTGGACCAGACACAGAAATTATCCCAGGGGAAGAGGAAGAAATTGAAGTAGATAATACAATTACGCCTTACAAACAACCAGGACCTAAACCTTGGTTGCAAGATCAACTTAATATTGCAGCTGCTGCTTTACAACCTGTAAATCGCTATATGCCGATACGTACACGTGTACCGCAGAATGCATATATGACACCGCAATTCGAGTCACCTATATATAGAGATCAGGTTGCTACATCTATAGGTCGTGGTATGACTGAGGGAGTTAATGCATTTGCAAAATCTCCTGGAGCTGCTGCATCTATTTCATCAGGTTTGATGGGACAACTTATGGATCAAACAGCTCAAAATGCTGCAGAAGTTGATGCAAGAAATATTGCATATTCAAATGCTGCAGAGGCTGCTAACTTCCAAGGAGCTCAGCAACGTGATCAATTACAAGCTGCTGCAGATGCTGACTATTATACAAACGTAGTAGGATCTAAAGCTATTTATGATAAGAACAAGCAGATAAAACTAAATAACCTACTTAGAAATACAGTATCAGGAGTTACTAATATGATGAAGACTCAAGCTATGAATTCTGTATATGGTGATCAGTTTTGGGTTCATCCTGAGATGGGTGGTTACTTGGCTCAGATTAATGGTAAGTCTCCAACAGGACAAGCATCAAGTTCAATGCCTCCGATTCTTGATCAATATGCGACTGCTAGAAATAATCCTAAGTATGCAAATTTATCTGATGATGTGTTAACTAATTTATTATCATCATACTACAAAGGTACTAATGCTAATACACCAAAATCAAAGGAGGCTGTTAATGCGGCAATGCTTGCTCAAATGATGAATATGTATCCTGGAGCTTCTGCTGCAAATGTATATACGAGTCCTATGGTAAAACCTAATAACTATAATCCGTACGAGGAGGACTAACAATAAATTTGTAAGGTTTAGTAAATCTAAATCTTTTGTAATACTTTTATAACATAATTATGACAGCGTTTCTCCAAGGTATATCACAGTTTCTTCCAGAGATACAACCGTATCAACCTGACCTTAATTTCTTTGGTAATATGCTGCAAACTAAGCAGTATCAATATGACCAAGGTTATAACCAGGTAAACAACCTCTATGCATCATTATTAAATGCTCCTGTCTTAAGACAAGAGAGTGCTCAACGTAGAGATGAGTTCTTTAAAAAGATCCAAAGTGGAATTCAAAAGATTTCTACACTAGATCTTTCTTTAGAACAAAATGTTAATTCTGCAGCTAAAATATTTCAGCCATTAATTGATGATGAAGATATCAATTATGATATGATGCGTACTGGTCAATATCAACAAGAATTGGCTAAAGCTGAGAGACTTAAGAACTGTATTGATCCTAAGGATTGTGGAGGTCAACAATATTGGGAAGGTGGTGTAAGAGCTTTAAATTATTGGGCTCAAGATTTTTCTAAGTCCTCTGCAGATCAGGCTCGTCAGTTTGGTAAGCCGACTTATACACCTTATATCAATGTTGCTAAAAATGCAATGGAGGATCTTAAGAAGATGGGATTTGAGGATGTTGAGAAAGTTAGTTTTTCTTCAGATGGTAAATGGTTAGTTAAGACTAAGGGTGGTTCTCCTATTGTAGCACCTTTATATAATTATTTATTGCAAAGTTATGGTGCGGATCCAAAGGTCCAAGAACTTATGCGCACCCAAGCCTATCTAAAAAGAAAAGACTACGTTGCTCAAAATGCTGGAGGTGGTGATCCGCAACAAGCAGAACTTGCATACTTAAACGATATGACAACTCAGCTTAATGAATTTGCAAGACAGCAAAAACTTCAGGCTGAAACTAATAGAGATCAACTTAGAGCATCTAATACTGTTGTTAAAGAAGCAATAGATAAAGGTCAGATGATTGATCCTGATGATGTGCTGCGTAAAGAATTAGGATTAAATGATGAGCAAGCTACTGTAGAAGATAATGCAGTTAATTACCATAAAGAAACATTAACTATTACAGATCCTGAAGTACTTGATGTAAATAATATCAGTGCACTAAGAAATAAAATTGATGCTGCTGTATCACGAGATCTTTTATCTAAGACTCTTTATGATACATCTGTTGCATTTGCAAAAGCTTATGAGAGTGTTGACCTTGAAGTAAATCCATATGCAAAATCTGCATATGATGCAGCTTTAGATAGATCTAAGATGATGTTACAATCTCAGTTAGATGCTGCAAAACTGCAGCTTGACTTTGGAATGGATATCGCCAAAGAAAATCTTAGAGCTAAACATGATATGGATTTAGCTATTGCTAAAGGTGAGGTTAAAGGAAATAATGGAGTTAATGGGGCAGACCCTAACGATCCAACAGGTCCGATGACTCCAGAAGGAGGAACCGATGGTAATTTATTTGATATAACAGCAGGAGGCGAATCTGATTGGAGATATAGCCAACAGTTATTAGCAGAAGATGCAATTAGAGATTCTGGAAATCCTGCAGGTGAGGCAAAGAATGTATTTAAGACTACAACAGAATTAATGCTCAATATTGCTAAGGGCGAGAACCCTAGTCAATCTGCTGTTGCTAAATCGGTTCTTGCTGATATGTTAGGTATTACTGGAGAATGGAAAACTAAATTTGTTAGTTTGCCAGGGTCCCAATTAATGGACTACTATAAATATAAGTTACCTAGTTGGGTAAAAGATAAACAACCTAATGTACTAAGAGATGGTGAAGGAGCTCTAAAACAAATGGAAAACGCTCTAAGCAGTCCTGCAGCAGCTGCACTTCTTAAAGCTAATCAATTAGGTAGAGGTGATACTGGTGATGTATTTGCTAAAATATCTAAACTTAAAATCCCTGTTGTTAATCAGAAACAGATGGTAGAAGATTTAGCTAATAATAATAAGATAGTAGGTAAACGAGCATACACTTTAACAGCTGCTGAAAAAGGAGGTGCTTACGATGGTAAGTTGACAGATGAAAATGGAGCATTCATGTTTTCACAAGTTGAACAAAACTCTGAAGTATATAAAAAACTTTCTCCTGAAAAGAAACAAGAATTTAAAAATAGATGGTGGGACGCCTATAAGGAAAAGCAAAATCAAGAAAAGTATTCCCCTACAAATGCTAATAGAAATATTACAGATGCAAATGATCAAATTATACGCAAGTATATGCGATTTGACCAAGCTGCAAATCATTACGTAGTAGATTATAAACCTACAGGAATAACACGAGAGCAAGTATTATTAGAATCTCAGGCTGTTGTTAATGAAGAGTATAGAAAATTAAGAGGTGCTTATACAGATCTTAATTTAGATAGTTTTAGTTTTGCAACAAATGCCGGAGACCTTTGGGATATGGCTGTTGAGAAAGGTAAAGAGTACTATACTCAAAAAATGGAGTCTCTTGAATTTGATGATAAAGTAAGAGAATACGCATTTAATTTTCACAACCATAAGAATACAGATATTTATAATATTGGTAGGCCTGTTGATGAAATCTATAATAGAGACGGTAGTGAAATATCTTTAGAAACTTTACAATCTTGGGGCAAACGTACTGAAAGTAGTAATGTATTTGATGAATCAAGTAATGCGAGTTTCTTTGATTTATATTCTCAAAAATATAAACAAGCCTATAATGTCTCTACTGATTTAAAGCAAATTTTTCCAGGAATGGACAATCAAAAAGCAGGAGGCGGTGTTGTAGGAATTCCTTATTATTCACATGCTGATGCTGCAAATTATGCAGGTCCAGGGATAGCACACGTTAGAGATGCCTATAGAAATTATCAAGAAGCGATTGCCGTAGATCCTAAAGGTGTTAGAATTGTACCTGGTAAATTATCGTCATATGAAACTTTATCAGATGCCTTATCAAAAGATAATAGCACAACAGGTGCCGATGCACTTAAACATTTCATGGAAGATGTAAATGACTTTGACTCTAAATGGACTTCAAAAGATTTACAAAGACCAAGAGGTGGAATGACTACACGTCTTGTTACATTAGGTAATAAGGATTATGTATCATTTGAGTTTTCATTAAATGGTGGTTATATTGCATCAAGAACTCAATCAGGTGAAGCAGGTAAAAATTTAACTGAAGAAGAACAAGCAGCTATAGCAGCAACATCTAAAAAAGATGATGAATTTTATACTGTTATTATGCCAGCTTCTCAAGCTAATACAGAGTTAATCAAAGAATTAAGAAAGGGTGATCAATTAGGTAATTATGTTAGGGGTGGTAATAAGTATGAGATTGATTATAATAACCCGCAGCAAGGTACGTATTCCGGAAAAATAACTTTTAGTCCTGTACCTAATAGTACTAACATTTTAGTTTCAGGTGCTTATAATGCATATGATCCATCACAAGGAAAAATTGTACCCCATACAAATATATATCGTGAGGTAGGAGTTGGTGAGAATTTAACTATTATCAGAGACACTACTGAAAAAACATTGGCTCAGTTAAATAGGGCGATTATTAACGACTATCTTTCAAATAGACCAACTAAAAAATAATGGCAGAAAACTTACAATCTGAAGCATTTAACTCAGAGGCTCTTGATGTAAATGCAAATATTCCAATGTCAGAATCTGCTAGCATGTTGACTGATTTAGGATTAGACAATGCACCAGACATGATGAGTATGGTGGAATCTGTTAATGTTCCACCTTTAGTTACAGTAATTGATTCTGAAGTAAAAGCAGCATCTGATAAGTTTAAAGAAATTTCTCCTATTCTAGCTCCAGGTTTTGATGGAGGTTCTCAACCTAAGCCTTCATCATCTATGGCATTTGCCGAAGGTGCAGGTTCTCAGATGATTGCATCACAACAATGGTCTAGTCCTACAAACTATCACATGGCAGGAGATAGAATGTATGGAGCTAATGTTGATGGTAGAAGATTTGCCAAATGGTATAATCATAATGAGTTTGATGATGTAGGTTTTCACCCGTATAGAAATAATAATGATTATTATTTACAGTATACTACAGGTTGGGATGATTTTCAGAGTGCCGCTAGTATGGAATTATTCAGTCGAGGTATGGCTGACCAAGCATCCAGTTGGGTAGAATGGAACAAATCTACAGATCCCTATGCAGCACAACTTTTTGCAGATCAATTAGATTTAATGCATTCTGATCGTGAAGGTTTTTGGGGAAGTGCTTCTAATATATTCGGGTCATTACAATATTCATTGGGTGCTATAACTGAGTTTGCTGCAGAAGAGGTAGTATTAGCTGCTATTACTACGGCATCTGAAGGAGGGGCGGCTTCTTTTACAATACCCAGAATGTTAAAAAACATGACTCAGCTTAGTAGAACATTAACTACTGGATCCGAGTTATTACGCACAATAAGAACTGTAAATAAAGCAAAAGACTTTTATCAAGGTGCTAGATTTGCTGCTGTTGGTGCTGGTAAAACTATTAACGCTTTTGCTAATCCCTTTTTTAGATCTTCAAAACTTGCATACGATAGTGTAAAAGGAATAAGATCTGGTAAGACTATGACTCAAATTGCTCAAGGTCGTACCGTGTTTGGAGAGTTTTTTAGAGATATGTCTGAGATAAACATGGCAATGTCTGAGTCTCGCCTTGAGGGTGGTATGGTGCAGAATGATATTATTAATGAGGTAATTAAACAAAAAGGATCATTAACTAATGAAGAGCTTAATAGATTAAATGAAATAGCTACAATAGCTGGAGCAAGCACTACAAAAGCAAATGCACCTGCAATATACTACACCAATAAAATAACCTTAAATAATATGTTTAGGGGTATAGGAAGGGCATCTGACAGATTGCTTACTGTTGGTGCAGCTATTGGAGGCAAGGCAGTTAGAGATGGTGGTAAAACAGTTATTCTTGAAACAGGATTTAAAGCAGGTTTGAGTAGACTTAATCCGTTTGCTAAAAACACAAAACTATACTATAAGCACTTATTACAAACATCACCAAGCCGTCTAAAGAATTTATTTATAGCTGGTGCACCTGAGGGTCTTCAAGAAAACTTTCAGGAGATGGTGTCTACTGGATATAAAGATTACTATACTAAGTTATATTTAACACCGCAGTTGGCTCAGTCTGCTGGTATGCGCGCATCCTTTCAAAAGGGATTAGATGAACAGTTTACAGCACAAGGTTTAGAAACATTCCTTAGTGGTTTTGCTATCGGTGGTGTCATGGGTAAGTATGGTCAAGCGCTAAACTTTGCCACAAAAACAGCACCTTCAATGATTGCTGATAAGTTGGGAATAGACAAAACTTACAGCAATGTAAAAAAACAAAGAGCTGAGTTTAAGAAAGAGTTTATGGATGTTGTAGCCATAATGGATACAAACCCCCAGGCTTTCTTTAATATGATTGATAGTGACCTAGCCCAGCAAGTAAGCTTTGAGGACTTCATAACTATGGGCCGTAATGCCGGATCTAATCACGCTCAACTTGAGGGTCAGGATCTTGCATTATTTAAAAAACTACATACATTATTTAAATCTGGTCAAACAGATTTATTAAAAGATACATTAACTGAGTTCTTAAACTTAGAAGATAAAGATCTTCAAGCAGCATTCCCTGGTGTTAAACTAGAGGCTGATGAGAATAACAAAAGTTTAAGAGAAAGATTAGAAAACTCTATTGATAAAATTGACATGATGAAGAAAAGTTTTGAGGAAGCTCAAAACTTAAAAAATCATTATAATCCTTGGCAGTATGACCAAGTAAAAGATAAAGAAAAGTTTGAAGAGGAGATGTACAATTACATTGCATTTGAGGATGTAAGATTTGACTTAGCCTTAATGAAAACTAAACTTGTAACCGCGCAAGATTATATTTCTGAGATTACAGCTAGAGCATCTAAAAGCAAACCATTACAATCTATGTCTGGTATTGCATTTACTAATATGCTTACTCGAGGTGGTATTTCAACTGAAGTAGAATTACTAACTAAAGAAAGACTTGTATATGCTGAGGCTGCTGCAACTTCTGATGAGGCTGCCCAAAAACTTAAGCAAATTGATGAGGAGTTAAGTTTCTATAAAAACTACTTAGCCGCATTTGATATTGTTACTGATAAACTTAAATCAGCCGCTTTAGACTACGCTAAAAATAGAGATAAGATTCAAAGAGATCCTATTACTGGTGATATTGTAGATCCTATAACGGCTGACATAGAAAACTCTATTACTGATTTACGCAATGCGTTTTATAGTTTACTTAAACATAAGGCTGGTGTAAATAAAGATATGGTCCTTGATGAAAATATAGACAAGGCCTTTAACAACTTAATAGAGATGATGCAGCATGGATCTGATCTAAGTAATGCAGTTGATGCATTAAATAGACTTTATGATCCAGAAGGTTTTAACTTACACCACGGTAGAATTAAAGATGCCCTTGAGTTTGTACATAAAAATGCAAAAATACAAAGAGAGAAAATCTGGGATGCCCTTCAGCACAAAAATGACTTAAATGCATTTCTTAATAACTTGGTAAACAAAGGAATATTCTTTGATCCAAAGTTTGTTAAAGCATTTGAAGATGACGGTATTTTACCAGATGAGTTTATTGATGCTGAGAATATGGAAACTATTGACCATAATCATCCAAAGTACAAAGAGGTTCTTCAGCAGATAGATAACTTTGAAAGATCTACTGGTAAAACTTTAAGCGGTAAAATTATATCTGAGTTTCAAAATGAGTACTCTGTGAGCAGAATGGAAAAAGATGCCACAGATAAAAGAATACTAAGACAGATCTATGCTCAATTTAACTTGGACATTGATCAGTTTGACCAATCTGTTTCTTTACAGGAGATCTTAAAGGCTGTAAGTGTAAGTGGTTTTGCCGGCAAGTATGATAAGTTCTTAGCTAAGAAGCTTATGAGTCTTGTATCAGATAAGATTCAAATCCGCTTTGTTAAGAATGCTACAGTACCTGTTAGATTTAGTGAGACCGGTGGTATTGTAGTTGATGCTCGTTTTGCATCATCAGACTATATTGGAGGCACTCTAAGACTAGAGTCACTTATACTAAACGGGGCATTACAATATTTAGTTAATCGTCAGATAGATGAGAATGAGCAATTTGAGTTACAGATGACTCAGTTGCTAAACTTAGCTAAAGCTGAATACTATAAAGTATCTAGAACATCTATCTTACCAATAGGTTTAGATGATGTACGCACTTTTGTCGCAGAGGCATTAACTAACGGTACCTTCCAGGCTATACTTCAAAACATAACTTACGATGGTCCCAAGTCTACCCCTATATCAATGTGGTCAGAGTTTAAGAAAGCATTGTTTGATTTCTTAAGTAAGATATTTAGAATTAACCCTTCAAAGAATGATAGCTTATTAGATGAGGTTATCAACTTAACAGCTTATACCTTTGATAAGCAAGGTACATCTGGAAGTAACTTAGCTGGACAAGGAGGTACAACTGGTGGTAATAGTCAACCCGGGGGCACTCCTATTACACAGCAAACTGACATAAAAGAGATCATGGCTCTTCCTGATCTTGTTAAGAGTCTTCAAAATGTATATAACAATACATACTTGCCTCAACAACAAGCTACAGGAGAAACACCTGATACCTTTGAGACATTTATAACTACCAATCCTTTTGCTGCATATGTTATTGATCAGTTTAATATTACAACTGGTCGTACTGGCGGAGGTCAATCACAAACTCCTGGTCAATCACAAGGTGGATCAGGATCTGTAAATATATTACCTGAAGTTATTACCGATGATGCTTACAGAGCATTTAAAAATAATGAGCCTGTATCTGATGAAATCTTAATGAACATTAAAGCTGCAGTAGAAGCTGGAACTTTAACACCTCGTCAAGATGAAATCTACCAAGTGTACAAAGAGGCAATTGATAAAGCAATATCACAACAATCTAGTGTTGCAATCAATCAAGTTCAGTTAGTAAATGCTATGTTAAATGAAGTTAAGAATTTAACATTAACTGACTTCTTTGGTGATCAAGAGAACATGCCTTTTTCTTCTGGCAAACCTGGTGACTTTACTATTGTCACAATGGATGGCTTTGCTCTTATAAGAAGAGGAGATCTAAATGAATACTTAGATATGCCATTAGATTTTGTCTTCTATGCTAACGGTCAAGTTAAAGCTGATGGAACTATTATAGATCCTAAGCCTTATGCTGCTTCTACAACTCTTAATATTCCTATTGATGAGAATACAAAGCCTAATGTAATACAGCTTATAAATAACCTAAGAGTAATCCAGAACAAATTAGATGCTATTCAAGCTGAGGTTAAAGCAAAGCTTGAAGTACCTGCTGGAGGACAAACAACTACTAGCACTCCAGTTTCACAAGCGCAGATAGATGAAATAGAAAAAAATAGAAAAGAAGAGTTAAATTTTTACACTGTTGATAAATTAAAAACAGATAGTGCATATAGTGGTTACATGGATTCTGCTGGTAATATCTATCCTCAATACCAGAATAAATTTAATAAAACAATTGAGTACGCCAATAAAATGGCAAATATTCTGTCTCAAATTGGTGAAGAATTACCTAACAAAAATGGTAAAAGGGTATTTACAGTAGAAATAGAAAATGAAGAGTTTAGAGTAACCGTTAATTTTGATGGCACCTTAGAAATCAAAAATGGAGCGATTTCTATGACATTACAACCTTTTAGTGGTACTGAAAATCCAAATAATGTACTTAATGATTTAAAACTACACTTAGAAAGTGTAGGTAGAGAAGTACTACAACGAGAGACAGGTTCACCAAAAAGTAGCTCTTACACATTTAAAGAAGGGATTATTGAAGATATCAATGATAAATATGATGCAAAACTTGCTGCTTTAAAAGCTGGTGCAACAACTACAGATACAGAGACTGATGTAGAAGCAGAAAGACAAAAAGAATTAGCTGCTAATACAGAATTACTTAATGTAGAAGATGTAAGAAGACCTAATGGTTCAATAGGTACCCAGGGATTTGACCCAAGTCAGATGAAAGATCTGGTAAAGTTTATTTCAGATACTTTGGGTATTAGTATACCTTCTGAGTTATTAGATAAAAACATAGATAAGTTAAAACCTTTAATTGATTACATTATAGCTGATGAAGATATTAAGAATAAAATAATCAACTATGTTAAATCAAATCCTTCTGAAATATCAGTAATGCCTGATGGTACTATTCAGTTTTTAGATGGTAACCATAGAGCAAATCTTTTAAATATTATAGGGTCAGATGTTATACCTGTTATAGATCAACAAAAGAAAAAAGAAATTGATGCTAGATATGACGCGTTAGCTGCTGCAGAAAATAAGCCTACAGAAACTGAAAAAGAGAAAACACAAGAGGAAGAAATAGACGAGGAAATCAACAGCAACCCTGAGGACAGCGAGGATGTTAAAGAAGGTGAATCAAGAATTGATGATGCTTCTAGAGAGGTAGAACAAGAGATGGATGAAGCTCAGCGTCGTTCTAATGAGGGTAAAACTCCTCCATTTTCAGAGCTTGCTAAAGAAACAATGCAAAGTATTAAAGATGCATTAGGTTCTGTGCGTGATGCTATGAAAAAGTCTTACTCTAGATTACCAGAAGCTTTGGATAATAACTACGAGAAACTACGTAGAGCTTACAAAAAGACTGGAGGTAAGCTTAAAGAGAAACTAGCTAAAGTATTAGATGCAATCCAAAAGTACCTAAGAAAACTAAAACAAGTTTTAACTAAAGCAAGCAAGACAGTTTCACAAAGAAGAGCAAAGAGAGGTGTACAGCCTATTGCAGGAACTCCTGAAATGACATCCACTAAACCAGAAATGGTAGATAATACCCGTGAGATCCTTGCAGACTTTGTAGTAGAGCAATTAACTCAATACGGATTTGTAAAGTTCTTTGCTGAGCAAGGGATGGTTATTGATGCAAATACTATACTTAACTTAGAAGCTTTAGGTACCAAGCGTGGTGACAATGTTCTATTAGAGAACAGAAGTACTATGGAAAATACATTACATAGACTTCTTCATGCATACATGGATAAGACCGGTACTAAGTCTGACAAGGATTACAATGCCCAGGCACAGTCTCTTATAAATGTACTACGTCCTATACTTCAAGAAATAAGTGAGGCCGGGGGTGATCCTAATGTTGGAATATACATTGAGAAAATTAATTACATGTTTGACAAGAATCCTGCACAGGAACTTGTTATACAGTATTTGACTAATACACCATTTAGATCTTTTATATCTAGGTTATCTCCTGAGGTTCAAGCTCAGTTCCAAAGCCTTGCTAAGGAAATGGTTCTTTTCAAAGACTCAGCGGGACGTGTAACTTATAACAAGACTAAGTCATTTATTAAAATGCAAGATGGTTTGTTAATGTCTGATGCTCTTTATGAGGAGTTTATCAATAACACATTACAGACGCCACTTGATATCTTAGGTGAGGCTATGGCTTCGGGTATGGACCCAGTTACCTTCTTGCTAAACAGAATAGCTCAGCCTATTGATACCTTTATTGCTGAAGAAGCTACATCTGAAGATCTACAAGAGATTGCTGATGAAGAAGGTAAATCTATAACAGAGGTTGTAACTAGTATTAAGAATGCGGTACTTAATTATTTGAACACTGCAAACTTTGCTAGAAATAAAACAGCTGCTGATAAAGCTCCTAGAACAAAGAAGGATGGTATCATAAGCCGTATAATCAGAAGAATTAAGAAGATAACTATAGGTTTGATGATTGCTATGTCTACATATACAGGTGTAGCTGGATTTGACTTTAGCGGAGGAAATGTAGAAGCTGAGCCAGATACAGAGATGGCGGAAAAGCCAACCTGGAGTATAAACAATGTTGTAGATAATACTATGGCAATACTACCTATATCTGATTCTTACAAGCAAACTATGTATAGGGGTTTGATTAAGTACGGTATCTATGATGCTACAGCTGTTAAAGAAGAAGCTATTAATAGTGAAGAGATATCTGAGGCAAAAGCAACTGTAGAAACAAATGATACACTTGAATATGTAAGACAAAATACTTACTTCCAAAACTTAGGAAAGGCTCGTGATAGCCAAGGTGCTAAAGGAGACAGTATTTTGATGTACCGCAATCAATGGTTTAATGATGTAGGATTTGAATATCTTACTGGGGCTAGTAACAGTACAAGAGATCGTGTAGGTCAAACTACATATGATAATACTGTTGGTGTAGCGCACTTCTACATTATGGATAATACAGGAGGTGACTTAAGCCGTTATACCACAGATGCTAAATTTGCTGAGGCAAAGAACAATTTCAAATCTCGTGTAGGTACATACGATATTAAGCCAACAGATTATGTTCCGGTATTTAAGTTTATGCCGAGAAATGAGAATGGAGAAAATGTTGTTAAGATGCAGTTCAAATTAGGTTCTGAACTAACAGCAGAAGACAATGCAATTACTAAATTGATCCAATGGAAGTTTGGCGATATAGATTTTAACTCACAGGTTAATTTATATAAAGCAAGTTATTGTTTGACAACAAAAAGTGGAGATAAAGCTTATAGTTTCACTTTTAGTAAGAAAGCCAACGGTAAAGATTTATATAGCCGCTTCTCTGGATCAAGTGTTATCTTTATATTTAAAGATCAGAAGGGTAATACGATTGTCAGAGAGTTTACCGGAAGTATCAATGGTATTAAGAAAGAAGGTGAAAGCATCATGAAGCAATTCCAAGTAAAACCGGAGGACCTTACAATTGGTGCATTTGACGCAGGATCATTTAGTGCAAAACCTGCATCTAAAAATGGAGTACTTAAGAGTGATCAGTGGGATGGTTTCAATAAGATACATCCTAATGCCGGAAGTGCTTTGATAATTCCGATAGCTAGTACACAAAAGGTTATCCAACTTTCTGATATTAATCCTTCAGAAGAAGAAATAAATAATGTAGCTAAAGAAAAAACAAAATCATGTCAGTAAACTGCGCTATAGTATATGATGAAAATGGGAATCCTGTAAACTATACAGCTCCTAATGGTAAACCTTCTGAACTTTATCTTGATTTGCTACGTGCTTATAATAATGATAAGGCTAAAGCAAGTGATGTTTATTTTAAAATTTATACTAACAGCTCAAAAAATCCAATAACAGGTTGGCAATCTGTGAGACGTGTTTACTCAACAGATATAAAGTACAGTAATAGTGACTTTAATTACTTTACACAAGCTGCTCCTGAGAATTTTTCTGAGGATTATAACTCAAGTCAGTTTGTTGATACTAGAGGTAAATATCTTGAACAAGATTCTGCAGAATATAGAGAGCTTGTCATAGACTTTGAGCTTGGTACTAAAACCAAAATGGACCTTAGAATACCCACTAATCAAAGAACAATTCCAGTTAGATTTAATGTGACCCCACAAGAATTCATTAATGATCTGGAAAAGAATAATGGTGTAATGGTAGGAAAAATAAAGGTCTATAGAGAAGGTAGTGAAAAAGCTACTATACAAAGAGACATAGACGACTATAATATATATCACGGCGCTACATACATCACCCTTAATAAAACACAAGGGGAGCTTAAAGATGTTTATAGAACCAAAATTCTAAAGAAATCAGAGCCTCTTGATCCACGTATACTTAAACCAGGTAATTTGATTCAAATTCAAAATAGTTTTTTTAAGTATGCAAAGAGCAAAGGTTATTTAGGTATACGTTCTAAAAGTCAAAATGCTGATGGGTTTATAATAACTTTTGATCCTAAACAAGTATTAAGTCCTTCGCAAATAGGAAATGCATTAGATTCGCATGGAGAACCTATATTGTTACGGTCAGGTGGACAATTATCCATCGTTACACTACCGAGCCCTCGTGAGACTGCTCAGTCTATAAGCGCTAAGTCAGATGAACTAGCTGCAAGAATATTAAAGTTAGAACAAGAGAAAAAAGCACAAGATGCTGGAATTCAACCAGTTGTATCTAAAAAAGTATCTCAAGATATTGTTACAACCTTAATGAATAAAGCTAAAAACTTTGATGAGCTTACCGGTACTTACAATGGATTACTTTTAGATTACTTTGATAACTTAAAAGAATACAAGGATAATGGTGTATCACTCGAGTTTTTAACTAACTTATATGAAATAAGAAGTACTCCGTTTGATGAAGTTATAGGTACCCAGAACTTAAATGAGGGATCTTACTTTATATCAAAAAATGATGAAACAGGGATGGTTATAAAAACTAGCGGTGATGATATTATGGTTATAACTAATGGTGGTCTATCCCTGATGAGAAGAGAAGATATACTAACTGAGTACTTCCCGTTAAAAGATACGGCACCAGCCCTTATAAATGTTGGTGAAGAGTATGCTGAGATTATTGCGCAAAGTGATTCAGCGATGGATAAGTTCTTTAGCAATCCTGAAGCTGTTGCTCAAGCTGTTAAAGATGTTATGGAAAACATGAATAATTTGCGTAAATTTGGAGATACGTTTATTAGAACCCTTAGATGTTAAACAATGAGTTGTCCAATACAAAGACCTGAAGATTTCTTTAAAAAAGTACAAGCTGACCTCCTTATAGCTAAGGAGAACGGTCAACAATTTAATTTGCGTAATTATATTGGGCAAGTTTATGATGAGATTACTAATGAGATTAAAGAAGATCCTAGTCTTGAGGGAAAGGCTGCCGATATAATAAAGAACTTACCAAAAACAGTAGCAATGGCTGCTGGATCAAGTGTTCCTCTTTTTGGTTACTTAGCAGCTAACGGTTTGGATTTCATACAGTTAGCTAAGCTTACTGAAAGTTTTAGTTCAATTACTCCGCAAGAAGGTGAGACGATGGCTAATGCAGTTAGTCGTGTACTATCGGATGCTGTGATGGGAGCTAAGCTTAAACCAAATGTTGAAGAAATCAATGCTGCAGTAGAACAAGTTGTAACATTTCAAGAGAAAGGTATCACCAATGATTATGTAGCTTTAATCAAAGCTGCAATTACATATGAGGCTAAGCCGTTTACAGTGCTTAGTACCATGATGAATACCGAGATGATCTATACTGA
>Ga0181352_1000604_pt1 | contig 15103 bp, 25 predicted proteins | sample Fa13VDMLBSN_FD_130103 | JGI IMG/M metagenome (GOLD analysis project Ga0181352, IMG submission 130103) | Freshwater viral communities from Lake Michigan, USA - Fa13.VD.MLB.S.N | ecosystem: Environmental > Aquatic > Freshwater > Lake | place: USA: Michigan | collected 2013-09-23 | reverse complement strand
GGAAAAGTTGAATCAATAGTAACTTGCCAATCCTCAAAAGGATAGTCAGGAGCTACTACATAAGTAGGTTCAATACCACTACGCTCAATGAAGCCGAAGATCTCTTCTGCTGATAAAGCTCTCTTGAACTCAAAGGCTGAGTTATCTAAAATAACGGTATCTCCTCTTTTGATCTTCTCTTTATAAAAATCAACATACTCCTTATTATCTAATAAGTGAGCTAAGATTAAATGAAAGTCAGCACTCTCGGGAATGAGATGCTGATACTTTATCGGTGAAATGTATCCGTATTTTACTTTTTTCATTATTTATACTTTCTTATCATTTTGAATATTAAAGCTCGATTTTCGATTAGATGAGGTTTGCTATCAATCTTAATACCACTCCATCCTATAGTAAACCCGTGATTAGCATTAACAAAGTCTTCTCTCTTTACTTTATTGCCATTAACAGAATCTAAATAGATCCAAGGATAGTTTCCAACTAGCTGTATCTTTATGCCAATCTTCTCCATCCTTTTACAAAATATGTTAATTTCATTATCCTCCACTAGTATCTGCTTTGGTCAATTAAATTAAAGAACTCTTGTCTTGTTCCAATCTCATTTGTATGGAAGTATCCTGACATCTGTGAAGTCTTCATAACGCTATCGTTCTTAATACCTCTACATCTTACACAATTGTGCTGTGATTCAATTACTACTGCTACACCTCTATTACCAATACAAAGTCTATCAATTTCATCATGGATCTGCTTGGTAAGAGATTCTTGAATATTAGGTCTACGACTATAGAAATCTACAATACGATTAAGTTTTGATAAACCAATAACCATATCAGTTGTCTTCTTACCAGCAATGTAAGCTACATGAGCTACTCCAGTAAACGCTAAGTTATGGTGAGCACACATACTAACAACTGGAATGCGAGTCTGACAAATTAACCCTGTATAACCTTCATCGTTAGGAAATGCAGTTACTTCTGGAGCTGGATTGATTGATCCTGCAATAAGATCATTTACCCAAGCCTTTGCTACGCGACGTGGTGTATTAGCTGAGTGAGGGTCTGCTGCCCAATCAAAGCCTAATGCTGTTAAAAACTTACCGTAATACTCAGTAGCTTCGTCAATCATCTTCACTTTTTCTTCTACTGTACGTACAATGTTGCCGTTAGCTTTTTTAATTAATTCCATTTTAATAGTTGTTTATAATTGTTAATTTATCTCTAAAAGTACTAAATATTTTCTGACATTCCAACTCTATTGGTTTATTGTCAGCTACTTCAAATAATTCTACATCCTTCACATCCTTTCTACTCTCATATCTACGCTTACGTTCTTCTGTTGGAACTTCTAACCAAACTAATTCTGCATCAGGATAATGCTGAAGTACTCTGTTTACAATACTTACTTGTCTAATACCATCCACTGCCACAGTCTTATGCTGTTCCAATGCAGCATCTATAGTATACAGTATACTTTCAGCAATCTGCTCATCTAAATGCAAGCTATTTTGTAATGCATCTCTACTTGCAGAATTTACTATAGCTCTAACAAGATTAGATACAACAATAGTGTAGTCGGCATTCTTTGTATAGAATCCCTTTCCACTACATATTCTTCCAAATACCAAAGTTAGTTTAGGCTTCAACGATTGCTCCATTTTCTAAGTCCTCCCACACCGATACCGATGCGCAGTCAAATTGGTTTAAAATTTCTTTTGCTATCATCTCACAACTCATAGGTCCAAACTCATGTGTACGAGTTTCTGGTTTGTAGTATACATACATTAGGAAATTGAGAATATTTCTTTTAAGCATAATAAACTCTACATCCCTATCGTCGTGAAATACTTCTTTCTTTGCTTCGATATGAAACATATGCCTATGCCTATCAGCTAGAAAAGCTACTTCTGGAAATAACTCTGCTGCCTTAGGAAAGTTATGCATTCCATCTACTTGCAGCCTTACAATTACGTACGTTCTCATTTTTTATCTTCTTTTTTGTTTAAGTCTTTTTGCATATTCCCTAATTCTGTTCCTAAAGATACGACTAAAATACCAATCTGTTCCCAAATTTGTTTAGTTTCTTTTTCTAACTTGCTTATAACTCTTTGCTGATACATTTGAATTACCATCAATACGATGATTATCCCAACATATACTTGAGTTTCTGTAACTGTAATTGTCATTAAATGTCTTTGGTATAAAGGTACTACTTATTTTCCGGATCAACAACGGTTTCATTCATAAAAGCATACGCTTCCGGTGTGCCTGGAAAGGCAATAAAGTTAGGCTCTAACATAACTCTTTTTAAGATGTTGATAGTTAGATCCTTATTCTTAGTGTCAAGTATGACTGGTTCAAACATATACTCTTCTTTTGAGCCGTTCTTACGAGTTAGATAGTATAAACTACCTGCACCAATGTGTGCTATGGCTTCATAAAAGCTCTCAGCTGTTGTCTTTTCTGTCATCGCTTGTATTATAAATTTGTCTTACTTTAGAACCTAATTCAGCGTCGTTTGGAGTATTGCGAACAACATGCCTAGGAACAACTAATCCACTACGATCGTTACCTGCATCCCAGCAAGATGAACATAATTGACCTGCTCCTTCAACATATCCAATTCTATAATCAATATGCGTTTCAACATCGTATAGTGTCTCTTTGCCACATATTACACAGTGATCTTTTGCCATGTTATTTTAGTTTATTTATTTGTCTAATCATGTTTATAGCACCGAATGCTGATAGTATAGCTATAACGACATAACCCCAGATAATTAGTGCTTCCATATTATACGTTTAATGTTTTTATTAATTCTTCATATGATGGTTTACCTTGAGCAATTCTGTCACTTTCTTTTATAATAATAGACATAATTTCTTTACGAATATTTTCTATATCACTCTCTTCTGAATTTAATTTTACGACTAGTTCACCTTCTAAATAGCTAGATTTAATTCTTATTTCTAAAGTTTCCATATTATACGTTTAATGTTTTATATTTCATTTAATCTATTAACCCTAGTAATACAAATACATAATATAGTACTATCCCTGCAATTGTTATTCTACTTACTTGATCACCAAATAAAATATAATTTAGGTTATTGATTATCTTTTTCATCTTTAAAGTTTTTCTTTGCAAATTCATCATTAGTTTTAATTTTATGGATGAATTCTTCTCTTGTTAAATATTCATGAACTACATAACCTTTAACTTCTCCTGAAAAATTATAAAATAAAGAATTAATGTACTTCTTATAAGCATCTTCATACAATTCGTCTAGAAAATTATCATCATTTCCTAATGTTTTCGTGCTAATAATTTGGAATTTCATTATACATTAAGCGTTTTATTCCATGCTGCTATGTGTAGTCGTGTAAGGGCTCTGAAGCGGTACTTCTTTCCCATTTCAAGACAGAATTGAGTACGCTCTTCAAAGTTAGCAGCATCGTCTAAACCAGGCATACAAACAACGTTTTTAAGCGGTATATTAAATGGTACTACGAAGTCACGGAATAATTCTTGTACGTCTTCTTCTGTGCTGATAACGAATTTAAACTGGTAGTTTTTATGCTCCATAATACGCTTGATAGCAGCTGGTACAATACGTTGTTTCTCTGTCATACCTGAATTAGCTAATTTAGGTGAACAGTTAATTTGATCCAACATTTTAAATAATGGTTCTTCAATTGCAATTGTACCATTAGTTTCAATTTCATAGAATGGAGTAACATCGTTTCTATCAAGGTATCTACTTAACCAATAATTGGTAAAGTTAACGATTGATTCTTGGTGTCCTTTAATTGTTGGTTCACCACCAGTCCAAATAATATGAACATCACCTTTCTTAATATCTTCGTACACACCTTCCTCTTTCCAACGGTTAATTAAGTAATCAAACTCTTTATCTTCTCCTCTCCACAACCACTGCGAAGTTGAATCACAAGTCCAAGTAGCTTTACCTTCCTTAACTAAATCACCTTCGAAGATTTCTCCATCTTCTAACTTTTGCTCCTTAGCTAACATATTTGTGAATGCACGAGACATACCACAAGTCAGGTTACATATACCTAAACGTACGAAGTATGAAGGAATACCAGATGAAATACCTTCACCTTGTACTGTATAAAAGTCACTGCTGATGAGTAACTTACTTGGATCTATTTTGCTCATATTTTTTTAGTTTTTTTAGTTCTTTTTCGTATAGCTTTTTGTAAAGTTCTTGTGTCCATCCATCGTTGTAAGGGCTATTAGCATGAACTTTATAGTTCAGTACATTACACTCAATTTTAAACTTCTTATCTACAATACTCATCACTTAGACTTTTTTCTTTTTAATTGTTTTTCTGCTATAGTAGTATCATCTGATTCTACAGCAACTACAGCTTCTACTTGCTTTGCAGGTTTAACCACAGCTTTCCATTCTGATTTTGGAATATATTTCCAGTAGCCAGATAAAACCTTTGCTTCTGCTTCTACATCGTTAATTCGATTGATTGTTCCTACCTCTGTATTCTTGAGGGGCTTGATTGCTTTAATACACTTCATTGGTTTGTTCCTCCATGTTTTATTTGAAAAATGTCTTTATATAAGTAAAGATCGGACTTAATGTTGGAAATTCCAACAAAAAGCCGATTAAATTTAAATGTTTTTCCCCACACAATCCTAGTGTGTGTTCTGCTGCGTGTAGTAACTCGTTCATAACTATTTTATTTTGAATAACTTGCCATATTCTTACGGTTCTCGTAGAAGTCAACCTTTGTAACTTTTACTCGACCATCAGTTTCTTCACTAACAAACTTTCCTATTTTTTCATAAAGATACTGAGCAAACTTTTCTGCACCAACAGCTGGTAATATTCTTAGCTGGATTATCTTATTGTCGTCCATTTGTTTGAATAGTGGTAAGTATGGATCAGTTTCAGCAACGCAGGTTGTATGATCAAACATATAGTCCAACCATTGCTTTGGATTCATACCATCAATAGTACCTTTAGCTCTTTTCATACCACCAAAGTCCCAAACCCAATTTCTACCATCTAATTCTCCTTCGAAGAATACTTGAAATTCTACATCGTAACCATGTAAAAAGCTACAATGTGTATCTGTTGCAGAATACTGTCTAAATACGGTTGAAAAACCGTCAAATAACTTACTTGATGTGAATGCCATATTACTTAAATATTATTTTTAAACTATCTATTTTCTCAAACTTTCTTGTTGATCCTTCAATCTCCCAAGTTACCCTTCCATAAATACTAATCGTATGATGCGTTAGCGCAATTGATAAAGGAAACACACTTGTCTTACCCCAAAAGTTACCAGGCTTAGCTTTATACGGTCTATACTGACTTGTTGAGTCATATCTCTTTAATCTACCTTCTGCTGTATCTGAACAAATGTGGGTAGTATAACTATCCTTTAATATAACCATATTTCCACCAGCATTAATTTGCTTTGTGTAGTATGGAGATTGGTATGGATCAGTGAAAGGTACGTAATCAGGTATTATAACCGACTCTCTTTCATTTAGTAACCAAAAACAATTAGAGGAAAATGCTGATGTTATTTTTACTGCTCTATTAGAGAGTGAGTCAGGTAGGTTTATAGAAGTTGCTTCAGTAAATAATAAAAAATGTATCCAACGGTTTCTATAATCTTCATCAGTAAATGCGATTACATAATTACCATTGGTGTCTTTTGGATAATTAATTGTAAACCAAGCATTAGGTTCTTTTATTGGATCTTCAAGATCAACTGACACTTCTTTATCACAACCTATTAATAGGATGGATAGTAACATTAAAACATAACCTTTTTTCATAATTTTCAATTATTGGATAAAATTACTACTTCTTTTTTAAATGAGCAAATTTTTCCTCTAAAGTTACAGTACCTTTTGTGGACGGCTTTGTATAAGGACAGTGCCTACAACCATTGCCACAACACTCACCCCTTTCAGAGTGAAAAAGGGCCGTAAAAATGACCCTTTCTCCCTCCAAATAGTAGTGTATTCCTTGTATAAAATCCTTCTTATCTGCCATTTCTAATGGATTGATATATGGAGTTTACAATATTTTGTACTAGGTTATCGTGACTCATAATTATTTACTATCGCTTTACACAGTTCTATAAAATAGTCTTGATTAAAAGCATTTTTCATAATGTTAATATCTTTGTGAACCAACTGAATGTTCTCTTTTGTGTAACCTTTTGAACTATCTCTGCGATCAATTGAGGCCGTATAGGATGCATTCTTACTGGCTCCCTCTCTAGTAAAACTTATCTGCACGCCTGATAGAATGCACTTTTTATTTTGTTTTAAATATAAATCCCAAACATCTTCTAAAATAATTTCAAAATCATTACCTTTCTTTTTAGCGTAGTTTCTAAAGCGTGTAAACCAAGAAGCTGGTATTTCTTCGTACCCTCTCCAAGAATTATTATTAGATCCACCTCTCTCTGCGTTAAAACAGCTAATACAGGATAAAGATCGTCCTGTAGAGAGCGTGTATGCGTCAACTAAACTCTGTTTTCCACATTCACATTCACATTCAATCTTAGCATACCTATCTATAACAACTTTATTGTTAATAACTCGCCATTTACCTACTTTTTGACCTATCTTAAATAAGCCTTCGTATTTTGTTTTTCCCTTTGCTCCCATATTAATAAATAGTTGGGGTCCATTCGAAAACAGACCCCAATTGAAAACTATTTATACAATTTCACACGCTCCTCCAGCACATGCAGCTTCGGAACGAAGGTCTGTGTTATCCTGTAATTCAACTACTTTTGATAAATCAATACTGCTCAGATGTTTAACCTTCTCTTCATACTCCTCTTTAGTACAGTCTTCAAAAGGCGCTTGACGGTAAGATCCTCCATTATAATTCAAAACTGATAATCCGTTATAGAATTTTCTGTTATCCCACATCCACTTTCCAACTTCTTCCCACTGATCATCTTTAATTGATACTGTAGCAGAAATGTTGTGTGTATTCTGTCCAGTTCTATGTCCTGGCTTAATCCAGTTTTGATAGAAGTATTTAACTCTCTCTAATAAATCAAGAGCTGATTCATATCTTAAAATAGATCCTTCTGGTGCTTTTTGTGGTACAGAGATAACTGCTGTGTCATGTGGACGGAAGTATTCGTCTTCAATAAGTTCCGGATGGTTGATGGCTAAGTAACTGTAAATAGCTTCATTCTTACCTACTCTAATTCTACGAATGTAGTAGTCGTTATGCCAAGCATGGATACCTGATGAAGTTCCTAAAGCAAGTGATGAAGTTCCTGAAGGCTTAATTGTAGTACATCTAGCTGCTGAATTAATTCCTAACAACTTAGCTACTCTTTCGTTTTCTTCTTTAACAGCATTTGCTGCTTGCTTAAGATCTAGCTTCTGAGCTACACCAGAACCAATACCTGTCATTCCTACGCCAATTAACGCTTCTTTTTCAGTAGTTCTTTGCCATACTGGTCTTAGATAGTGGAAGCTTGTATAAGAGGCTTGTAAGGTGCCAATAAACGCGGCTGCTTTTACTCTAGCATTAAGATCGTCCTGGTCTACTACATCAGATACATTCACTTCACATAGGTTACAGAATTGGAATGGACGTAGAGCAATTTCGCAACAAGGGTTTGTTCCCCAATCTTTATCGTTATTAAAGTAGATACCAGGTTCACCTGCTCCACTAGCTTTAATCTTATCCCATAAGCTAAAGAAAAATTCTTCAGTTACTTTATTTCTTAATAATACCGCAGAGTTGTTAGCACGTCCTCTTTGTGGGTTAAGTTCCCACCAAGCACCAGACTTAGCTGAAATCATTTGATCATCATCTGCGCTAAATAAACTAATCAAAGCTGCTCTACGAATACCACCTGCTAATACTGCATCTGCAATATGACATACGATGTCGTGTACTTCAATAGGTGCTAACTTTTCACGATCTTGCTTACTATCTAAAATACCTTGTACCTTAATCAAACACTCTTTAAGAGGTTGAGGACCAGGTGCTTTACCACCTGAAGTAATTAATGCAGCTCCTTTAGGTCTGATGTCAGAAAAATCAAACGTAATTGTAGAACCGCCTTCAAAGTAAGATCTAACTAAAACCTTCACAGCATCAGCCCATCCTTCAATACTATCTCCAATTAAAAAACGTCTATGTTTTTTTGGATCTGGTTTTCTAATCTCAGGAAGTTCATCTACGTGGTGCTTTTGTACAGAGTACCCAACTCCAGTACCACCTAATAGTAAAAACATTGCTTCTGCAAAAGCTCTCCAATCATCAATTGGTAAATAAGCACAGTTGTAAACACGGTTTGGACTAATTTCAATTGGCTTACCAGCAAACTGCATAGAACGCATAGACGGTAAAGCCTTTTTATCATAAACAAACTTGTAAGCATTTTCAATCTCCTCATTTAATTCAGGAAACTTTTTTAAATGCATACCCTTATTCCTATCAACCAACTCTTTCCAAGTTTCTCTTCTTTCTACCTGTGGGTTGAATTTTGCATATTTCATGTGAACTGTAATGTCACTCAAAATGCTCTGTGAAATGTCCATTCTGTTTTTTTGTTTTTAAAGGTTTTTAGATAGGTTTATCGGCCAAAAATACTCAATTTTTGGTCAGGTTCAAAACCTGTTAATAAAATGTTTGTTGTTTTCTACCTCTTGCTTTCGAAATTCTTAGCGATGTAGGTATCCTGTGTCAATGGGGGTCTAAAAGTTGGGTCTGCATAGCTTCTAGCTACTAGATCGTTCGTACCTTTTACTTCCATATCAAAAACCTCCTCCTCGTAAGTTGGAGTTGTATCTGGTGTAAGCACTGATTTCTGCTTTTCGTAAAGACTTAAAATACTCATATTAGACCGCTTTTATTGTAATAAATAGGGTTATTTCGCTAATTCAAAGAATTTTTGCTGCAAATAATTTTTTTCCGAAGTTGTAAACCCTGTTCCTGGAGCAGACTTTGGTTGGCCTGGTGTACTTTCAGTAGTAAACTCATCTTCACCCATCTCATTTGCACTTATTTCAATATTACCATTTTTGGTGTTAATTATTGCTGAATACGTCATACCATCCGATCCATACCTATTTTTCATGATATGTATTCTACCAGTTCCATTAACTTTATCTTGTCTTTTTCTTGATAGTGATAGAGCAAAATCGGCAACCATCATCTTGTTATAAGATCCTGCTGCTTTATCTCCTTCAATCACATCATCTTTAGCACCTGCTCTATTTACTTGCGAAACAGTCCAAACTGGAACTTTAAGTTCTCTGGCCATACCCTTTGTTGATGCATAAATGTCATCAATTTCATCTTTTCTATCAATAGATTTACGTTTAGATTTTAATAGGTCAACGTAATCGATAATAATAAGGTCTGGTTTGAATCCTAAGTCAGTTGTCTTTTGTATATGAGATTCGATAGTAGCAATAGATGCTTTACCCATTGGAAATTCCTTGATAATCAACTTGCCTGGAATCTTTCCTACTATTTCATCAATAGTTCCTCTATGCTTTGCTAACTCCTGAACTTCTATACCTGTGAAAGCAGAGTCATATCTTCTACCAACGTAGAATTCAGATAATTCTAAGGTGTAGTGACATACGTTATATCCTAAAGAAGCTGCCATAGCTCCTAATGCAACTAAACACCAACTCTTACCACCTCCTGGATTACCAAAGATTAATCCTAAATCTCCTGCACCAAGTCCTCCCATTAGTAATTCATTCAAATGATCCCAAGGTGTTGGTATTGCTTTTCTTTCTTCTTCTCTATAACGAACTTCTGTATCCTTTTCGTATTCGTGTCCGATATTTTTATCTTGTCCTGCTTTGAGTGCAGAATCGATTAAATATCTAATATCATCATACTGTCCTTTCTCTAATAAATCTACTGAAGATAATAACGCTTTCTTTAACTGCTGGTTCTTACAAAAATTTGCAAACTCTTGTTCAACATATTCAGCATCCTCATTAGAACTTTTGTAAGCTTCTTTTAATTGTTCTCCTATTGATATTCTTAATATTTCATTATCAATTTTTTTAGCTTCTACTGATAAAGCCTCTTTAGTAGGAGTTGCATGATACTTGTAATGATATTTTAAAGTCTCTTCTACAATCCATTTATGTGCTGGGTTATCGAAATAATCATGCTCTAAAATATCGTGTATGCCTTGTAGAAATTCTCTATGCTTTAGTAAACTTGATAGAACTTTTACTTGAAATCCTACACCATAACTCTGCAACTGATTTAAAACTGCCATAACTTCTTTCTTTTAATTTAATGTAACTAATCTTTCTCAATCTTCCAACTTATACTCTGCTAATTTTGCAAAAGTTTCTCCTAACCAGATTTGAGGATTCATTATACTCTTGCCAATTTGATCTTCATTATACAATCGTAAAAAGCTAGTAGGATCATATTGATTTCTTGGATTCAAAAGCATACCATCAAGTCGCTCTCTATCTGCTTCTGGAATATTCGGAGTTATTAAGTCCATCAACTGTTTATTGATTACTAGCTGATGTCTGAAATTATAAATGTCAGCATACTTACCTCCTTTGCCTGAACATTCCTCTATTAATTGAGGTAGCTCAACTACTTCATTTCCCTTAAGAGCTGGGAAAAGTTTTACTAACGTTTTAATAGCAATGCCTTTTACTCCTGGTACATTATCTCCTTTATCTCCTACTACAATCTTGTGGGTTAAAAAGTTTTGAGGTGGTATACCGTATTCTTTCATAACTGTCTCAGGATAGTATATTGTTTTCTTTACTGGTGAATACACAGACACTCTATCAGACACTAACTGTAAGTAATCTTGATCGGTTGATAGTATTGTAACTTTACCAGTAAACTTATTAGCTAAGTATCCTATAACATCATCTGCTTCTATTTTATCAATAGCAACTAAATCAACAGGAAGGCATTTAAGATAATCTACTAGCCTTACTATTTGATTTGTAATTGCTTCAGACTCTTCTTCTTGGTTATCAAAAGCATCCCAATTAGAAATCTTTGTAATGTGTCGGTTAGTTTTGTATTCTGGATAAAGATATCTCTTGTTAGTAGACCCACCTTGTCCATCAAATACTAGAACAACTCTAGTAGGTTCTAATTGTCTAATAACTGATCCTATTGATTTTAAAAAGCCTGCAAGACCTCCAACATGATTACCACTAGGGTTGATGTGGTGTATTGCTACAAAGCTTCTTAGAAAAGTATTTAACGAATCGACAATTAAAACTTTACTATTCTTGTATAGTGTTTCCTCTTTCTGATTCTCTATCGTTTCGAACATCTTTTTGTAATCCATTCTCTCTTTTTTGCTTTGCTAAAGGGTTTGCTAATCTGTCTGCTATCCGTTCACTTACGATTTGAATATCTCTTTCAGTAGGCGTATAACTATTCATCAACTGAGGTGGTACCCCGTCCCAAGAACTTAAATAACTTTGTACATTAAGTCCTCTTGCCCTACATTCGTTGTAGAGCTCAATATACCTTTCTTTTAGGTATCCTAGTTTGTCATAAAAAAATGAAACATGACCCTTCCCCAAAGTAAACTCAGGGGGAGCTGTTTTAAGATTATATCTACCTCTTGATACGACATTTGGTATTCTTTTTAATTCTCTATGTTCAGCCATCAAGTGCCTATTAGTAAGCTGCTTGGGCGGGATACCAATGTTGATTCTTGTCATAACTTTTATTTTGGATAAATATACTACTATTCTTCCGAAGCATCAAAAATATCTCTATTATCTTCGTCAGTTTCGATCACTACATCAAAGTCCGTAGACCCTAATGCCTTTAACCAATTCTTAGAATGCTGCTTTTTATATGCATCTATTGCTTGCTTTGTATCATCAATGAAACCGTGAGCTGTCATAATAACTTTACCAGCTGATGTTACATCATTAACGTGATTCTTATCACAGCTAATCTTAGTACGCTTTGCAAACTCTACATCTTTACCGTTCTTAGTAGCTTTAATTTTATTTGTACCTGAGTTAGTTACATTACCGAATGTAATAATCAAAGACGAATCAAAGTACATTGTGTCTCCACCTTTATTCTTCATCTTAGGTTGTGCCATTACATTCTCTGCTTTTGCTACCCAAATCTTATTAACAGCTACCATTGTATTGGTATACGGTTGACTTTCCTTTCTTGATAATACAATCTTCTGATTGATAAAGTTACCAAACTCTCTCGACATAGCACCTGCATTCCACTCGTTGTTGTTTTTATTTGACTCAACACTCAAACGACATGGAATAGATCCTACAGAATCCCAGAAGAAACAAAGATCATAAGGTAAGTTACCTTTCTTTTGTTCATCTAATAAGTCTGCAATAAAAGCTGATACATCTTCAACGCAGTTCAACTTTTCTCTATCAATGTAAATAAAAAAACCTTTGTAATCCTTCACTTCTCCATTCTCATCTGGTACTTCTTCAAACTGAAGTCCCATTTCCTTAGCGTGATCCCAATTCCACTTCATCTCAGTGATAATGAAAACAGGCAAGATACCCATCTTCTGAGCAGTTACGGCTGCTTCTAGAAGTGCGGTAGTCTTACCTGTGTCAGAGTGGCCTCTGAGTAGTGTAATATGGCCAATGGGAATCCCTGGAATAGATAAGCAGTCTTGAAAGGCTTGAGATAAAGGTATCCAAGTTTGGGTCTTCATCTTAATCGATGTGCTTGATAAATTCTTTGATGAAATAAATTTATCTAAATCGAATGATCCTTTTAGAGCGTTTGCTACACTTGCATTAAGTGAGTCACTCTTGCCTGCTTTTGCCATATTTCTTATTTAAGGTTGAATAATTCATCAAACTCCTCATCGACGTTTGTCTTCTTTGCTGTGTTAAGAGCAAATGCTGCTGGCTTTGGTTGCTCTGCAACTTGAGCCACTGGTGCTGCTGGTTCTTCGTCAGTCGCTTCTGGATTCAACCATGATAATAATGACTCTTTCATTTCTTCATAAGAATACTTCTTGAAAATTGTCATTGCATCCGGTTGCTCTGTAAGCCACTTTTGAACTTCATCAGCATTCTCTGACAATGGAGTGATCTTAGTACGAACACGTACTTTAGATTGATTGAAACCTGTGCCGTTTGTAGCAGCATCTGTAGTATCAATCGTAATGTCACGACCTTGAATAGGATCTGTGTAATCACCAACATCAGGATCATCAGCAATGCTCAATAATTCTGTGTAAACTTGCTTACCAAATTCCCAAAGACGAACACCTTTCTCTTCTTCATTACGAACGATTACTGGAGCGAATACACGCATCTTAGGTTCTAGCTTCTTAGCAAGACTCCAATTATCCTTATCGCTTGATTGTCTTAATTGCTTAGCAAATTCAACGATAGGATCTTTTTCATCAAAGTTTACAAGAGAAATCATTGTACGATTACCGATACCATAGTGGATCAGCACTTCTCTGAAAGGATTTGATTTGTTAATTACTGATGGAACGATGCGAACGCTGTGTTTACCAACGGTCGGTTTCCATAAAATGAGAGACATATCTCTCTTCTGACCACCACTTCTTTGATTCTGAAGTGAGTTCAGTTTAGACTTAATAGCACTTAGGTCCATAGCCATAACTTTTATGTTTTAATTTAAATAATTGCTTTCTAAGGAAAGGTACGTAAAGAATCTCAAACTAGCAACTACAAAGAAACTATTTTGTAGATTTTTGTCGATAATTTTTTGAGATCGTCCCCTTGAGTAAGGAGAACAGTGTTTTTGTAGTTTTGCCACTCAATTCTGAAGGTCGTATCTAAAACTCCCTCATTTAGTGATTTGATAAGCAAATTTAAGCTATTAATTGTGTATAGCGTGTTAGTTTCCTTTTTTCTGTGTAAAAGGATTGTATTTGGTAGAACTCTTGTATTACTTTGCTGGATTTCTATGTTGTATGTACATAAATACTCGTCAGAATCTTCTGATTCTAGGACAAAGATCTTATCGTACATGATTACATATTCGCTTTTAATCGTGTCTAACGTATCCTCTAATTTATTTTTTGCCGAAAACGTGCAAAATAACTTGTTCTTCAATTGTTCCTGTGTTAGTTCTAAATAATCCATAATAAATAGTGTTAAACCGTTCTAAAAGTTGTAGTTATATCCTTTCTTTGCTTTTACTTTATACCCATCTGCCTCTAATATATCTTTAATTTGCGCCAATGTACCCTTCTGATCCTCCGCAGAATAGTCTAAAAGTAGCGAATCATACACCACCAGGAGTACTTTGCTCTTTTTATCTGCAAGATAGTTCTTTAATGTGTTAAGTTTCTCAACATTATTCACTGTTTCTAAGCACTGAATGAAATAATTAAAGAGTTTTTGCGGATTTGCGTTCTCCTGTACAATATTTCTACCGTTAGGTAGTGTAACATAGCCGTTTTTTGTATAATCTGTCCACATAAGTTCTACAAAATTCGCAATAGATGCAAATAAAGGGATGTGTTTGTACCTATCCTCCACGCCATTGTACATCTGCCTAAAGGTAATTTTCTTAGATTCTTGATATTCTTCGGGCGTTAACTCATCTTTGGCAAAATACTGCTTACCTAAATACTCGTGAATTGACTGATCTAAAGGTAAATCTAAGTTTAATAGGCTGGCTACCAGTCTTAAATGGTATCCATCAAAGTCAAACTCAACGAACATATCGTTTTCAGGTACAAAAGCCGACCTTGAATTATTATCCTTAGTAAAAGCTAGAAAATTAATGCCGTTAAATGCATTAGTTGGTCTTGAAGTTACGTTGTATAGGTTGTAATTTGTGTAAATCTTACCGTCTCTTATTGATCTAGGCCTCCAAGTAGGCTCAAAATGCTTATCAAATAGCTTTTCATCAATTTTAATCCCTTGTTCTTCTACCCACTTGTATGCTGTAATAAACTCATTTTGCCACGCCAAATTTCCTTCCTTTCCAATATAAGGTCTAATTGTCTCAAACATACATTCACACCGTTCATAATGCTTAGAAATAGGTATTATCGTATTAACTTGTTCTAAGTACTTAAACTTGTGATAAAAATCATTGTGTATGTT
>Ga0181352_1000603_pt1 | contig 15103 bp, 17 predicted proteins | sample Fa13VDMLBSN_FD_130103 | JGI IMG/M metagenome (GOLD analysis project Ga0181352, IMG submission 130103) | Freshwater viral communities from Lake Michigan, USA - Fa13.VD.MLB.S.N | ecosystem: Environmental > Aquatic > Freshwater > Lake | place: USA: Michigan | collected 2013-09-23 | reverse complement strand
CGGGGCCGATCCGCGTTGCGTGGGGCTTCAGCGTTGGTCGAGGTAGTCGGGTGCGCGGGAACCGGGGCCTTGCGGGTTGTCCGGTCGTGGCGCGGTGTTAGGCAGCGCGGCCCGTCATCGAGGACTTCGCCTGTAGGAGACGGCTGTATTCGCTCTGCATCTCGGCATCGTTCCAATACCGACGCTGGTCGGTCTTCATGATGCCTTCGATTTCCTGGATGCGAGCCTCGCCGGCCTTCATCGGATCGGCAGATCCGGCGGGGACGAGGGTCGCCATGGGATTGACGGTGCGCACCATGCCGGAAAGCCAGCGAAGCACCTCGGGGTGATCGCCAAGCAGCTTGCCATCCGCAGTGCGGGAGTTGAACAGAACGTCGCTCAGTCCTGCCGGCGCGGACGCCTCGAGGAAGTTCGCGATGCCCTTCACCTCGGCGCGGTACTGCGGGCCCCACTCGGCCCGCAACTGATCCTCGGCCGTGGCGCGGAAAGCCTTGTCGCTCTCGACACGCTGCGCGGCGTCCGCATCGACCTCGTTGTAGTACCAGGCCAGCGTCTTGTTGAACTGGTCCGGCGTCATGCCCAACTCATGGGCCGTCTTCTGGAACCCGGTAATCAGCGGCGCGTCCGCCTCGCCGGGGATCATCCCGTTCGGCAATTGCGGCTTGTAGCCCTCGGGGCTTTCCGGCAGGCCGTTCTCGGCGCGCCATGTCTTGACCTCTTCCGGCGTGGCGTCGGGCTTGAGGCCCTGCTTCAACTGGCCGGAACTGATCTTGGCTTCCAGTGCGCGGTATGCCTTCCAGACGTCGGCCGGGCTACCCATGCGCTGGAGACGTGCAATCTCCTTGGCGTCCTCGCCTGCGACCTTCGTGCGCCAGTCTTCCGGCCAATCCGCAGGAGCCGTGACAGGCTTCTCGACAGGATCGCTACCAAGGAGCGTGCCGGCCTGTTCAGCGGCAGGCGCAGGGGCAGCGGTATCCGTGGTGCCAGATACAACAACGGCCCCGTCAGGGGCCGCTGTGGTCGCAGTGGTGTCAGCAAGGGCTTCGCTCATTTGGCCTTCTCGATTACGGTTGCCGGGAGGTTGAGCAGCTTGACGATCTGCAAGCCTACGTGCCGGGAACCTTGTGCAAAGTCGGAAGCGTCATGCTGCCCGACATAGAACGTTGCGTCGTAGGTGCCGGCCGACCGGATGATCCAGTCGATGGCGCGCTTCTGTTGACCTTCGTTGGCGATGCCCTTGGCGAGAGCCTGAAGGGCGTATGCGTCTGCCGGCTCCCATGTGTAGGGATGCCACGGCTGATGCGTGGTGATGGTCTTTCGTGCCATCAGCGACGGACCCACGCGCCCATGACTTGCTCTTCAGCCCGCATGATCGGAAAGCCGCAGCCGCCTGCCAACTGGTCCATGTTCTGGTTGAGCCTTGTCGTCACGAAGCCGGTGAAGGTTCCAACAGGCTGCCGAACACGCTTGACGACGGCCGGTCGCATGGGTCGTCCCGAAGGGTGTTGGTTCACACCATCCCCGCCTGCGCGAGGGACTGCCCGGCCTGCCCGACCTGATTGGCAATCTCGGCACCCTGCGCAACTTGCGAGGTCATCACCTCTTCCTGCTGTGCCTGCTGCGCCGCGTCAGTGATGGCAGCAGCCTCTTCCTCGGTGTTCATCCAGTCGGAGGAAGCACCAGCCCCATCGAGAGCGTCACGGACAGCCTGACGGGTGTTGAAGACGTGGATCGCATTCGGATCAAGCTGCGCTGCCGTGGCAAGCAACTGGGCGCTCTCAAGGAACGCCTGCGCATTGGCGCGTTTGACGGACGACTGCAACGGGCTGTCGAACTCAAACCTGATTTCCTGTCCCCGCAGCATCGGCGGGATATCCATGGGCGAGCCGAACGCGCCGTTCTCCAGCGCCAACTGGAACGTCTCGTCGCACACGGCAGAATTGTACTCGGTTTCCATGGGCTCGAATAAGGGCAGCGCGGAACGGACCCACTGCTCGTAGACCATCCGCATCTCGGTGGCCGACCGAACCTCGCCGAACTGCGGCATGCGGATCTGGTCGAGGTAGAACGCGCGCGACAGGATCTGCTCGACCCGCATCGCCTGCTCTGTTCCCCAGTTCAGCCCCGTCTTGTCCACGGTCATCGGGCGCAGAACCTCGCCCAGCCTCTCGTCGTAGTCGGCATCCACCCACGTCACGCCGCCGGCATAAGTGTTGACGCCGCCCTGGATCATCTCGCCCACCGCGATCATCGGCGGATCGACAGACTTCTGCCCGGCCTCCAGCAGCGTCAGCGTCATCTGCTGCAACAGCCTCGCATCGGCAATCGCCACGTAGGCGGGGCCATGCGCGTACTGCGAGCCGCTGACCGTCTGCCAGCGCGGAATGATGTAGCCCAGACGACGACGAGGGACTTCCTCAAGCACCGTCTGGTTGTCGCAGTCCACGTAGATGGACACGTAGGGAAAGTCCTTGCGGCCCTTCCACTTCTCGTCCGACAGCGACCACTCCTCCGAGGGCAGCACGACATGGAGGCACTTGACCTCCTTGAACGGCTCCTTGTCGGCAAGCTCCTTGACCTTGGCGTCCACCGTCTTGGGGAACAGCGTGATCAGGTTACGCGCCTGCGGTTTCCAGCGACGGAAAACTGTGTCGATCTCAAGCGAGGCGTTCTCCATCCACGCGCAATCGCGCAGATGCCACGTCCGATAGAGCAGGCCATCCCGCTCGTCGTTGACATCAATCGACAGAACGCACTGGCCGAAGGTCGCAAAGTCGTGGTCACCTTCTTTGGTGGCCCTGACGAACCTGGCCCGCTTGTCGTAGATGACCTTGCGCTGCCGGTCGGTCGCCCAGTCCAGCCACTTCTTGGCAGACGGGTCTTCGTTAATAACGTCGTCCGACGTGCCGATGCGGAACCACTCCTGCCCGCGCGGGCGAAGCATAGCACTCAGTGTGTTACCCAGATCGCGCCTGATCAGCGCCGGGACGCTCGTCATCAGGCCCGTGGTGTCGAACATGGACGAGCCATAACGCTGCGTCGTGAAGTCCGCGCGCTCGGGATAGAACTGCTCGGCAATGTCCTGAAGCGCCGACACCCACCCCGAACGCTTGGAGAACAGGTTCTCCCCGCGCTCGATGAGTTTCGTAACAGCCGTCTTGAGAGTCATTGCACTTCCTTGCCCCAGGCGGCGTCCAGAGCGGCCTTGATCGTCACGGCCAGCATCCGCATGGACTGCCCGCCTTCCGTCAGGAACGGACGCAGGATGTCGCGGACCTCGGCCCTCGCCAGCGCCTGCGCCTCGTCCATCGGAATGGCCGCAATCCTGGCCTCATTGCGCGCCTCGTCGCGAGACAGGCGCATCATCGTCAGGTCGTATTCAAGCCGGTCAATCCGGTGCCGTAGCTGGTCCGCATCCCGCGCCTTCATGCGGGCGTCGTCACGGTCCTTCACCGCCGCGTCCACAAGCGTCAGGGCGGCGTTCATGTCATCCGCAGCGGTCACCATGCCGCGTGCGCGGAGATTGGCGTGGGAACGCCTCAGGCGGTCTGCAACAGGCTGTACGTCAGGATGCGCCTTGGAGATCGGGATCTCGTCAGCCAAGCCGCGAAGATCCGAAGTCGTCGCCGCCAGAGCCTGCGCCCTGCGACATGATCGTGGAGGCCCTGCCACCGCGCTGCATGCGGCGACGGACTTCCTGCACCTTGGCCCGGTTGACCTCGACCGCATCGCTGTCGGGCATCACCGGAGCCGGCGTCACCTCAGGTGCCTGAATAGGCGTCTGCTCGGGCATGACGATGGTCGGCATCTTGGGCTTCAGCATCTTCTTGAGAAAGCCCATGGCTATCGTCCTTTGTATCGAGACTTGATGGCCTGATGGCCGATGTTGACCTGTGGCATTTGCCCGAAGGCACCGCCCCTCTTCATCTGCCGCTTGACGGCCTGATCACCCATGGCAAGCGCGAGAACCACCGCGTCGCCCTTGCCCGGCGAACGGCCCAGCCTCTTGCGCAGATCGTCCTTGCTTTCGATCAGGATGCCGTTGGGTCTCAACGACCACGTAGGTGCCGCCAGATCAGCCCTAAGCTCAGGATCAGATGGCAGAGCAATAACGCTCCCACCCGGCTGATCAGGATCAAGCTCCTCACGCGCCTTCCACCATGCCTCGGCCCGCTTGTTGACGAAGGACAGCGTGCCATCCTTCGTCCGTGCCGCGCTCGCCGTGGCCCCGTTGAACTTCGTGTGCGCGACCTCGTTGTCGTCAAAGCGCATCGACACCGCGCCGCCGTAGCCGCCGCCCATGTCCACCACGACCGGCGCTTTGTCCCGGCGATGCTTCATCACCAGCGCCGCCATGCTGCTGCCGTCTGCGGTGTCCGCACCTTCGACAGTAACCAAGTTCCCGAACCAGCCGCCGTAGCGATACGCAATCACCGCTTGGTCGCTACCGCCGCCGGCCGGATCGAACCCCATCGCCGTCATGGTGACGGTGGCCGGGGGTCGTTCACTCCACCTGTTCTGTGCCTCAATGATCCACCGCGTGGGGATCACCTGGAAATCCGCATCCCTCGCCGCAACGTCGAACCGCCCTTCGCGCAACATCGTGCGCATCGGTTCCGGCATTGCCTCCAGCGTGGCCGCATAGCCGCTGTTCAGCAACTCAGGGTTGTCTTCCAGTTTCCCCGGTATGAACGTCCTCGACCGTGCCGTGACGACACGCCCGTCGATCTCATGCGGGCCTCGCCCGTCAACCTCGACATCCTTGCCGTCGATGGTCGTGAACCAACGCAACTCACCCGGCTTGGCAGGATTGGGATGCGTCGGGTCGAGCCATGGTGCCCAATATTTTATGACCCACGCGCCTTCGGCCGTCATCGGCGGGTTGCCCGCGCAGACGATGCGAACCCGTTGGTCGTCCTTGGTCGAGCGCGCCCAGCCGATCAGAAAGCGGTATTGGCTTTCCGTGAAGGCCGTGATCTCGTCAAAGCCTTTGAAGTCGTGCGCGCGACCCTGGTACTTCTCCTTGTCGTCCTCATGCTGGACGCTACCAAATTCGAGCACCTTGTCTGCGCCGAGTTTCCACACCCGGTCCTGCCCATTGTAGCCATCCCTCGTTCCAAGGATGCGGGCCACCTCGTCCACCAGACCACGGATCTGCGGATACTCTCGGCGGAAAATGATGCTCTTCGTGTGGTTCTCGACAGCAAGCCCGGCGAGGAGGGCCGACTTGCCCGCTCCCGCCGCGCCGCCGTAGAACAACTCGTCCGCCTTGCTGAACCACGCCTTTTCCTGCGGGCCGGGGTTGGGGATGAACTTGGCATCCTTGGTCGCCGCGAACGCATCCGCGACGACTGCCTTCTGCTGATCCGCCGGCAACGCTCCGAAGCGCGCCAGGATCTCGTCGAGTGCGTTCACGCCATCTCCACCGCGAGCATGTCCAGACGGGCGCTGTTGCTGGCGCTGGTCGAGGAGAACTGCCCCGTCACGCCGATGACCTGTGCCACTGTGGTGTCAATCGTGGTGGAGGCCAGAACGTCGGTTCGCACCGTTGTGGTGGCTTCAACCGCCGGGATGTTCTTGCCCCAGCCCCAGCCGACGACCGTGCCAGACGCGCCGATGGTGCGAATGACCAAGGTGTACTCGCCAAGGAAGATGTCGTTGTTGGTCGCGTCCGTTGCCGTGTGAGTGTAGAGCGCCGTGCCGGCAACGCCGCCAATGCGCAGGACGCTGGCGAAGGTGTCGGAAGCGTTGCTAGCCGTGACGATGCCCCAGTACGAAATCTTGATCAACTGACCCGGCACCAGCGTGTTCGCCGGGATCGAGTAGCTGGTGGAGAACAGCGTCTCCGTCGAGGATGCCGTCAGCGCCGTGGAGGCAGCGACGTTGGTGTACGCCGTGCTGGACAGGATCGTCGGGCCAACCGCGTCACCACGGTCGACGATGGCATTGCCGGGACGGTCAAGACCGAACCGCTTGCCGTGAATGGACGTAAGGATAGTCGTGTCAGCCATGGCTAACCCCTTTGCTTGATTGCTGTTGCTGCGGGATTGCCGGGCTATCCCTGCCGGCTAGGGCCTTAAGCGTTGTAGACTTCGACGTAGAACGGGAGCGGGTAGTTCGTCCGCGTGATGTTGAACGTCTCGGTGAGCGTGATCGTGTTGGCCGTGAAATCGATGGCCGACACCAGGTTGAGGTTCTTCAGCGCCGCACCAGAGGTGTTGGCCCGTTCGATTTCGTGGTGGACGTAGAAGTCGCCTATCGCCATCAGGAAGTTGGTCGAGTTGAAGTTGTCCGTGCTGCCGGAACGATACGCATCGCGCACGTTGCTGATAACGGCAGACCCCGACGTGACATCGCCAACCCAGAGCTTGTAGTGCGCCCGAATGCGAGTGCAGATGTAGTCCGAGTTGTACCAACTGCCGGCAAGTACCTGATTCCAACCGTTGGTTGCGTAATCGGTCGGCGTGGTCGAGTTGAAGTTGTTCATTTGACGAAGAACCATGTCGGACCCGCTGATGGACACGACACAGAACCACGTTGACTTATCAAGCCCGCTGCCGCCCGTCGGCGTTATCTGGTAGATGTCGCCAACATCCGCCTTTAAGTCCGAACTGGGACTTCCTCTCAAACACGTCAGGTCAAAGCCGCTGCGCGTAGTAACGTCCACCCGAAACTGGTAGCGCGATATCTTCGGCACCAGAAACCGCTGACCAGCGCCATAATTCTCCAGACCGTCCGCCGGCTCGGGATACTCTCCGACTGGATAGCGCGACCGATAGGTGACCGTCTCTTGGTCCAGATGCGTGCGGACACGACGAAGATCGGCACCAGAGAAGCCTAGGCGACCGGAATAACCATCCGGCGTTATGTTTTCGTTTGAGCGAAAAATCCGAGTGTCGGCCCCTGGAGGGTGCAACAACCCCTGCATATAGGCAACACCGTCCAGAATCTGCGTGACATTGGCGTGGCCGGTGAACACCGACTCCGAGCCATAGCTAAACTCGGAGCCGTTCGTTATTTCAATTTTAGATATGCTGTTGCCAACAACGCTATCAGTTACAAACCCATGCCGAAGGCCGGTCACCGTGCAGTTGTCGAAAACAGCGGAACTGGCTTGAAGGTGATTGTACGGAACGCCGTCTGTCCCCTCCTGCTCAATAAACGAGAAATAGCAGCCGTCGAATTTGATCTTGTCCGTCCACGTTCCAAGACGCGACACGCTTTCCGCGTAGCAGTCGCGGAGCGTCACGGCACCTGACCAATCCGCATTTACGTGTTCGATGCACTGAAACCCTGTTCCAAAATGGATGTTCTCGTAGGCCCCTTGCAGATTGGCGTTAGCAGTCACGCCGCCCGTGTTGGCAATGGCCGTATGAAAGCCGTTGAAGTCCACATCACGGAAGGCGACGTTGCGGCACTGGCTATGACCGATGACGATGCCATGCACGCAGTTTGATACCTTGCCCCGGCTCATCCGAATAAACTCGGCGTTGCTGTCGCCGTGTGGATGCCCGTAGCCGATGATGAACCCCTTTACGTTCACGTCCTCTAGCGTGAAGTCGGTGCCGCCAGCAGACGCGCCCAACGCCGTTGTAGTTCCGCCGCCGAAGGCCGCAGGCAGAATGCGCGCAGGATAAGCCGCAGCCGACGTGGAGTTCGTGTAGAGATCGAGGCCAATGCCGATGTTGACCGCAGCGCCGCCGATCCAATTGGCATCAGCAATGCCTCCCTGCCTCCACGCAGCGCGGTCCCAATTATTGCTGGCGCGGTATGGGTTATTGTTTGCCAACCAGCTATCGTAAGGCCCCTGGACCGTCAGGCCGCGAATAGTAACTTGCTGATAGCCGCTTGCGACAATGCCGGGATAAGTCAGCGCCTCCGTGATGATTGCTGTTCCTGTCATCCCGTTGCCGGTCACATCGGCAACAGGCCCCTCGCCCTCGAGCGTAATGCTGATGTAACCGTTGCCGTTCAGGTTGGCAGGCGGTGTTCCGTTTCGGTTGTAGCCCAGATGCAACGTGCGGTTGATCAGGAACTGCCCGGCGGGAATAAACAACTTATGCTTTGTCGCCCCGTAGTTGGACGATCCCAGGCTGCCGTAGATCAGAAAGTCAACGGCACTTTGCAACAGCACCCAGTCAACGTGATCGTTGCCGTCCTGAATAATCGGATAGACGGCTTGTGCCGCTGCAACGCTGGCAAACACGCCATCGCTGACCCAGTTCGTGACTGTGTAGCCGGTTCCGTTTCCAAAGCCTGTAAAGCTGCTGTTCGTTGTCAGCGCAGCAAAGTCGGCAAGGTTCATGCCGAACTTGTTCAGCGCCCGCAGCGCCTTGGCCGTCGAGCTTGTGACGGCGTAGGTATCAATCGCTGCCATGGGTTATCCGTTCGGATTCGAGCCAGTTACAATTTGCAAGCGAAATATATACACGCCGTCGTTCGTGTCGGCAGTTGTATTCGCATCAAAGTCGGAAGAGTCCGTGGCGGCTGGCCCTAACTGGATGTTGTCAATCACGCCGGATAGGTTGTCGGTGGAGAAATAACACTGATACCATCCGCTGTCATACGCGGTTATTCCAGGGCTAATTTCCGTGATGCCGCCGGAACGTGAACTACCTACCGCCCCTGTCTGCAAGTCGAACATGACGCCCACGTCACCCGTAGTTGCGTCGTAAATTCCAAACCGGAGCCATCTGCCGTTCGGGCCGATCTGCTTGGCAAACACGCTCGCAGTGTATGTGGTCGTGTTGGTGTAACTGAAGGCCGCACCCGTGGACGGGAGTCCACTGATCGAGTAACTGCCTCGGCTGATGGTGGACGCTGAATTAAAGGTTACGCTTACGGCGTCGGTGCCGCTCACGGGATCAGCCTGCCCCGTTGTCAGCAGTCCCGCAGACGTTATAGCCAAGTTCGCAGTCGTGGCGCTGTAGGCGACAGCAGAAGGCGCTGGGAACGTCGGGGGCGAACCGCCCCCACTGGCAGCAGGCGTAAAAGCGCCGAAGCCCGGCATCAGGTCGATGCTCATGCTCAGGTCTCATCCAGCGTGTTGGTGTTGTAGAAGATGGCAACGCCATGCAGACGCGCGTCAATCGCCATCGTGTCCGCGCCGTTGGCCGGATCGCGATAGACGCGGAATGCCACCATGTCATCCACGGCAGGGGTGCCGGCAATCGTGATGGCCGATGTTGCCGGGCTGACGTAGAGATCGTTCGTCGTGCCACCCGTATCCGTGACCTCGACCGCCGTGCCATAGGCCACCGCAATCGCGTCATCGTTCGAGATGGCAACGCCCTGCAATCCCCACCGCACACCGAAGTTCGTTGTCGTCGCCGCGTGCGACCAGTAGAACTGCGCCGTCAGCGTTCCCTCGTCCCAGGACCTGGGCATCCTCACCCAAAACTGCGCGTACTCAGCCGTCACGCCGTCGAAGTCGAGGCTCGATACATCCGGCTGGTTGGCCGAGGTGGCAACCAGCGCCAGAGTTGCGCAACCGCCCGTGCTTGACGGCCTGATGCCAGCAGCCGGTATCCAGAGCGAGCGAAGGTTCGCAGCACCGACGAACGTCTTCACCTGAGTGATGGACGCCGCGCGATCCGACCCGGACTGAACGACATGGAACTCCTCGCCGCCCGATAGGGCAGAGGCGTTCGTGTCGGCTGAAACTTTTGTATCAGGCATGGATCAAAGCCCCGTAATGATGCTGCCCGACTCCACGTCGGTGATCGTTTCGCCAAGCAGATCGAGGATGGCGTCGCCTGGAGGTGGAGGCGGTGCCGCCTCGCCCTCGCGCGTGATGTAGAAGCCGTCTTCGCGAAGGATCAGAAAGCCGTCCTCGCGCAGCACGCGGTCACCCGCGATTGCCGCTTCTCGCAGGATCTTCCCGCCGTCTTCGCGCAGGATGTATCCATCGTCTTCCCGCAGAACGGCGTCCCCGACCGAGCCGGTAGATCCTGCCCGCCAGAAGAACGTTTGCTGGACCGCCGCCACGTCACGTCAAGCCCGTGCCGTTGATGCGCCAGCGCGTCGCGCCGATCTTCAGCAGCGTCGCGTCGCCGTTCGCCGCCAACGTCCTCGACCCGGTTGCCCCGGTGCCGGCCTGCACCAGCGTGTCCGACGTGATGGCAATCGTGATGGCACCGGCCGAACTGTCGTTGATGATCGTTATGGCCGTGCCAATCGGGAACGCCACACTCGCATTTGCGGGGATCGTCCACGTCCTCGCCGTAGTGTCCGCCGAGGGGTGATAGACATGCCCGCCGCCGTCCGTCAGGGCGAAGGTCGTATCCGCGCTCACACTGCGCTGCGGTATGGCCGGCTGCGCCCACGCAGGAGCGCCGCTCGCCATCGTAAGAACCTGGCCCGCAGATCCCGCTGCGAGCTTGGACAACACGTTCGTGGTCGAGGCGTAGAGAAGGTCGCCGGTCGTGTAGCTCGTCTGCCCCGTGCCGCCGTAGATCGCGCCGACCTGAGTACCCTGCCACACGCCCGTGGCAATGGTGCCCAGCGTCGTGATCGAGGCCCACGTAGGTAGCCCGCCCGAGACGACTAGAGCCTGCCCTGTGGAGCCTACAGCCCGCTTGGCGAGGGTGTTGGTGCCAGAGGCATACAACAGGTCGCCGGTCGTCCAGCTTGTCTGCGCAGTGCCGCCGTAGATGGCCCCGATGGCCGTTCCCTGCCACGTCCCAGTGGCGATGGTCCCGACGCTCGTAATGTCCGCCCAGACAGGCACGCCACCGGAGACAGTAAAGACCTGGTTCGTTGTGCCAATGCTGCGCTTGGAAAGCGTGTTGGACGACGAGGAGTAGAGCACGTCGCCCGTGGTGTAGGTCGAGTGACCCGTGCCGCCGACCGTTTCCCCGATGACTGAGGCGTTCCACGCGCCCGTGGTGACCGTGCCGAGGGTCGTAATGGTCTGCCAAGACGGCAAGCCGCCGCTGACAACCAGCGCCTGCCCGGTGGCGCCAATCGTCAGGCCCCGTAGAAGGTTGGTCCCCGAGGAGTAGACTAGCTCGCCAGCGACCCAGGTTGACTGACCCGTCCCCCCCGCCGTAGCCGGGATCGTGGTGCCGGCCCATGAGCCGGTGATGACCGCGCCATCCTTGCGGACGACAAACCGATCAGACCCGCCAACCTGTGCGCGGAACAGCGACGACGCAGTGGCCGAGTTGGTGTCCGTGATGTTGTACGAGAAGCCGTTGAACGTGACGCCCGAGTTGTTCCAGGTTTGCGTCCACGACAGCACCGGAGTGTCTGCCGTGACCGTCGCGCCCGTGACCACAAGGCTGCGCGTGGTGTTGTTCCACGACGTGCCGGCCATGCCACCAAACGCACCAGCCGCGTTGTACTGGATCGTCAGGCTAGAACCGCCCGGCGTACCGTCTCCACCGCCACCCACGATGCCGTCTGGGAACGAGATCGGGCTGCCGTCCTTGGCCTTGATGATGCCCGACTTGATAACAAGCGCGCGGTCGTCGTCTAGGCCGATCTCCTCGCCGTGGATTTCAGTGAGGATGTCGCTCGCCATGGCGTCAGGTCACCAAATACACAAGCGGCGCACCAGATGTGCTGGCAATCGACGTGAATGAAGCGCCCTCGGCAAATGTCGGCATGTTGTTGGCATAAGCATCCGCAAAACTGTACGCATTCTGCGGCGTACCGCTCGCCGTCCCGAAGCCGGATATGAAAGCTGCCCACGTATTATTAGACGGCACAGAGAACGTCTGCGGCAGCGTGCCAGTGAATTTCGTGCCAGCCCAATAAATCCCTGGGTTCAGCGTACCGGAAGCAGCGAGGACCGCGTCCGCAGTGCTGGCCGTCGTCGCCACGCCAGTGTTGTCCACCAGCAACGGAGCGCCGAGCGGACGCATCGACGTGTAGCTGTTGGCCCAGATCGCCCCCTTGCCAGACGAACCAGCGCCGCCGGTCTGGACACGAATGCGCAGAGCCGTAACCGCTACACGCGCAAAAATCTGGAACGGGTAAAGATAAATTACATCAACCGCTGGCACCGCCGCAGCGGTCGGAGCCATGCTCGGAACCGTCGCATAAATGCGGCTGGCTACATAGCCGGGATGCAGCCCGATTGAACGGGAGGACGGCTTTCCGCCGCTGACGGGAAAGGACAACATCAATCGACCCTCGTTCCGCGAGCGTAGGCGAACACCGCCGTGGGAGGACCGCCCGAGACGTTGGCCCGCAGGAAGCACGGCGGGAGTTCGAACCCACCCTGGCCGGCAGCCGTCAGTGTCACGTAGGCATCGCCGGGCGCATCGACATCAACCCACGTCGAGTTGTCGAAGCTGCACTGGAGCTTGATGGTGGCACCGCTGAAGGTGGCGCTGTGGACGTAGAACACGCCACGCCCGCCATGCCAGCGCACGCCGCTGCCTGTCGCCGCTGCATTCTCAAGCAGGGCGATGTCGCTGTCAGATGCCATGATTGCCTCTTACGTGTTCGGAATAACGAGCGGCGTCCAATCGGTGCCGTCTACGTGTGCGCTGCTCGTCGTAAGCCTAATCCAGCCAAACGTGACCTTGCCCGCCGCCAGCGATGGGCTGGAGTTTTTCACGACGTGCCCGATGACATATTTGCCCGTCGAGGGAACCGCCGTCGTCTCATTCAACATCACGTTCGACACTTGGCCGTAGCTGGCCGATGTCGGGTCGCTGTCCTCGACCGTGATCTGAAATCGCACGGTGCCGCGCTGCGGGTTGCCGATGCCCTTGTTGCTGGTCGAGAAGCCAACCGCTGCCGGGTCACAGAACTGCATGTTGCCGGCGTAAGTGCTGGCCGAGGTGCCGCCATCCTGCGTCGTTGAGCAGACATTGCGGAACGTGTTGTTCAACACGAACTTGCCCGCGCAGTTGCCCATCCGCAGCGCAATCGGCGTAGTGTCCGCCTGCCACGATCCATTTGAGGCGTGCCGGTTGGCATTGGCCTGACGCGGATCGCCGTCGAAGTGATTGCCGCGAATGATGATGCGCTGCTCACTAGCCCCGGCGGTCGGCCAGTACATGCCCGCCTCGGAGAAATCCTTGAACACGTTGTCCGCGAAGACGACGTTGTCGAAAGCGAGGTCGGTGATGGTCGATGGGGAGGCCGTGGTGTCGATGAAGTCGACCGAACGTGTCCCCGTGGTGCGGACGATGTTGCGGCTGAGGATGGCGTCGGTCAGGTGGCCCTGAATGCGGATGCCGATGTTGTTCAGCGCGCTTTCGGGGATTGCGCCCGTGAACGTTCCCTGCCCCCCCACCTCAAGGTCGCCATAACCCCAATCCGCGATGACCGTGGCCGGCGGTAGCGTCCGCTCAAGCACGTTGTCCGCGATGATGTAGGAGAACGCGCCCGCGCCCGGCACCGAGGCGTTGTCCGTGTTCGACGTGTAGAAGTTCCCGACGCCCGTGCCGAACAGGTCCACAATGTCGCCGTTGGCCGTGTTGTTGTAGCCGGGAGCCGCCGCACCGCCGCCAGCGTTCCGCTTCGGACCCTGAACGCGCATGTAGTAGCGCTCCTGGTTGAGCGCAGAGGCCTCCTGACGCAGCCAGACATCGTTGATGATGTTGCCACGGATCAGGCAGGAAAAGCCGACCGTGTCGCCCTGCGTCGTGGCGTCCGCCACGAAGATGCCGTAGCTCATCATCTGGCGCATCACGTTGTCGGTGATCACGACCGCCTTGGGGCCGAGCACCTTGACGCCCTGACACCGGAAGAATTGGTTGCCCGTGATCGTGATCGAGGAGCGCAGTGGCGCTGCCGTCGCCTCATCCGTGTGTGCTGAGATCGCGTCGTCGTTGACGCCCTCGAAATAGCTGTTCGTCACTCGTAGATGCGACGTGTTCCAGGCGTAGCAGCCGTCCCGGTTGATGTTGATGTACTTGCATCCGTCGATCAGCACGTCGTCGCAGTAGCTGAACCCCAGCCCAAACGTCCGCATGTTGCGGATGGTGCAGTTCCGAAGCGAGATGTTCTCGCCGTAGAAGATGTCAGGGTTGGCACCATACTCGGTGTAGAGCGCCGAGGTGCGGCCCCCATCGAAAATGATGTCGCGCATGTGGAAGTTGCTGAAACTCCCACTGGTGCTGCGCATGATCGGGTTGATGCCGGTGTCATCCAACTGGATGATTGTCAGACCCGGCACGCCCTGCAACGTCACGTTGCTCTTCGGCACCAGCGCAGTGATGCTGCCGGGCTTCAGATACGTGCCGGCGGGCAGAAGGACCGTCCCGCCACCAGCCGCAGACACCGCGTTGATTGCCGCCTGTATGGCAGCCCTGTCGTTCGTCGTGCCGTCCCCTTTGGCGCCGTAGGATGCCGCAGAGACGCCGACGCCTTGAATGCCGCCACGGACGACAAGCATTCCCTGCGCGTCCAGGCCGATCTCTCTGCCGTGGAGCGAGGTGACGATGTCGTTCATCGGTTAGTCCTTCGGCCGCTCTGCGTTGGCGAGGGCGAATGCAATGCGTCTGGCGATGTCGAGGGGCGTGGCGTCCGTCACAGCAATGGGCTTCTCGCCGCCCTCATGTGTGGTCGTGGTGCGCTCGCCGTACTTCTTCGGGAGGAGTTTGGCTGCCACCCATTTGCGCGCGTCGATCTGCAACCGAGCCTTGTTGTGATCCTCGGCCGTGTCCGCAATCGTCACGATCTGGTCGGCGTAGGTGTCGGCCTGCTTCGCGCGTGCGTGCGCGTACTGGTCACGGAAGTCGGGATACACCTCCAGCCACCGATAGACGCTTGTGGTGGATGGCATGTAGTCGTCTGCGCAGATGGAGCGGAGGCTTTCGCCATTGGCGATGCGCTCGCATATCTCGTCTGCCAGTCCTACGGAGAGGATGGTGTGGCCTTCTTTCATGCCTAGCTCTGTGCGATGGCGGGCATCAGGCCATGTCCTCATCGGATATGCGTGACGCTGCCCCGCCCCGCAGCTTGCGTTCAGCCTTGGCCTTGCGCTCGCACCATGCGCGGAAGACTTCATCCGTGCGTAGGAGCGAGCGCAAAACCGTTGTGCTGATCTCTCCAGCCGCGTACCTGTCCCAGATCTCCTGGTAGGTCATCGGCTGGAGGGCGGGCTGCATGTCAGCCGACGTTGACGACAGGCTCTTCGATG
>Ga0181352_1000602_pt1 | contig 15113 bp, 21 predicted proteins | sample Fa13VDMLBSN_FD_130103 | JGI IMG/M metagenome (GOLD analysis project Ga0181352, IMG submission 130103) | Freshwater viral communities from Lake Michigan, USA - Fa13.VD.MLB.S.N | ecosystem: Environmental > Aquatic > Freshwater > Lake | place: USA: Michigan | collected 2013-09-23 | reverse complement strand
AGATGTTTCCGAAAGTTACGTTAGCTAATTTAGTAGCTGACTTGATACCCGGAAGTGTACGGAAGTTGTCCGCAGTAGTATCAGTTAAATAAGCGCGAGAGTAAAACTCTTCAGGGTTAGCACACAAAAGTGCGTTTTTTTCAACGTCTAAGTCGAATTTTAATTTACGATTCATTTTTATTGGTTTTTAAAAGTATTACGAAATGCTTTGAATTTATCGAATGCAGACATTTTAACTTCTTCGATAACTTCTTCTTCTTCTTCTTTTTCCATTATGCGCTCTTCAACTTGATTTTTCAAGTCAGCGATAATAGCAAGTAAAGAATCAACTTGTTCTGCAATTAATGGTTTAACGATAGCTAAGATAGCTTCAGCGTCAGTTGCAGGGTCAACAGCCATAGCTTCTTCTACTACTTCTTCAGTAGGCTCTTCGGTTGTTTCTTCTTTAACTTCTTCTTCTACTACGTCTTCAGCCATAGCAACCTCTTCTTTGACTTCTTCCTCAACTTGAGTTTCAGCCATTTCTTGTTCTTTAACCTCGATAACTTCTCCACCTTCTATAGTGTAGAATTTACCTTCGATTAAATGTTCTCCGTCTGGTAACTTCATTGTATTTAATTTAATTTGATTACTTAGTTTCAGACCTAAAAACCCCTCGATAGAAAAACCTATTTGTTCGTCTTTTACTAATTTCTCGTAGTAATCAACGTCAGTAACTTGAGCAGTCAACATTAAAGTTCCTTTCGGCACTTCTATTCCGTAGCTTGTATAAGCCTTATCTTCTTTCGGTTTTTCAACTATCCAAGATTCAAGAATGTAAGCGGGAACAGTTCTTTCAGTTTCGTGTTCTAAGTTAAATAAGTTTCTATTGTTTAAGTCACGCATAAACTTCGTGTATATTTGCTCTATTACCTCTTCGGTAAATTGAACATAATACTCACCGCTTTCGTCGTCGCGTCTATAAATCTCCATAGGAATCATAGCGGGTGCAACGATTCGGTATTTAGTAGCGTCAGCAAAAAAGAAAGATTGTGCTTGATTAAAAGCCATTCCTTTAACTTTTATAGCGGGTGTTGAAGTGAATGCGATTTGCTCGATTCCTAAATCTTCTCCATCGGAATATTCAGGGTCGATTGTGATTTTATAGATAGGTAAATCTTTACTCATTTTGTACTATATTAAAAAGAGTATTATATTTGTTAAAAAAATTATGATAGAAATTTTAGGAAAGCAGATTCCGAATCAGTTAAATGAGTTAACTATTCAACAATTTGAAGACATTACGGAGATACATAATGATTCGTCTTTAGATATAATTGAAAAGCATATCAAAGTATTTGAACTTTTAGGAGTAAGTGAAGACGAAATGGTGGAAGCCGACATCGACTTTGAAACATTCAAAAAGTTTGTACAGGATTTTAACCAAAAGACGGACGCAAGTATAGTAAAAGAAGTAGAAATAGACGGATATAACTACAAAGCCTACGACGAAGAGTTTAAGCTATCGGTAAAAGATATGAAAGTAATCGAGAAAATAATTAACTCTAAACACAAAGGTTATTTAAGTGAACTCGTAGCCGTGTTATTTAAAAGAACTGACTTATCGAAAGTCGAACACTACGACAAAGCACATATCAAACACAAAGCAAAGTTATTTAGAGAACAAAAAGCTGAGTTAGCAGTTCCTTATTTAGTGCATATAGGACAAAAATTCTCTAAACAAATAGAAAATGCTACTGCCGAAGTCGTGGAATGATATAGACGTTCTCCAGTTTAAAGAACTTCGTACACTAAAAGACATACCCGAACTATTTTCACGAGAAATAGAAGCCTTAGCTACGCTTACTGACTTAGCATCTGAAGACTTAGAAGACTACGACGTTGACGAAATTCAAGAATTTATGAACCAAGTCAAGTGGATAAACTCAGAACCACCGAAGAAGTATAAATCGGAAGTTGCTAAGATGCATTTTAAGGACTTTAACAAGCTAACTTTAGGGGAGTTTATAGACATAGAGTATTTCTTTAGTCAAGATTATATTGCTAACATTTCAGAGATAGCATCTATATGTTACAAAAAGACGAAGAAGAACGAATGGAAAGAAACCATTTACGAGCCTTATACTTATTCGCCTTTTGATAGGGCGTATCTATTCGACGAAATACCAATACCACACATTTACGGAATCATTCCTGAATACTTGTCTTTTAGAGATAACTTTATGAAGACATACGCTAACCTATTCGAACCGGACTTCGAAGGAGAAGAAACCGAAGAAGATATAAAAGACCTTACACCCGAAGAAAAGAAAGAAATACAAGAAGAACAAAAGATTAAGAAGTGGTCGTGGGAAAGATTACTTTATTCTATATGCAACGAAGACCTGACTAAGATAAGTCAAGCCTCCGATTTGTCTTTAATATTTGTATTTAATATGCTATCTATGAAAAAGGAACTTAACCTTTAAACGATAGCGCACCTAAGAACTCTCCACCGATAGGATTAAACGAATAGATAATACTTTTCTTTTCACCTAAGATAGTAGCTACTTGAAGTAAAGGATAACGTTGAGTCATCCATTCGGTATATTGCTCGAATATTTCAGCACTTACACCGCTACTATTCATTAAGTCGGATAGCTTAGCGCAGAAATCATAAGACGCTATTACTCCTCCATTCCACAAGTTTGCTCCGTTGTTTAAGAATCCAAAGTAATACATCGCGTTAATCTGAATATTCAACTCGCCTAAAGCGGGTATTTCTGCGTTTATACGAACTGACTCGTACAAAGCCCCCGTGTCAATAGCATCGTATTCACGTATCAAAGATTGTAGTAATTTTTGAATCTTTAAACGCGTCTTATACTTGACGTAGAATATTCCGTTATTTGCGTAGCGTGCCATTATTCAAAAGGTGGTGGTGTTGGTTTTGGTTCGTAAGGAATCAAATCTAAGTCTTTAACCCATAAAAAGTCAGGGTTTACACACTGCTCCATTTCTTCAACTGATATTACCCAATTGTCGTTAACATCTTGGATAGGATTGAAGTAGCTGTCAGGTGCGTACCATTGTCCTAATAATTCGTCTTTTTGTACCTCTGTAAGTAACCCTACATAAGTTGTTCTTTGTTCTGCCGTTAGTTCATTTAGTTTCATACGTTTCTACTTAATGCTGTTTGAAATGCAACAACTGCTGTATTTAAGTCAGTCATATTTTGAGCTGTTAAACCGTCTCCTATACTTGCAAAAGCTATTTGTTTATTATCATAAAAAGACGGAATACCACCTATTTTAAAAGTAGTATTTGAAGGTGTTTGAGATGCTTGTGTATGAGTTGTTACAGAACCTCTAATCATTAAACTCGTAGAAGTGCTTAAAGTTCTATTTGCTATAAAAAATCCTCTTGTATCTGTGTTTGCAGTATTTGGCTGGTCTGCTGAATGTATAGAATAATAAGTACCTCCTATGACGCTTAATGTTAATTTACACCCGCCATTTTGACCATAAGAATTACTCCCTATTGCTGGAGCAAAAACAGAAGTATTTGTTCTTGAATATACTGAACAATGTGCGTCATTTTGAGATAAATTGCTTAAATCATTTAAGAAAGTATCTGCATATCCGTTCGTACCATTTGGCAAAGCACCATTAACCGAATGCGTCCAACCACCTAAAAAAGAAAGTCTAAACGCTGCATTTGTATCTAAAGGATTCTTTAAATTGAATTTGTGTGCTGAAGCTGTTCCACCAACAAACGGATACAAAGCCTTCATTTTAGTCCAAATAGAATACCCTTTTAAGTCAACTACTAATTGATTAATAGCACTTTGTTGAGTAGGGTCTGTAATTGAAGCAGCTGTTATGAATGCTTGTGCATCGGGGTCAACTCCTCCTCCTGATGCAGTCCTCGCTAATATTCCGTGTGTTGCTAAAAACATACTATTTCCGTAACCTATCATAATTAAGCCAATACAAGTGCTACACTACCTGAAGTTAAATCTACACCGCTAAACTTTTGGTCTGCTGTAGGTGTTAAGATAGCACCCGCTTTTACCGCTGTAGCCGGTGTTCCTATGTAGCTTGTTTTAACGTCTACACCCGCGATTTTAACCGCATTGAAAACAGTATCCTCAAGTACTACGATAGCGTCTATACTACCCGTGTACTCAGTTGTGTTGTTTAGTATGAATGTTCCGTTATTCGCTACTAATTCGCCCATTAAATTTGTTGCCATTCGTCTTTTATTAAGTTGTTATATCTCCGCTTAAATACCACTCGTTCGTCCCTCTCTTTATCAATATACACATTGAATACTGAGCAGCCGTTTTAGTTTTACCACCGCTTGAACGTATCGTTACGCCTACAGCTGGTGTTATTGTTGTTTGTCCCGTACCTAATTGACTTACTAAAATTTGAGTTCCTAAAGGAAAAGGTACACTCGCGTTTGTAGGTATAGTCAACGTGTTAGCACTTGAAACCTCCATTTCTATTAATTCGTAGGCATCGCCTAAAACCAACGTGTAAGATGTCGCTTTTTTATCGAAAACAATTTCTTGTAAAGCTACAACCCCTGAAATGTCAGGAAACGCATAAACTCTATCCGCTGTGTTTAAAGACGTTTTTAGCGTAGTGTAATAATCATTATCGTTCTTGTATTTGATATCTCCGTTAACGTCAGCAAATAAAGCCGTAGATTGCCCCGTAGCAGTAGCGTCAGCGTTTTGGTGTTTAAGGTGCAAGTGTCCCGCTCCGTTAGTTCCTTCAATGTAAATAGATTCAGCACTAAGTTTGTTAGCGTCTAAGTCTACGTCTTGAGTTGCACCCGTGTAAGGAACATAAATACCACTACCTCCGTTTATAATTTCTTGTCCCGTAATAGAATAAGTGTCGTATCCACTACCCGTATTTACACTAACTTCGAATAAATCAGTAGAAGATAAGTCAGCACCTTTAGGGTCAAGTTGTGAAATCTTTGCTCTTGCCATTAACTATATTATTTTAAATTCGTGTTTTGTTACTCACCTTCTAACGGAACTTGACAATCAGTCCAATTTGAAACGTCTACGTCTAAAGTCATTAACCATCCCGCAGCATAATCTAACAAGTCGTTGTTTAAAGGAGTGAATATAGGGTCTGCAACGATATCGAAATCATAGTCATTCGAAAACCTAAAATAATTCACTAAGTCTACTAAGATTTGATTGCAATCCGAAAGTATTACGTTAATATTTGCTCGGTCTTTTTGTATAATATCAAAGCAATAAATTTCTAAACTAAAGATATTCGTGTTTTCGGTTGGTGTACTACCGACAGGAACAACATAGATAATCGGATATTTTTCGTCTTTCGTTGCAAAATTAAACAACTGCTCCTTGAAGTCACTACCTACTTTTTTAACTTGTAGGTGTGTATTGTAAAATGCTTCTATCTTATTTATTAAGGCTTGATAACTTGTCATAACTCAGCGTTCTTTTTTATTTTATCGATTTTCGTTTGTGTCGTAGTAACATCGGTTTCACTTACTACAGCTTGTACTGTTATATTTTGATTAGATTCTATGCTTGTCGGTGCGCCTACTTGATTAAGTTGATTACCTTGACCGAATAGATTTACAGCCGGTGTAGCTTGTGCCGTAGCTGTTGCCGTTGGAACAGAACCACCACCACCCGAAGGGATAGAACCACCTCCACCACCTATAAACTTAGAAATAGTTGACGCAGCGATAGAAGCTATAGAAGTAGCTGCGCGTATTTTAGCAGCAGCTGAAGCACTTGAGGCTAATGCAGCACCACCATCAGGAAGAAGTTTCCAAGTAGGATTAGACCAATACCCGGATATTTCTCGTTGTGTGTTTACTATTATCTCACCAATAGCTAAGGCTTTATCAACTAAAAACAATGCGTTTGCTATTTTCTTATTTTCTCCAGCTAATTCCGTTAATCCTGAAATCAAACCTCTCGCAAATCCTAACCTCGCATCGAATAAACCTTTTTCAGATTCTATTAACGCGTCGTTATATTCTTTTAGCTTTTCAGTTTTTTCTTTTTGAGATTGTATCTCTGATAAAAACCCGGCTTTTTCTCTTTTTCTTCTGTCTTCCGTGATTACATTTAACGCATCTGCTAATTCAGTAGCTTGTTTTAATTGTTCGTCTTTTGCTTTCTTTTGAATTTTAGCGTCTTCTTCGGCTTGAATATCCTCGTATAATTTAATTATTTTTTTTCTTTCTTCAGCTTTTAATTTCTCGTTTGTCTTTGTGTCGTTTATTAAACGTTGATACTTAACTTGATTTTCTTGTAGTTCTCTTTCGGTAGCGTCTTTTATAAGGCTTAATTCTAAGTCTCTAATTAAACGTGCTGCATCTATACGCGCTCTTTGATATTCTTTATACTTTTCTGCTCCTTCTTTTATTATGTTATTTAAATTAGTTTGAGCTTCAATTATTTTAGTGTCATATTCTACTATTGCAGATTCAGAGGATTTAAACCACGTTTTAGCTCCTTTAGTTATATTATCTAATCTTTCCTTACTCATTTTAGCTTCGTCTAATTGCTGTTGTGCCATTATACGTTTTAACTCTTGAGCTGAATTACCTTGTGATTCTAATAATGCAATCTCTGCTTTTTGCCTATTTTCAATAGCTACTTCTAATTGTTTTTGACGTTCAAACTCTAACATCATATCGTCCATTTTTTCTTGCCTTAATTTAGCAAGTTTTTCTTGACGTGCCTCTTCATTTTTAGCAGCTTCTTCACCAGCGTGGTCAGTTAATCCTAACCAATCGGTCATATCTTTAAAGGCTTGAATAGCTGCATTTACAGGAATCATTAATATTTCAAACGCTTTCTTTAAAATGCCTATTTTATTTAAAAATAAAACTATACCCGCAACGATAGCCGTAATAACAGTAACAAGTAAAAAGATAGGGTTAGTTAATAACATAACTCCAAACCTTACAAACGTTTGTCCTAACGTTGTAACAGTACTTATCAATCCTTTAAATGCACCTGAAATATCCTTACCACTAATTCCCGCCATAGCAGTTTGAAATACCTTAGCCTTTTGAGCAGCACCTTCGAAATCTAAAGACATTAAGTCTTGTTTAATCATTCCGAAAGCATTTGACGCAGCTTCAAATCTTGAACCACTGTTAAAGATTGCTACTTGTTCGTTTGCGTCTTTTAATTGGTCTGCTAATTCACCCGCTCTTTGTGCGAGTTTGGTCATTTGTTCAGGGTCGGTAGCGTTTGCTATCTGACCTTTTAAATCACGCAATTCTTTTTTGATTGCGCCTATACCCGTTATTTTTAAAGGAATTTCTACTTGATTCATAAACTATATTAAATTAAGGGTAGACACGTATTTCTAAAGTATTGTAATCTAATAAACCATCGGTTAACGTATTCGTGAAATCAAGTGTCCGTATTTCGATAGTGTTTGCAGAAGTCCAAAAGATTCTTAAATAAGTATCTACTTGACTATTTGAAACCATTAAGTAAACTTTTCCCTGAGTAGGAAAAGCACCCGTTAACGTAGCTTCATATCTACCTATGGCAGCACGAGTGAAAACTAAATCGCCTAAATCATTTTCAAGTATGTTTAACGTAGGGTCGTTAGTTCCTGTTTGACTAATTAAAGCTATGTACTTTGAATAGATAGGTAAAGCTGTTGTTACGCTTTGCCCGTTGATAGTTTCTATTTGTAGGTTTTTTGTTATTATTCCGTCTTCCGATAAGGCTTGTCCGTTACCCTCTATTACGGCTTTTACGTTTTGGTTTATTACGTTACCTCTTCCTTTTACATCTGCGTTTCCTAAGATTACGTTACTTTGTTGTGTTCGTGTTCTTACAACGCTTTCACTACTTACCGCAACTATCGTGTCTTGAAATGGCGTTCCGTTACCGGTCTGAAATGGCACTAACTCTATTTCACTATCAACGCTTATTAATTCGACTTTTGTTAACGATGTACTATTTGCGTCGTAGTCAATAACCTTGTTAATATTCCACCAAGAATTATCTATTCTTATTTTGTCGTTTAGCCTTAATGATTGAATATCCAACTCATTCAAATCAAAGTAAGCTGTAAGCATTTTACCGACGTTGATTTGATTTATCGTTCTTCTCCAGTATAAGTTATATAGATTGTTATTTGTTAGCGTAGAAGGCTCGTAATAGTAATAGTCACACGTTCCGAAGTTGATGTCGTAAGTCGGTAATAATGGGTTATCGAAATGCCCGACAGCCGGATAAGTAGTTATGCCTGTAGTGCCTATATTTAAAGAAGGCGTGTTCGGAAACTCGATATCAAATATATCGTAAGGTAAACAATTAAACACCCCTCCATCTAATAAAACACGAATGTTAATCTTCGGTGCTGCTCCCGCAATATTCGGGACATACGCATCGAAAATAGTTCTTACTATGGGTGTAGGACTAAATACCAACTCTTTAACGTCGGCATCTCTTACATACTCATTATCGAAGGTGTATTCTATTTGTCCGTATATCTCGTTTGTAATATCCGTAAATATCGTGTTAGGACTATCCTTATCAGCTTTGTAAGTAAGTCGTAATTTCTTAGAAGTAACTTCAGGTAAAAATTGTAGGTTTTGTTCTCGGTCTTTTGCTAACTTATTAGTCCAATCTTTGTTAGCTCCATTATCATAGTAATTATCTCTATGTTCTAAGATTAGATTATTAGGTTGGTCTTCGTCTATTTCTACGTATAAGTTGTACATCTGAAAGATAGACTTAACGAAATCGCTTTGTTTAATCTTTGATGGGACGAATGAGTTAACAGCTACAACCGCATTATAAGACACTACATTTGCACTCGGTAGAATCTCAAGTTTTAAAGTCGTAAGGTCAACTTGTGGATTTACTTGAACGTTTGTACCTCCACCCGGTGCGCCTCCACTTTGCCACCTTTTAACACCAGGATTAAATATAAAAAGACCTACTTCAATTTCTATTGTGTCAGTAGGTGATAAGTTTTGAGTAGTAGGAATATTCACCACTTGCGAAACAGTACCTAACGTAGTGACTCCATTCGCTAAAGACGCTGCTGTATAATCTACTCCTTGAATATATACGTATTGTCCTATTTGTGTAGTTCCGTTTTTTATTAGCCTAAATACTAACTTGTAATTTTGTTCCGCTAAACTCCACGTTTGATTCGGCTCTAAGTTCAAATAATATGCAGTTGCACCGCTTGTGTTATCTAAGTTGATGTCAGCAGTATATTCTATTTTGAAATTATAGTAAGTGTTTTGTGTAGTGTCGGTATAAAATGGAGCGGAATATTCGCCCGTAATAGGGTCAAATAAATTTTGCCCGTCTAAGGTTTCCGTCCAAGAATCTACTATTTCGTAAAATGTTTCATTCTCGCCAATAGGTTGAACATACGAAGTAGTCCACGTGTTATTAGCTTGTACTTTGTAAGGGTCTACATTCGTGTTTTCTACGTCCCCATTATAAGGAATTAATAGCTTGTCAAACTTAGCGTCTTGTAGTCCACTCCAAGTATAAGAGAAACCAGCATTTGAGAATATCCTATCGAAATATGTCTTAGCGTAAATAGCCGGTTTAAATTCGTTTAGCCTATATGTGCTGTCATCTGAATAAGGTAAGATGTATTTATAGCCGTCAGCTACCGAATTACTAAAAGAACTAACTACAAACGAACTATCTAACGTATGGTTTAAATCTGAGAAGTCTAAGTCGGTTAATTCATTGTTAGCTATCTGAGTGAAGAACTCTACCTTAGAATCTTTTATTAACAATTCGTAGTTAACTTCGTCTTCATAAGCATTCGTGTTTTGCTTCTTTAGTACACCCGTTAATTGTATCAACGCATCTTCTAATACAGGAACTCCATTCTGAATAACTTGACACTTAGTAATAGTGTTTATGTTAAATGTCCCCGACTGAATATTTACGTCGTAGTAATGTCCTAATAACTCGTGATTGTTCTTAGTACCGGGAGCAATAATAGTCTTTGAGAATGTTCCCGTTCTTTTGGATATGTCGCGAATATCTCCTATGCTAAAATTCAAAGGGAACTTAACATCTTCTCTAATGTCAAGCGTTCCGTTTTCTAATACGATTTTAACCATTGATTATGTCGTTATTTGATAACCTTACTGAAATGCTTTGTTTAATTAAGTTCTTATTTCGTTGCTTAAATACTTCGAAGTTGTTTGTTAACACGTTGCAACTTAAATACTCGGTAGATTCAGGTATACGTATAATACAACCAGTTTCGTCGTATCTATTTAGTAAGTCTTCCGTGATTCGGTAAGTTACGTTCTTAACCCACGTTTGAGGTGATGTTAGTAACTCTTGAAAGTAAATACCTTCGTTCTCGGTCATCCAATTTGTATTCAAGTCGTAGTCCTTAGTGACTTGCGTGTTGTAGTTAACAAAGCCTTGTTCATAAGTTTTATAAGACCATTCACCACCGCTTACAAATCCTGTTACATCCTTGTTATAAGTTTCGCGTGTGATGTTTCCGCGTTCATAGTTTTTAAGTTGAAAGGCAAAGCTACTAAGGCTACCCATTCTATCCAAAAATAAAATATGCGTTTCAGATATTAAGATTCGTCTATCGATATAAATTCTATACTTCGCGCTACGTTGCGTTATAACTAATGAATCCGCGTAGTAAACGTCGTAATATTCAGTATCACCTTTTATTAGTCCCGCAGTTCCTGAAACCAAAGTCAACGTTCCGAAGTTGTTACAACCTACTGCTACTCCTTTGATGTATTCGCTTCCGCTTATAGACTTGTAGAAAACATCTCCGTTGCTATTCTCGAAATATACCCTTTCGTTTACTTTTACTCCATTATCTCTTAGGTTTAACCAAAGGTCTTGACCTAATGTACAATGAAAACTTAAAGGTTGGTTTGTCAGGAATAAAGAGTTTACGTTATCGAGAATATAATCCGTGTTATCGTAAAAAGGAAAGTCTACCCATTTAACCGCCCCATTGAAAACATATTTATCTATAGTCGTAGTTATGTCCCTTGTAATAGTCTTTCGATTATCCGCATACAAAACGTCTCCGTTTATAGTTGCGTCAGTTACATCTGACCAAAGCGCGTCAACTACTAAATATCCTACACCTTGACCGATAACAGTATGCAAACCTTCTAAGGTTGGATTAGCTACTCCTCCGTCAGTTTGATAGATAACAACTTGGTCACCTACTACAAAAGTGTTCGATACGTTTATTCTTACGTTTCCTGAACTATTCGTTAAAGAAGACGTGTAAGAAGTTTTTGTTAAATACTCTTCACCAAACTTAACGTCGTATTTGTAGTAGCAGTTATCCGCGTCGTAGAACGTAGTAATAGACGGATTAAAGTTATAGGTAACTTGACTGCTTAAAAGTTTCGATAGGTCTTGTTCTCCGTATCCGCTCGTGTCGGGAAGGATTCTATACTCAGCTATTTTGTTAGCCGTTCCGCTTTCGTATATGTCGAAGATATACCTGAATCCTTGATTGTTTACGTTAGTACTATCTATTATGAATTTACACTCGTTATAAGCTGGAGTGAAGTCTTGAGGTTCTGCTATTATTGTTATTGCCATAACTATATTAAAAGCGTTTTTATTCGTGTTTTTAGAAGGCTATGTAGCTATCGTCCGTGTAGTAGTTTTCTTTTATGTACGTAGTCGCATAACGTACCGCGTCCATAGCATCGTCGTATAACTTGATTGGTTCGTCGGTTATGTTATCGCCTATCTTTTTCCACTTGTAATTCTCGTACTCTTTTTTTATGCGTTGGTCTTCTTCACAAAATACACCGAAAGACTTGACGTTATCAATACCTTTCTTTACGACTTTGTTAGCGTTTAATACGTTGAATCCTGAGTTGTTCATTTCTTGTATTATTTCGGGTCTTGAGTAGTCGGCTAATATCTCAACGTTTTCTTCTACGTTTAGAATCTTCATTTTCTCGATTAGGTTCGAAGTTGTTAGATAAGACTCGTAAATAACCGGTTCAATAAAGATGTCGTTATCTCTCCAATAGACACGCATTAACGCGGTAGGGTGATTATATCCAAAGTCTAAGCCATAGACATAAGAAGTAAATTTCGCGGGTCTATGTTTAATGAAAGTCCAATTAGAATAGATGTTAGATTTAGAGATGGCTTTTTCTCCTAAAGCGTAAATTTGATATAACGCTTCGTCAGTACGTTTTAAGTCTTCTATTTGACGTTTGATAGTTTCAGGTAAAAAAGGGTTATCCTTGTAAGTAGATTTGATTAGGATTGATTCGTCTTTTGGTAACTCATATAACCAGCTCGAACTATCCGAAGGGTTATAGTCGAAGATTAGCTTAGTCTCGGTTCTCATATTTAACTGAGTGAAGTCGTCGTAGAATAGTTCGTTAGCTTCGTTACACCACGCTATATCTCTTTTACGTCCTCTAATCTTTTGTTCGTCGTCTACGGAGAAGAACTCTACAATACTTCCGTTAGGAAACCTATAGATGTTTTCAGACATATTATGATTCGTCTTTTCGTAGATGTCTAAGTCTTTTAGGATTTCTAAGAAGTCACGCATAACAGTTGCACGTAATGCCGGGAACGTCTTACGAATGATACTTACTACCTTGTTAGGATTTTGTAAGCAGTAGACGATAACCATTTGACAAAGTGAATACGTTTTACTTGAACGCGAACCACCTTCATTAATAACGAAGCGCACCCCTTTTTCTTGTAGTGCGCTCCAGTTCTTTTTAAATATGATTGTACTATTAATTTCCATTTGCTACGTTAAAAGCGTGTATAAGCATTTGTAATTGTCTTACGTCCATAATTACGCGTGTTCGGTTTATAGTGACGCGCTCACCTTTCTTCTTTAGAATGAACGCTTCTACTACTTGACACATTTGGTCAACTTCCTTTATTGTCATTTGTGATTATGTTTATCTTAATCTCGCTTATGTCTTTGCCGTTTGTCGTTACGTCTGAATTTTCTTTTAGTCCGTTTAATCGTGCGACTATGTTATTGTTATACTGCCCTACTATCGCTCCTTCGATTTGGTCGTTTCGTATTTCCTCCTTAATGCGCGTAACGATGGTTACATACTCAGAAAACGCATTCTCTAAATTATACCAATATCGGTTTATATCTTGTTTGTTTTTATTGCAGTAGGTTTTAAAGCCGTCTATTGTAAGGGGTGGTATGTGGTCTTCGTATACTACTCCTTTTACTGTTGCTTTTGGTATTCGTCTTATTCTACTTTTGCAGTCTTTAGAATACTCTTCAAATAGGTTATATAGTTCTTCGGGACTATTTATGTTTCTGGGTTTTCCTACTTTAGCCATTTTTTACGTGTTTAAAGAATTCGTCTTCGTTTATTTCTTCTATGCAGAAGAGGTTAGGTTGGTCACTTAGATATAATAGGTAGTGGTGTCCGTCTTTTTGTAGCTTGTCGCATACATATTGACAATAGTTCTGAACGTCTACTCCGGTGTCTATAATAAAGAACCTTAAATCTTCGTTTCTCATCCTTGACCTCTATTTAGTTTTATGTATCTTTTGCTTGTTTTTAACTTTGAACTTTTAGAGTGTTGCTTAGGTCTTTTCTTTCGTGTTTTCCTAAGGTGTGCCGTTACGTTAGTCTGCTTTTTCATTGTCTTCTTTTTTAGCATCTAAGAACTTACTCATTGATGTCATTCTATCGGTAGTCCAAACGGAATTACATACGGCGTATCGTTGACTTGCATCCGGAAAGACATTTACCGATTCAGGGTCAGCCATACATCTTTCCATAAACTCTTTACGTGATTCGTCACTTTTGGGTCTTGGCATTTCTTTTTCGTCTTTTTATAGGTTTAACTTCTTCTGCTGGTTCTTCTATAACCTCTTGTTCTATGCCAACATATTTTATCGTAGCATCTTCGAAAAGATAACCAAGTCCAATAGAAGCGTAATAAGAATATTTCTTAGGGTCAATAGTAGCTACTATTATTTTGCGGTTTCCTAAGATTCCGTCTTTTTGTACGATAGTTTTGTCGATGTACTCTAATTTAATCCTCTTCATATTTCTCTAATTCTAATGCTAATTTAAACAAACACCACAACACTATAAATAATCCTCCAAAAACACGGAATAACTCCAAATAATTAAGCATTAAAGCAAATCCTCCAAATACAGCAGTAAAAAAAGAAAGTGTTGCAAGTAAATTAGCGTGTGTCATAACTATATTGAATTTCTTTTATGCCTTGTTTTATCTCTTTGATTAAGAAATGAGCAGCAGTCATTGAGATATTGAAGTACTGACTTAGTTCCTTCTGAGTAGTTAAGCCTTTGTCGTAATATGCTTCGAAGATAATTTGCTTAATTCTATCGTTTATACTATTTCGATATATCTCTATGATAGATTTTTTTAATATGTACTGCTCTTCTAACTGAATTTTCCATTCTAAATCCGTGTTTTCGCAGTCCTGTTGTTTTCCTTCTTCGATTGCCGTTACTCTATCGTCATTGTTTGACTGACTTGTAGACCATAAAACCTGGCATTTGATTGTGTTTAGAAGGTAAGATTTTACTTTTTCCTCACAAGCAGTATCGTCGTTTATGCTTAGAACGTGTAAATAAGAGTTGTTGATAACTGTGTCCGCGTCTATATGGCTGTTCATTCTTACGAGGAAGTAGTTTGTGTATCTTCTTACCTCGTCGTAATTACATTGTATGTACTTGTCAAGAACGGCTTTCATACCAAGTCCTAAAATCAGTATACCATACTCTACGCCTTACCGATTGACAAAAACATTCCTTGTCTTTTATTCCGGTTATTCTTTCTTTTATGGTGCGTAGCTTAATTAGATTCGTCTTTGCGTATCTTTTGGTTTCGTCGAGTGCGTGAATCTCGTTTATTAATGCCGTGTCAGCGTTTGTAAACATTCCGATATTATATAAGCTGTTAATGAAACTATACAAGCGTAGAATAGATTATGCGTAGCTAATAACGTAGTCCAAAACGATACACACTTCCAGCACCCGAATGCACTATGCAAATACATCGTTAAAGGAGTAATGGGTAAACGCTCAAAAGACTTGTCAATAAGAACTTGGATAGGTTCAAATGCCGT
>Ga0181352_1000601_pt1 | contig 15117 bp, 24 predicted proteins | sample Fa13VDMLBSN_FD_130103 | JGI IMG/M metagenome (GOLD analysis project Ga0181352, IMG submission 130103) | Freshwater viral communities from Lake Michigan, USA - Fa13.VD.MLB.S.N | ecosystem: Environmental > Aquatic > Freshwater > Lake | place: USA: Michigan | collected 2013-09-23 | reverse complement strand
GAAAAAGAGCCACGACCCCCATTTTCCTTTTTCTCCCCAGACCAGTCCAAACGAACCCCATCGCCTTTCGCTGACCCCGATTCGCTATGATGAATCCCTTATGACTTCCAACGTAACCGAACTGATGCTGGGTAGTAATGAGCCTCGCGTACATACGCCATTCGCCAGCGAGCTTCCGACGCGTGGGAATGAGCTAATCGAATTAGCTGAGCGTTTAGAACAGCCTTTAATGCCTTGGCAGGAACTCGTAGCCATAGAAGCGCATAGATACCGGCCGGATGGCAGGTGGGCATTTTCCCAAGCTGGCATTCTGGTCAGTAGGCAGAATGGCAAGAGCCATATCATGCGCCTACGCATAATCCAGGGGCTAACTGAGTGGAAAGAAAAGCTACAGATCCTCAGCGCCCATAAGTTAGCGATTTCGCTGGAGCATTTTAATCAAGTGGTCGAGTATTTTGAGAATTACGACTGGCTATCGAGCCAAGTAAAGAATATCCGCCGCGTTAATGGCCAGGAAGAAATCACGATGCTCAACGGCTCGCGATTTAAGGTAGTCGCCAATAATGCCGCCGGTCGAGGCTACGCCGGAGCTGAATCTATCTACTTGGACGAGTTGCGCGAGCATAAAGATTACGCCGCCTGGTCTGCTATTTCCAGGACGCAATTAGCCGCCAAAAATCCGCAGCTGTGGGCATTCTCGAACGCTGGCGACGCGACGAGCGTGGTACTTAACGAGTTACGCGAGCGTGGGCATCACACAGTAGAAGGCGTAAAGGATTCTCTGCTCTGGATGGAGTGGAGCGCAAAACCTGGCTCACACTTAGACGATATGGACGCGTGGAAGCAAGCGAACCCCGCGATGGGTAGATCCATTCATTACGAAAACCTTATGGCCGTAAAGAATGAACCCGAGGCCGTAGTCTTAACTGAGAACCTAGGAATCTGGGTCGATACTATGGTCAGCCCATGGTCGCCTGGAGCCTGGAGCAATAGCGCAGACCAAAATCTTCAGCTGACTAATGATCGCCAGACATTCCTGGCGTTTGACTTGACGCCTCGACGCGACAGGTGCGCTTTAGTTGCTGCTCAAATTGTCGATGGAAAGATAGCCGTAGGCTTGCTTCACGAATTCGACAGTCAGACCGCGCTTGATGATCTACAGATAGCAAATGCCATCGCTCCCTGGGTTCGAAAATACGATGTAAGCCATGTGTCGTTTAGCAAAAACACCGGAGCAAGCGTAGCGGCCAGATTACAGGCAGCCGGCATCCAATGTAAGGCAGTCGATGGGCGAGAATTCGCTCAGGCTTGCGACGAAATGCTAGGAGCTATGGAAAATGGTCGCTTAGTCCATGCCGACCAAAATAATTTTAACAAGGCTATTGCCTCATGCGCGCGGGTCAATTTTAGCGATGGGGGATGGATTATCGGAAGGAGAGCGAGCAACGATAACGCTACCGCTGCCGTCGCTTGCGCTATGGCGATACACGATGCGTCTAAACCGATGGCCGATGTTGATATTCTTATAGGCTGATATTTGACTATGGTACACTTTTACGCTATATGGCTATCTTAGATTTCTTTCGCGTTACCGATAACCAAAATCGGATTTCTTCCGCGCTGACCCAACGCCAGTCCGTCGATATTGAGGCCGGTCTAGCGCCATTAAATATCTCCGCGCCTTTAGGCTGGGGATCCTTTGCTCTCACTTGTACGCGAGAGCAAGCGCTACAGGTTCCGGCCGTAGCGCGAGGCTTAGGAATCATCGCAGGAACTATCGCGAGCATTCCATTGGAGACGAAACTAAAGTCTGATTATACAGAAGTAGAATCACCGCGAGTAATTAACCAACCCGACCCGCGTGTACCTGGATCTATTGTTTATCACTTTCTCGTCCAGGACATGAAGCTATTCGGTGTCGGCTATGGTCAAGTTATGGAAATCTATCAAGAATTTCCTAACCGAATTAAAGCATGGACGCGAATCGCGCCTGAAAGAATTACGCCACAATATAACGCGCTAGGTACTGAAGTTATCGGATATCAAGTTGATGGTGGCAATGTGCCGCTTACAGGTGTCGGAAGCATCATCGCGTTTCCCGCTGGTGATGGCATTCTAAATATCGGCGGCCGTACGATTCGCACAGCGTTAGAGCTAGAAAAAACAGCGTATAACTTCGCTAACGAACCAACGCCTTCGATGGTATTAAAGTCCACCGGCACTAACCTTCCCGCTGATCGTATTCGTCAGCTTCTCGATGCGTGGAAGATTTCCCGCCAGTCTCGCGCTACCGCTTTTCTAAATGCTGATGTAGAAATGACGGCAGTAGGATTTGACCCAGAAAAACTACAGCTTAATCAAGCTCGCCAATATCTTGCGACTGAAATCTCTCGCCTGGTCGGAATCCCTGCCTGGTATTTATCGGCAGATGTTAATTCGATGACTTATTCCAATGTCGTTAGCGAGCGCCGTTCCCTTGTCGATTTCTCACTTCGCCCGCTGCTTCGCAGCTTGGAGCAACGTCTTTCCATGCCGGATTTCACGCCCAATACGCAAGAGGTCGTTTTCGATATGGATGATTTCCTACGCGGCAATCCATTAGAGCGCGCGCAGACTTTAGAAATTCTCGTTCGGTCGGGAATTATGACCATCGAGGAAGCAAGAGAGGAAGAAGATCTAATCAAATGAAAATAAACATGCCGATGAACATTCTGGCCGCAGACAGCGATTCGCGCACCATTACTGGTCGCGTCGTTACCTGGAATGAGGCCGGATTTACTAACGCGGGCAAGACTATTTTCGCCCAGGATTCTATCGCTCTTAAGCCTGTTAAATTATTGCTAGAGCATCAAACGACACAGCCTATCGGTCGTGTTCTTGAATTTAATCATGTAAAAGATCAAGACGGCCAACCTGTAGGCATTGACGCAACATTTAAAATCGCCAAAACATATCTAGGCGATGCCGCGCTAGAAGAAGCCGCTATGGGCTTGCGCGATGGATTTTCGGTGGGCATCAAGCTCAACGAATGGAAAGAAGAAGATGGCGCATTCCGCGTCCTCTCAAGTAATCTCGTAGAAGTCAGCCTGGTCGAAAGTCCGGCCATCGACAGCGCGAGAGTTTCTGAGGTAGCTGCCTCGGAAGATCCCGAAAAGGAAGAAGAAGAAATGACCGAAGCACCAAAGACGACCGAGCCTGAGGTTTCGGTCGAAGCACAAAAGGTCGAGGCTTCTGCTCCTGTCGTCAATGCTCCTGTTTACACCGCACCTCGCGTAAACATGAACATTTCCGCCGGACAGTACGCACTCGCACAGATCCAAGCGCAACGCGGCGACAGCAATGCTCGCGATATCGTTGCTGCTCTCGATGCTGCTACTACAACCGAGAATATCGGCGTAGTACCTCCAACATATCTCCGCGACATCATCGGCATTATTGATGATTCCATGCCTTTCGCTATGTCCATCGAGCAAGGCGTACTTCCTGCTACTGGCATGAAGTTCTATCGCCCATTACTCGGAACTCAAGCAACCACAGCGCAAACCGCTGAGGCTGTCGAATTCGATTCAACCGATACCACAATTACCAGCAAAGAAATTGACGTAGTCAAAATTGCTGGCGCTAACAAAGTATCTGTAGAGCTTCTTGAGCGTTCAGATCCTGCTTACCTTGATGTATTGCTTCGCGAACTTGCTGCTTCATGGGCGCAGAAGGCTGACGCTTACGCTTTCACAGTAGCGACAACCGGAACTGTAGTTTCCTCTGGCGCAACTCTTTACGCTGCTATTGCTGATGGTATTGCCGATGCTTATGGCATCCTTCGCAAAACACCTAACCGCTTCCTTGCTGATACTGGCAACTTTGCTTCACTTCTCGCTGCTGTTGATGGTTCAGGCCGTCCACTCTTTGCCGCTGCTGCTCCACAAAACGCAGCTGGTCTCATGAGCCAGGGTTCAACCGCTGGAACTGTCGCAGGACTACAACTTGTTGTAGATCCAAACGTAGATACTGGTGGAGGATACGAAGGAATCATTTACAGCTCTGACGCTGCTACTTTCTATCGTTCCCCAGCACAACAAATCCGCGCCAACGTGGTATCAACCGGCGAAGTAGAAATTGGCGTTTATGGATATGTCGCAACTTGCGCGAAGTACCCAACTTCATTCCGCACACTCGACATCGTCTAAATCAAACTAATCTGAGAGGGAGGCGTGTTGCCCCGAGCGCCTCTCTCTCGCTCGTAAGGAGATCTAATGCCTAGCATCGTTACCGCGTCGCAACTACGCTCTGTGCTAGGCGTTAGCTCTTCGCTTTACAATGACGCATATCTTGATGGCATTATCGACACCGCTGAAGGGGTAATCCTTCCGCTATTAACTGAGCATGAGGCAGCGATTCAAGGCGTTGAATTAGTTGATAACGTCGCCTACTTCTACACAGTACGTCCTCACGGATTCGTCGAAGGTCAAACTGTAGTGATTAACAATGTCGGAGCGCCTTTCGATGGTTCTCGCGCTGTAACCGACGACATCGCAACGTTCTACACAGTAAATCGCATGGGCTTTAATATTATTTATTCGCAAGTCTTTACTCAGAGCATTACTAACGCAGACATCGAGCGCAGACCAATAATCCCAACAGGTCGCGCCACACTTTCCGGCAAAGATGCCGCCACTATTTACGCCAATAACCAAAACGTAGAATCTGCCGTCCTAGTCGTAGCCGTCGAAGTATTCCAATCACGCACAGCTCCTGGCGGACAAATTGAAGGCGTAGATTTCACCGCAACGCCATACAGAATGGGTCGTAGTCTTTACAGCCGCGTTCAAGGCTTGCTCGGCAACATGGTGGACGTAGAAACGCTGGCGCAGTAATGCCATCCTCCATTTCTGCCGACGTACGAGGCACACTCGCCACAGCTCTCAACTCTGTCGCTGGATCTGTTTACTCTTACGTACCCGAGGCAATCATTCCGCCGGCTGTAGTTATCGTTCCTGGCTCTCCATACATGGAGCCGAATCTTATTAACAAAGCGACGACGAAAGTAATGCTCAATTACAAAATTACCGCAGCCGTCGCGTATAATTCCAACCCAGCATCCCTAGACAACCTAGAGAAGCTCATTATCAGCATTCTGGCGGTAATACCTGCCGGATATGTAGTAGGACAAATTGAAACACCACAAATCGTTCAGGTAGGCGCATCAAATGTCCTATCTGCCGATATAAATGTTTACACCTACTACACGCAGACCAACTAAGGAGAAGAAATGGCTACCACAGTAATTACGGGTCGCGATGTTACCTTTACCATCGGTGGTAACAATTTCGACGCACAAGCTACCACCGCAGAACTGAGCAACGCTCGCACCCGCGAGACTTTTCAGACACTCGATGGCAAGGCTTACAAGACCACAGACGACACCTGGAGCTTCGCAGTAGAAATGCTCGCAGACTGGGGCGCAGCGGGATCACTATGCGAAATCCTTTGGGGTGCCGCTGAATCAGCACCAGATACCGGTATTAACACAGTTCTTACCGCTGTAACTGGCGCTCAGTTTTCATTTCAGATTTTTCCAGAGTATCCAAGCGTAGGCGGTACCGCGCCAGAAGCACAAACTGTAACCTTTAACTTCATGGTTATCGGAACACCAGCCGAAAACTTCAGCTAATAAAGAATCGGGGCTAACAAATGAAACTACCAATTACGATAAAATTTAATACAGGCGATGAAGCGACTTACGTCGTAAACCCGCCAGACTGGGCTAAATGGGAAATCAAAACCGGTAAGACGATTCGACAGAACGACACTATCGGCATGAATGACCTAATGTTCCTGGCCTATACCGCGATGGTTAGATCCACGAACGCCAAGCAAGTCAAACCTTATGAGACATGGATTCTCGGTATCGAGGACATCGAAGTCGGTGAGGCAGACCCAAAAGCTACCCAGTCGGAAGCATAAACCGGACGCTTATCGAGTTATCTATCGCTACAGGTATCCCGATGAGCGAATGGCAGAACGCCGAAGATATATTGACCGCGATAGAGATTCTGGAGAAGCGACGACATGGCTGACGCTCGAATAGCGTATGACCGCTCTGAACTTCGCGGCATCACTAAAGCGTTTAAGGCTATGGATGCTGAAGCGATAGACCAGGCTAAAGCGGCAAGCGCTGAAATTGCTGAGATGCTCAAAGATAAAATCATCCAGAAGGCACAGACCCGCAAAATCGCTGGAGCTTCTGCCCGTCGTATTGCCGAAGGCGCTCGCGTTGCTAAGTCGAGCAAAATAGGCGAGTTATCGTTTGGCTTCGCTTCACAGAAATATTCTGGCGGAGCAACTACCCAGCAACTCTGGCCTGGCATGGAATTCGGATCTAATCGCTTTAAGCAATTCCTACGCCGTACGCCAAGACTAGGCCGAGGCAATCAGGGTTATTTCATTTACCCGACACTTACAGAAAACCAGCAAGAGTTGATTCGTAAATGGGAAGAATCCTTCGACCGCATACTGAGAGAGTGGGATAAGTAATGGCCGGCAGTCGTACCCTTAAACTCTCAATCCTTGCGGAAACCGCAGACCTCGTAAAAGGCTTAAACAGCGCAAGCCAAGAGACACAAACATTCGGCGATAAAGTCGAAGCCGGATTCTCAAAGGTAGGCAAGGCTGCCGCTATTGCCGGCGCTGCTATTGCTGTAATGGCAGGTAAATTAGCAGTAGATGGCGTAAAGGCTGCCCTAGAGGATGAAGCTGATCAGGCTAAACTCGCCGCCACGCTAGAGAATGTAACCGGAGCAACCGAGGCACAGATCGCTAGTGTCGAAGATTATATTTACCAGACTTCTATTGCTGTCGGTGTTACCGATGATGAACTTCGCCCATCATTCGAGCGACTATTCCGTAGTGTTAAAGATGTTGATGAAGTTATTCGTTTACAAAGTTTAGCGCTGGATATTTCTGCCGGAACAGGTCGCAATTTATCTTCTGTAACCGAAGCGCTTGCTAAAGCATACGATGGCAACTTCGGCGCATTAAAACGCTTGGGCGCTGGCATAGATGAGTCGATTATTAAAAACAAAGATTTTGATGGCGCAGTCGTATCACTTAGCAAAACATTTAGCGGCCAGGCTGACGTAGCGGCCAACACTTACGCAGGTCGAGTAGAGCGCCTCAAAATAGCTTTTAACGAGGCTAAGGAGACTATAGGATCCGCATTACTACCGCAGCTGGGCAGATTGACCGACGTTATCTTAAAGGAAGGCGTACCGGCCTTTGATGCGTTCGTTAAAGGCCTCACCGGAGACAACAGTCTAAAAAGCGCAATCGGTGAAACTTCGCCAAAAGTTGTCGAAATGCGCACACAATTAACTTCGACGGAAAAAATCGCTAAAGAATTAGGCGAAACTGTACGGCTCATAGGAAGTCGCTTTGCTGATTTATTTGCGATATTTGATACAGCAACAGGCGGCGAAGGTTCGGCTGTCCAAGGCTTAGAAAAAGCGTTAGAGGCATTAAACACAGTAGCAAAAATTACCGCTAAAGTGTTTGAGGTTATCGAGGTTACTGTCGAAGGTATTGTCGAGGGCTTTCGCGATATTATTCGATACGGCAATCAAGCGAAACAATTTTTTAGCAATATTAACCCGTTCAGCGCTCGCCAGTCGTCGTTCGATGTTCCTGTCGCACCAGCCCCTACAACTTCCAACCTAGGAACTGCTCAGGGTGGAGCCAATTACATTACAGTTAATGGCGCTATAGATCCTGAAGGCACAGCTCGCACGATTATTAACGTCCTCAATAACAGCCAATCCAGAGGCACACTCGGAGCCGGAGCGCTGGCGTTCTAATGACTGTATTCACGCCTGACTGGAAAGTAACTATCAACTCGGTCGAATATACCGGCGTTACTCTTGCCAATCTCAGCATTACATCAGGCCGAACCGATATCTACCGCCAGCCAGTCGCGGGATATTGCCAAGTCGAACTGATTAACCTCGACCTATCCTCGGTAACGACTGAGATTAATCAGGGCATTACAATTAGCGTTAAGGATTCGACGGCTACCTACCAGCCGATATTCGGTGGCTATATTTCCGACATCGTTCAGGAAGTCAGATATTTAGGTAATACAGGACAGACCCAGGTCATTACCATCACAGCGTTAGGCGCACTCTCACGCTTGCCGAAGGCAACTACTGATGGCGTACTTGCCAGCGACTTCGATGGCGACCAAATCTATACTTTGCTCTCTGGCGTACTTTTCCAGTCATGGGCGCAAGCGCCAGCGACGACTACATGGGCAACTTATACCGCTACCGAAACCTGGGAAGATGCGCTCAATACTGGGCTAGGTGAAATCGACCAGCCTGGCGATTATGAGATGATTTCCCGCAGCGCTTCTCCGACGGATGTCTATACCCTTGCCGGTGATATTGCTCAAAGTGGCCTGGGTTATCTTTACGAGGATGCTCAGGGTCGAATCGGTTACGCAGACAGCACCCATCGAGCGCAATACCTATCGACGAATGGTTACGTCGAGCTATCCGCTGAAGATGCTTATGGTCGAGGAATCCGTCTCTACACTAAAGGCGGAGAAATTCGTAACTCGGTAACGATATTTTCTGGCAATAATTTCAGCGATGAATCTGTCGATAGCGACCCTGCTTCTATTGCCCAATACGGAACGCTTAGCCAAACTATTAACACTTACCTCAAAACAAAGTCAGACGCAGAAGCCCAGGCAGCAACATATATCGAGCTACGCGCCTACCCTAGACCTGGCCTGGATGCGATTACCTTCCCGCTACAAAGCCCTAAACTGAGCGACGCTGACCGCGATGCCTTAATAAATATCTTTATCGGGATGCCTGTAGATCTTCTCGATTTACCGAGCAATATGAACGACGCACAATTTCAGGGATTCGTAGAAGGCTGGACATTCCGAGCCGGCTATAACTCTCTCGACCTCACGATTTACCTCAGCCCTATCAGCTTCTCACTTAATGCGTTTAGGTGGAATTCTGTGCCGGTTGTGGAAACATGGAACACCCTATCCGGTACACTTGATTGGCTGAACGCGACTATCGTCGCATAAGGAGAACGAATGGCAACTACTACGAACTTCGGATGGGAAACCCCAGACGATACCGACCTAGTTAAAGATGGCGCAGCCGCTATGCGTACGCTGGGTAATTCCATCGATACTTCATTCGTGGATCTTAAAGGCGGCACAACCGGACAGGTACTGGCTAAGGCATCGAATACAGATTTAGATTTTACATGGGCGGCAGATGCCTCAGGTATTCCTACTACTATTTTCGACGCTAAAGGCGACATCATCGCAGCAACCGCAGCAGACACAGCATCGCGTTTAGCTGTAGGAACAAATGGCCAAGTATTAACTGCGGATTCGACTGCCGCGACCGGTATTAAATGGGCTACGGCTTCTGGTTGGAATCCTAATTTCCAGCTTATCAACGCTGGCGGTACTTCTTTAAGTGGTTCACAAACGATTACTATAAATGTTTCCGGATTAAATGAGATTTTTATTATTTTAGACAATGTTTCTTCGGCAAATGGAAATGCGTTTTTTCAAATTTTAGTGAATAACGATACTACGACTAAGTATTCTGGATATGGCCTCGCTTGGCAAGCCAAAACGACTTGGGGTTATAGTGCCGTAGCCACCGGCTTTAACGCTGATACTTCCATCCAATGGGCGGGATTAGGTTCCGTTTCTTCCGGTACTTGTTGGGGATCTATCCATTTATGGGGTACGAATTCCGCTGGAACTAAACCATATTCAATAAATTCTTATAGCAGTGGTACTGATGGATATGGTTATTTATCGAGTGGAAATTACACGGGAACTTCCGCCGTGACCAGTTTAGTATTTAAATCCACATCCGGTAATCATGATTCCGGAACTGTTTATGTTTATGGAGCTTAAATGGAACTAATACATAGAATAGTTGATACTACAAATAATACAATCACAGAGCGGCCATTAAACGAGCAAGAATTAAAACAATACGAAAAAGATAGAACAAAATCTGAAGCTTTTTTTACCGAAGAGGCGAAAAAAACTATAATTCGCAATTCGGCACTTGCCAAACTTATCGACCTTGGGCTAACCGAGGAAGAAATTGCCGCACTCTAGGCTAACGGGAGATTGCTCTAATGAACAAATCCCAACGTGGGAAGATTACGATCCCGAAGCTCTCTAAAGCCGCTTTTACATTACGCGCACAGATAAACGCGAAATGGCCTAAGCGCGACAAGTCCAGCGATGGATGGATAGGCGATACCAGACACCAGGCAAGGCCGTCGGATCATAACCCCGACGCTTCTGGGTGGGTTCGCGCTATTGACGTAGATGCTGACCTTACGCCTAAATACAAAGACCAGTCATGGGATTTAGCTGAGGAACTTCGGCTACTTGCTAAGGCTGGTGAGAAGCGTATTTCCTACATCATCCATCACGGCAAAATCGCAAGCTCACGCATGAACTGGAAATGGCGGAAATACTCGGGCAATCCCCACGCGCATCACATTCACATAAGTTTCACAAAATCGGGCGACGAAGATAAAACACCATTCGACCTAAGGAGCCTCGACAAATGAAAATCGACAGCAAGCAAATCCTCATGGGATTAACCGGATTTCTCGTAACTTGGCAAGCGACCAATTTCGACCTCGACTATCGCGCTGTGCTATCAAGCATCGTTGCTATGGGTCTATCAGGCGCTAACGGCAAGAAGGCCGCTAAAGCATGAGCGTAGGCGACTGGGTAGCAGTCGTCAGCGTGTCGATTACGGCTCTGGGTGGCGTTGCTTTTCTCGTCCAATTCTTAGTGAAGCATTACCTAGCCGAGCTAAAACCTAACGGCGGGGAATCTATGAAGGATCAAGTAAGCCGCTTAGAGACGCGTGTGGATGAGATTTATCGGATTCTGTTAAACCGAACGCTATCCTAATACTGCGAGAGGGGTTCCTTCATGGATGACCAAACACCTAAAGATTCAGACTTCGTTCTCATGTCTGAACCCTTATCGCCGATGCTTGCGATGGCTGTCGAAGCTCAGCGCTTATTACAGTCGTATCTAAAGGCTGGATTTACCCGCAAGGAATCATTCGATTTAGTGCTGAATCAAATGCCAGAGTGGACATTCCCTGGCCAGACCATTATCGAAGAAGATGATGATGTCGATGATGATGACGATTACGAACTAGATCCTGACGAATTAGAGGATTACGATTAGGCTTGTTATCGTTCCAGACCTTCAGATTCCGTACAATCATCAAAAGGCTACGGATAACGTTATTAACTTTATTAAAACCATTAAGCCTGACGCTGTCGCTATTGTGGGCGATGAGGCTGACTTACCGATGCTATCGAAGTGGGAAGCCAAAAGCCGAGGCGAATATTCCGTTAAGCTCCAGTCCGACCTGGATGCTACTCGCAGCGTTCTTAGCCGCATTCGGAAGGCGTTAGGCGACGATAAAAAAATCCACCTAGTCCGTTCTAATCACACCGACCGATTCGAGCGATACATAGATCGCAACGCTCCAGCGCTTACCAGTCTTAGAGGTCTGAAATACACCGAGCTAATCGGAGTCAAGGATTTAGGCATTACCTGGCATGAGCAACCTGGCCTCATAGCTCCCAACACAATCCTGGCTCATGGCGACGAGGGAAGCCTGGCGCAATACGCCGGCGGCACGGCTGCCAAACTGGTCGAACGCATGAGTAAAAACGTCGTCTGCGGTCACACCCATAGGCAGGGCATTATATGGCGCTCAACAGGCCTCAGGGGGCGATTAGAGCCATTATTCGGTTTCGAGGCGGGTCATCTTATGGCAGTCCGAAAAGCGGCCTATACACGGCCTCTAAATGCCCCTAATTGGCAAATGGGATTCGGGATGCTAGAAGTCTCAGGGAACCTGGTAAATCCTATTTCTATCATCATGGACAGTAACGGCCGATTTACCTGGGATAAAAAAACCTGGGGTTAAATGCTTGACTTGCCCCCATCTGTGTGAAACCCTGTGGGTAACGGATTTCGTGGGAAATCCAAAAGGGGCAAGAAATGAATGATTTAGATATAACACTCACCCATTCGCTGGTTACTTTAGCGTTCATGGCGCTTACCTGGTTCGTCGGTCGAGTGACCGGCTATGCTCTCGGTCATGAAGATGGTCAGCGTGAAGGTCGAGCGCAAGGTTATAAACGGGGTATTGGTGAGCGTCATGCTCAGCGTTAAAAGCATCGAGTGGGATCAAGCCGATTGTCGAGGCATGAACACCGATTTATTCTTCATGAATCGAGAAGAATTACAGCTCGAAGGATTCACCTATCAGCATATTCGTCGGGTCTGCTCAGATTGTCCTATTAGGCGAGACTGTTTAGCGTATGGATTTAAGTACGAACGTCATGGGATGTTTGGTGGAGTAACTGGCGAGGAACGCGATTTAATCCGTCGAGGCAAGTTTAATGATTCTAAGATAACGAGCCTTCTTCGCGATATGGCTAACCTCAACCTAAGCCTGAACTCGATACTAGAGTTTATCGGCGCTGAATCTAACTTTATCGAGGCAAGAGATTACGCTAAGGGGCATTATGAGTAAATTTAACATTGAGGAATATGAGACAGTCCAGGAAAGAATTAACAGCTTTTATAAAATGTATTCTAATGGATCTATTCTTACGGATCATATCGACTGGAAAGAAACACGCGATGGTCGCATTATATGGACGGCTATTGTATCTGTTAGAAAAGAAGCTGGCGGCGTGGTTCATGGATCCGGCTCAGCAAGTGAAGTCGAAGGGGCTAATAAGTTTGCTCCTAATAATGCGAGCGAACTTGCGGAAACCTCTGCTCGTGGTCGCGCGTTACTTGCGGCCGGAATTGGCCAACAGGCTTCACGGGATGAAGTGGCTTCAGCACGATCTAAAGAAGAAACACCTAAGCCGCTGCCCCAGGACGACCCATGGGCTAAAGGGATGGAACTACTCGGCGATGCTTTAGCTGCTCAGCCTATGGAAAATCAGACCAGTTACAGCTGCTCGCATGGCGTAATGGTCTATAAGACTGGCCTATCTAAGAAAACTGGCAAGCCTTGGGCGGGTTACTTCTGTCCTGATAATGTCCAGCTATGCGACACAAAATGGCAGAAGGTGGGCTGATGGGATGGGTTAGCATTAAACGCGCCAATAGCCCTGAAGTGTATTTAGGCATAGATGGCGACTTTATAGATATATGCGATCTCTGTAATTATCCTTATGCTGGCGCTCGAAAGGTTGCCATCACACAGGAACACGAAGAATCTGGCGTCATTCACTATATCTGGACGTGTCCAGACTGTGCGTGTAAGAATATGCGATGAACCTATACCAGAAGCTTAGCGAGATAGGCTTAGCGCATCATTACGAATGCGACCAGTCCTGTATTGGTCGCCAGTACGAGCTAGATATGTGCCTAGAGATTCTCGACTGGGTGCGTGAGTATGTAGTAGAAAAAGGTCTTAGGGGATGAGCCAACATCGCAAACACCGAGGGTATGCGACACAGGCGCTCGTGGCTAGGTATTTAGCCAGCCACGGCTTCCCCTATGCGTTATCAGCGGGTGCTGGGCGCGAGGGTTCAGACATAACCGGCACCCCTGGTATCGACTGGGAAATTAAGGCACGATCTAAATTCGACCCAGCTGGAACTATGAAACAACTAATGGCAAGAGGCGGGACAGATTTACCTATCGCAGTCATGAGGCTAAACGGCCAAGGCGAGGCGAATGTAGGCTCATTCTGTGTCGTCATGCGCTTTGATGAATTAGTGCTATTACTACGCAAGGCGGGCTATGGAGAATGAAATAGGCTGGTACGCGCATTACTGTTCCTACTGCGACATCCTAACGTGGATGGCACAGCGCAAAGATGATGATCCTAGGCCGGTGAATTGCCGGCGATGTAAGTACCCAGTAGTAAGGAGTTTAAGACATGAATGGCACACCCACGAACAACTTCTTAACTTGGCAGAGCGAGCATACGATTAACCGCTGTACGAAATGCGGGATGTGGATACAAGTAATGACGGAGTGTTCGATATGTCTCAAAATGGCGGCATGATGTTCCAATTTGTAGAGCGCTGGACGTACCGACTAGATGGTTATGGCGGTGTATCAAATTGCGATTTATGCGACATATTCGACCCAGTATATGAATACACGCGCCTAGAAGATGGGCGAGTTATGTTCATGTGTAAAGATTGCCAAGCAGACCTAAAAATTTAATCTGCTACCATATAAATCCGTATCGCCTAGCACGCGATCTATCGTCCGTCAGAGGGACATTACCAACCTACCTAAAAGCTGAAAGTAGGGAATCAAGCAATCTGCGCGCGACACGATTCGCCCGACGCGCAACGGGGCAGACCTTGATACAGGGCGCGAATGTGAGGAAATATGAAGCAATACTTCACCCATAAATGGCTTTACACAGCCATCAGCTTTACCATTCTGGTTACTGGTGTTATCACACCTACAGCGTTCGCGGGTACTAAAGAGGCTAAGCCTTCCCGCGAGCGTATCCTGACCGCTCTACGGCTTATGTCTAACGATTACAGAGAGTATCTATGTAGCAAAGAGATCATCAGAAAAGAGAGTAACTTTAGAACGGATGCGAGGAACGGCTCCCACTACGGCCTAGCGCAAGGTCGCTCTCGGTACTTGGCTACAGCAACCTATACTCAACAGCTTCACTGGTATATCAAATACATACGGAGCCGATACGGCGACGGATGTGTAGCTTTAGAACATCATAAGATTCATAACTGGTATTAGATGAACAAGACCTATAACAGTAAGAAGTGGAGAGCGTTAAGGTTAATAGTCCTAAAGCGAGACGACTACACTTGTGCCTACTGTGCTAGACCTGCTAATACTGTGGATCATGTAGTGCCATTGGCTAAAGGTGGAGAGCAATACAATACTGAGAACCTAGTAGCAGCCTGTACCGCGTGTAATAGCGCTAAACGCGATAGGGGCAGTTTTTTTAATAGGAAAGAACACCCACGACCCCCAGATCGGAAGAGCACACCTTCTAGATCGGAAGAGCAACG
>Ga0181352_1000600_pt1 | contig 15122 bp, 18 predicted proteins | sample Fa13VDMLBSN_FD_130103 | JGI IMG/M metagenome (GOLD analysis project Ga0181352, IMG submission 130103) | Freshwater viral communities from Lake Michigan, USA - Fa13.VD.MLB.S.N | ecosystem: Environmental > Aquatic > Freshwater > Lake | place: USA: Michigan | collected 2013-09-23 | reverse complement strand
GGCTGGGGACAAAAGTATGACAAAAGTTATTATAAACGCAGTATTTTAAAATATTATGAATTCAGAAGAACAATTATTACAAAAATTAATGATTTCCAAAAAAATTATGGAAAAACATAATGATATTGGTAGAGGTAATGGAACCCCACAAGTAAATATTAATACACCAACAGTTGAAAATTTCCAACCTATACAAGGAAATTACAACATACCAAATGGTTTATTACAAGAGGATATTAAAATGCCACCAAAAAATCAAGCACCTATTGAGGACAGAATAATGAATTCTAAATTACCAGATGAAATAAAAAAATTAATGTTAGAACACCCAATAGAACAACCAACAAGTATGAATGGTGGTGCTGTATTATCTGATGATTTAGTTGAAAAGGCTTCTAGATTAATGGGTACAAGTAAACAAACTCAAATTAACGAAAACGTAACACAACAAGTAAACAATAAAAACAATTCTAATTTTGACATTAGTGAATTAAAATATATGATGAAAGATGTAATTAGGGAAACTGTTGAAGATGTGTTAAAAGAAAATGGTTTATTAGTTGAGACATCCACAAGAAGTAATGAAGTTTTTAAATTTAGAGTTGGTCAACACATTTTTGAAGGTAAGGTAACAAATATTAAAAAGATAAGTAAATAAACGTATCATCGAATTTACTTAACCCCTTCCTATGGTTGGGGTTTTTTTATTTTTAGTTATTGATATTTTGGTGATTTATCGGTATTATTTAACTAAATTAAAAAAATCTATGAATAAAATAAATGTTTTAGTACTACCTTCAGACACAAGTGGGGTTGGTAAATTTCGCTCGGTTGACCCCCACGTTAAACTCCAAAATTTATATCCAGATGAGTTCCATGTTGATATTGATTATCAACCAAATATAAATGATTTAAACTATTGGAAAAAATATCAAATAGTACACTTCCATAGAAGTATCGGTCCAGATTATGATAACTCACCAAATATTATTGAGATGTTAAAATCAATGGGTATTGTTGTTATTGCAGACATTGACGATTATTGGTTACCAACAAAAGAACATCCAATACATCAACTTATTATTCAAAATAAATTACAAGAAAAAATTATTAAAAATCTTAAAGTTTCAAATTATGTAATTACGACAACAGAAATTTTTGCAAACGAAATTAGAAAATTTAATAAAAATGTAATCGTACTACCAAATGCTGTTGACCCCCAGGATCCACAATTTAATGAACCAACATTACCTTCAGATAAAATTAGGATTGGTTGGCTCGGTGGTTCATCTCACTTACACGATTTAAAATTACTTGATGGTATGGTTACAAAATTATCATCAATGCAAGAAAAATTACAATATTATGTTTGTGGGTTTGACATTCGTGGAACAATTACTGAAATTAATAAACAAAATGGTCAGAAAACACAAAGACCAATTAAACCAGAAGAAACTGTTTGGGTTAAATACGAACAAATTTTTACCGGAAATTACAATATCATTACACCAAAATATAAAGAATATTTAGATACCTTTGTTGAAAATGACTATCCTGGTGTTGAAAAAGAAAACTATGTTAGAGTTTGGACAAGACCGGTAAATTCATATGCAAAAAATTATTCAAAGTTTGATATTTCATTGGCACCAATTAAAAACCATATTTTTAACAGAATGAAATCACAACTTAAAGTTATTGAGGCCGGTTTTTACAAAAAAGCATTAATTGCATCAAATGTTGGTCCGTACACGATTGATTTAAAACACGCACTTAAAAATGGAGAGTTTACTGATGGAAATGCACTATTGGTAAATGAAAATAATAATCATAGTGATTGGGCAAAAAATATTAAAAAATTAGTTGAGAACCCAAATATGATAACAGATCTTGGTGAAAGATTATATGAAACTGTTAAAGACAAATATGATTTAAATAATGTTACTCGTGAAAGAGCATCTTTTTACAAATCTTTAATTAAATAAATTATGATTAATATACCTATAACAAAAATTTTATTCTTAGATATTGAAACTGTTGGTGGTTGTCCAGATTTTGATTCTTGTGAGAAATTTAGTCCACAAATTGCCGAACAATTTCACAAATACTTTGATTGGTTTTTAAAAAGATTCCCTGAAGATAATGCTCTTGGTGAATCTGAAACTGAATGGAAAAATGAAGTGTTTAAAAAAAGAGCCGCACTTGTTCCAGAGTTTGCAAAAATTGTTTGTGTATCAGTTGCTTTTGTTTTGGACAATGGTGAAACAAAAAAACAATCTTTTTTTGGTGATGATGAAAAAAAATTATTAAAAGAAGTAAGAACACTCTTGGACCGTTGTGAAAAACTTGGATTCTTTTTATGTGGGCACAATCTAAAGAATTTTGATATTCCAATGTTAGCAAAAAGAATGATTATAAATGGAATACGTCCATCAAAAATTCTACCATCTTATGATACAAAACCTTGGGAGATTAAAGCTATTGATACAAAAGAAATCTGGCAATACGGTTCTTATACGTCAATTGGTTCATTGGATTTACTATGTTCTTGTTTAGAAATACCAACACCAAAAGATGGTGAGATAATAGGAGCAAACGTTCATAAGGCATACTGGGAAGAACAAAAAATAAAAGAAATTGCAGAATACTGCGAAAAAGATGTCAATGTTTTAATTGACACAATAATGAAATTAAAAAGTTTAGAATAATGGAAGGAATTGAAGATTTTTTTGATGACTCAATCAATGATATTGATTATAACGCAATTATGGATGAGTATGGTTTGGACCTTGAGAAACTTGAAAAAGAGATGGGTGTGTATCAACCTAAAATGAAAGTTAGATACTCAACTAGTAATAAAGATTTTACAGAACCAAAATACGCATACCCAACAGATTCTGGGTTTGACTTACACTCAACAGAAGAATTAATTATTGGGCCGTTTGGTAGAGCACTTGCCCCAACTGGATTACATTTTGATATCCCAGAAGGATATGAAATACAAGTAAGGTCAAAAAGTGGTTTAGCATTAAAACAAGGTCTTATGGTTTTAAATTCACCAGGAACTGTAGATCAAGGATATACCGGTGAGATTAAGGTAATTCTTTTTAACACAACAAAAGACACAATTAAAATTGAAAAGGGTCAAAAAATTGCTCAAGCTGTTTTATGTCCTGTTGTTTCAGGAAAATGGATAAGTTTAATCCAGGTTAATAACATAGAAGACAAAGATAGGTCAGATAAAGGTTTTGGCTCAACAGGTATATGATTACAATAGGATATTCAACAAGACAACATAATCAAGAATTAATTGATTATTATAAAAAAACTTGTGGTGGAAATAAAAAATTTGAGGTTATTGAGAAAGTTAATAACGGAGAAAAGGGATTAGCTGAAGTTTATAATGAAATTTTAAATGAAGCCAAAAATGATATTGTTGTTTTTTGTCACGATGATTTAGAATTTGAAACTAACAACTGGGGTGAGAAACTAATAAAGTTATTTAATAAAAATCCAGAGTTTGGGATAATTGGTATTGCTGGAACAACAGATTTAATTAACGGTCGTTGGTGGACAATGAAAGAATCTATGACTGGTATTGTTTCACATAAACACGAAGGTAAAAAATGGACAAATACATACTCACCAGATCAAGGAAATAAACTAAAAGAAGTTGTTGTTTTAGATGGTTTATTTTTTGCTGTTAACAAAACAAAAATTAAAAATAATTTTGACGAATCGTTTAAGGGTTTTCATTTTTATGAAATACCATTTTGTTTTGAAAATTACTTGAGTGGTGTTAAGTTGGCCGTAACAACTCAAATTAGAGTTACACATATGTCAATTGGTCAAACTAACCAACAATGGGAAGAAAATAAAATTCAGTTTGAAGAAAAGTATAAAGATAAATTCCCGGTAAGACTATCAAATAATCGCACATTAGAAGAAAAAATGTTTTTTGATATTGATAAGGTTGGTATTGGTATGACAACTTATAACGCTGAACATAGGATAAAACAAAGTGCGTTTACGGTACCAAAATGGATGAAACATTTTGTTATTGTAAATGATGGGACACCGTATGATAATTCATCATATCCGGAACAAGCACATCTCATCCAACACGAAACAAATATGTCTGTTGGTGCAGCAAAAAATTCGGCAATGCAGTATCTACTGGATCAAGGATGTGAACATATTTTTTTAATGGAAGATGATATTTTAATTAAAGATGAAAAAGTATTTGAGGAATATATTAAACATTCCGTAATTTCTGGGATTAAACATTTAAATTTTGCGTTACACGGACCAGCAAACAAAAAAGGGTCAACAGGATTTACAACACTAGAGGATAGAAAAGATGTTGATGGTGAACCAAACCCAAGAATGGTTATACCATATCCAGAAGGAAATAAGATTGTTTTATATCCAAACTGTGTTGGTGCGTTTTCATACTACCATAAGTCTGTTTTAGATAAAATTGGGTTATTTGACCCAATGTTTAAAAATGCTTGGGAACACGTTGAGCACACATTTCAGGCAATTAAAAATAATTTTCACCCACCTTTCTGGTATTTTGCGGATATTGAGAATAGTTGGGACTATTTAACGGATATTCCAAATTCAATTCAAGAAAGTACAATAGCAAGGACACCAGAGTGGAATGAAAATTTTAGAAGGGGTACAGAACATTACAAAAAGAAACACGGAATTACACCAACAGAAACACCTTTACTTAACCCACAATCGGTTTATAATGTAATAAATTACTTATATAATAATAGATAATATGATAGACTTTAAAGATGTAACATTTATTATCCCAGTAAGATTTGATAGTCAGGATAGAAAAAGAAATTTTAAAATAACTATAAATTTTTTAGAAAAAACTTTTGACACAAATATTATTGTTATGGAATCTGACAAAGAATCAAATGAAGAGTTTGTTAAATCAATTTCAGAAAAATTAACTTATGTTTTTGAAAAGAGTGATGACCATCTATTTCATAGAACAAAGATGTTAAATCATATGACAAAAATGTCAAAAACAAATATTGTTGTAAATTATGACATTGACGTATTATTTAAACCGGATCAATATCTAGCATCAAGGTTTGCACTTAAAACCGGTGTTGATTTTGCTTTCCCATATTCCGGAAAATTTTACGACATAAACCCTTCGTTCTTTTCAAATATTGAGAATGGTGAATTCGATTCAATAGATTTAAACCAATGTACATTGTTTAATCCAAATTCACTTGGTGGTGCAATTTTTTTTAATAAAGATGCTTACACAAATGTTGGTTTAGAAAATGAAAACTTTATTTCTTGGGGACACGAAGACTGGGAAAGAATTGGTAGAATTGAAAAGATGGGATATAAAGTATACAGAGTTGATGGTGTGTTATACCATTTAACACATCATAGAACACATAATAGTTCTGGGTCAAATCCAATGTATAATAACAATGGTAATGAATACAAAAAAGTTATGTCAATGAATAAACAACAACTTGAAGAATATATTAAAAGTTGGGATTGGTTACAAAATTGATATATGTTAAGTTGTAATTTAGTTGGTGGTTTAGGTAATTATTTATTTCAGATTGCTACGGTATATTCATTATCAATTGATAATAATGATTTTTGTGTTTTTAACAATAAAAATTCAGTTACAGTTCATAAACATTTTAACACCTACACACCAAACATATTTCGTAATTTAAAAATTAGTGAGGAAAGTTTTACCTCTTCATACAGTGAACCATTTTTTCATTTTAAAAAAATACCTTACCAAAAAAATTTAAAACTAAATGGGTACTTTCAAAGTGAAAAATATTTTGTACACAATAGGAATCTAATATTAGATTTATTTAGTATTGATGATGATTCCAAAAATTACATAAAAGATAAGTATGACGATATTTTAAATAAAAAAACTTGTTCAATACACATTAGAAGAGGTGATTATTTAAATTTACCAAATCACCATCCGGTCTGTTCTTTAGATTATTATAATAAAGCAATAGAAATGATGGATGTTGATTTATTTTTAATTTTTTCTGATGACATTGAGTGGTGTAAAAAAAATTTTATTGGTGATAAATTTATTTTTATTGATAAAAACACCGATTATATTGACATTTGGTTAATGTCTTTATGTGATAATAATATTATTGCTAATTCATCTTTTTCCTGGTGGGGTGCGTGGTTAAACAAAAATCCAGATAAAAAAGTGATTGCACCAAATAAATGGTTTGGTACGGCAATACAACATAATACTAATGATTTAACACCTGAAGTATGGATCAAATTATAAAAGCAAAAACATTTGGGACCTTACATAATGATTTATTTTTTAATAAAAATGTAAGTATTTCTTTTGATTGTTTAAATGTTGATACAAATGCCGATTATAATGTCCTAGTTCAGATTGAACCGCCTTCAATCATTAACATTGTTGAGGAAATAATTAAAAACAAAAATCATTTTGATTTAATACTAACGTGGAATGAACATATACTTTCAAAATGTGAAAATAGTAAATTATTTCCTTTTGGTTCTTGCTGGATAAATCCAGAGGATAGGTTAATACACTATAAAAATAAAAATATTTCTATAATATCCTCAAATAAAAGAAAGACAACTGGTCATAACTTAAGACACCAATTAATTAGCGATAAGTTAATTGATATGGCCGTTTTTGGTCGTGGGTATAATCCAATAGAAAATAAAATAACGGCGTTGAAAGATTATATGTTTTCTGTTATAATAGAAAATGAAGATACAAAAAATTGGTTTACCGAAAAAATAATAGACTGTTTAATTACCGGAACCGTACCCATATATTGGGGTTGTGAAAATATAGGTGATTATTTTGACACAAGAGGGTTTATTATCTTTAATGACGTTGAGGAATTCAAAACAAAAATAAATACTTTTAATGAAACAACATATCTTAATATGTTACCTTACATAAAAATTAACTATGAAAAAGCAAAAGAATATTCTGATTTTTGGGGTAGGGTTGAATTAGAAATTAAAAAAAATTTAAACTTATGAGATTTTCTATTGTTATACCAACTTGGGAACAATACGGGCTTGGTCATAAATTTTTAAATCAATTATTATTTTCCATTAGTAAACAAAATTTTAAAAATTATGAAATTATTATTTCAGATCAAAGTAACGATTTAGAGATAGAAAATTTGTGTAATAACTATAAAAATCTAAACATAGTATACCATAAAAATTATAACAATAGAGGTAATAGTCCGGCAAATTTAAATAATGCACTAAGGTTTGCAAAAGGTGACATTATTAAAATAATGTTCCAGGATGATTTTTTTGTTAATAAAAATTCTTTAAATATTATTGATAATTTTTTTAAAGAAAATGATTGTAAATGGTTGGTTAATGGTTGTTGTCATACAAATGATGGTATAAATTTAGATAGATTTATGATACCTTCTTGGAATGATAGGATTATTGAGGGTAACAACACTATTAGTTCACCATCAGTTTTAAGTATAATTAATCAAGATATTTCATTTTTTGATGAAAATTTAGTTATGTTAATGGATTGTGATTACTACTATAAACTATATACAAAATATGGATTACCTTGTATTATTAACGAAAATTTAATCGCGAATAGAATCCATAGTCATCAAATTAGTTCTATGTACAAACAAGATATAAATAAAGAAATAAACTTAATAAAAGAAAAATATAAATAATATGTATAGTGAAGATATAATACAAACATTAGCCGACACTGGGTTTATGGATGACCCAAAATTTAAAGAAGCTTATGCGGCATGTGTTAAAGCCGATAGAAATAGATTATTATCAAATAACTATTCCATAAAATGGAGAATTCATACATTACTTTGGGCCGCAAGCTACGCATCAAAACTTGAGGGTGACTTTATTGATTTTGGGGGTGGATTTGGTTTATTCTCATCGGCAATATACAAGTACCTTAATTTCCAAAATTTAAATAAAAAGTATTATTTGCTTGATAGTTTTCAAGGGTTAGATAATAAAAATTTAAATGAGGATGAAGTACATAGAGTTGGTGTGTATCAAAGATACGGAAACTGGCAAAATGAAATTGTTGAGAAATTTAAAGAATATGATAATATGGTAATAATACCAGGATTTATTCCATCAACTCTAGATAAAGTTGATACTGATAAAATATGTTTTGTATCTATTGATCTTAATTGTGAAGAACCAGAAAAAGAATCTTTAAATTTTGTTTGGGATAAATTAATTACTGGTGGAATTATTATTTTTGATGATTACGCATTTAAAGGACATCATCACCAAAAAAATTCTCATGATAATTTCGCAAAAGAGCATGGCTCATTAATATATACTTGCCCAACAGGACAAGGAATTTTGATAAAATCTTAAAATATTGGTAATATGAATTTAGAAAATAACGGAGAAAGAATGGATATTAATTATTATAATATGAATTATAATGCGTTTGACATATATCAAAAATCACATTATAAAAGATATGAATTTGCTGTAACACAACTTGATAAAAACGATATAGTTGGTGATATGGCTTGTGGTTCTGGTTATGGATCTATGATGTTATCTGAAAATTGTGAAACCGTTGTTGGTTACGATATTGACTCAACAACAGTGAATGAAATACAAAAAAGATATATAAATAAAAAAAATGTTTTTTTTAACATTAAAAATTTATTAGATGTTGATGATATTAATAAATTTGATAAAATAGTTTCGTTTGAAACGGTAGAGCATTTTACAGAAGAAGAAATTAGTAAAATAATAACTATTTTTTATAATGCCTTAAAAGAAGGTGGTAAATTAATCTTCTCAACACCATATAACCAACTAAAATGTCCTGCATCAATGAAATTTCACAAATGTTTTAACATTGTTGAGGAAACGATTATTAATCTGTTAGCCGGTAAATTTGAGATTGAAACTTTTTATTATCAGGACTACGAAACTCACGATTTTAAAACTGGTGGTGATAAAAAAGACTTTATTATTTGTGTCGCAAAAAAAATATAAATGAATATAGTTGTAACCGGTGGTTCCGGGTTAGTTGGTAAATCATTAAAAAATTTTTTCCCGGACGCTTTTTATGTGTCATCAAAAGATTATGATTTAACAAATGAACAGGATGTAATAAAAATGTATTCCGATTTAAAACCAAATGTTGTAATTCATTTAGCAGCAAAAGTTGGTGGCATACTCGATAACATAACAAAACCAGAAGAGTATTTTACTGAAAATATTTTAATGAACACATTAGTCCTTAAATATGCTTATAAAAATAAAGTTGATAGGTTTATTGGTGTTTTAAGTACGTGTATTTACCCGGATAAAGTTGATGAATACCCAATGAAAGAAAATACTTTACATCTTGGGCCACCAACCAAAACTAATTTTTCTTATGGGTATGCTAAAAGGTCTCTTGGGGTTCAGATTGACGCATTCAACGAACAACACGGAACAAAATATCAATATCTAATTCCTTGTAACTTGTATGGTCTTGGTGATAAAGATAATGAGACAAATAGTCATTTTATAACAGCATTAGTTAAAAAAATATTTAATGCTAAAAAAAATAAAGAAAATCAAATAACACTTTATGGTGATGGTAGTCCGTTACGTCAATTTATGTTTGCGGATGATTTTGCTAAAATCATATATGAAGTTGTAACAAACAATATATATGAGTCTTTTAATGTTGCTGGAAAAGAAAATTTATCAATTAAAGAAATGGCAAATATTGCCCTTAAATCTTGTAATGCCGAACATTTAAACATTAATTGGGATGTGACAAAACCAAATGGTCAACACCGGAAAGATGTTTCGGTTGAAAAATTAAAATCTTTACTACCTAATTTTAATCCTATATTATTATCAAAAGGAATTAAATTAGTTTATAATAGTTATTATGATAAAATTAGTAAGTGATACCATTAATAAGGAAGACATTAACTCACTTATTGAATGGTTAAGTCAAGATGAAATACCAAGACTAACAAAGGGGGATTTAACTTGGCAATTAGAAAAAAAATGGGCGGAAAAAATAGGAACAAAATATTCAGTTTATGTTAACTCAGGTTCTTCCGCAATCTTATTAGCATTAGCGGCAATTCTTGAGTCTGGTAAGTTAAGAAATAAAAAAATTATAGTTCCAGGTTTAAGTTGGGCAACAGATGTTAGTTCACCAATGTTATTAGGTATGGAACCGATAATGTGTGACTGTAATTTGGAAGACTTATCTTGTGATTTAAACCATCTAGAAAATTTATTTATTGAGCATTCACCATCAAGTATGATTCTTGTTTCACCTTTAGGTTTAGTACCTAATATGGATAAAATAATCTCACTTTGTAAAAAATATGATGTTATTCTTTTTGAAGATGTTTGTGAGAGTATGGGATCAAAATACCAAGGAAAATATTTAGGTTCATTTGGTTTTGCTTCTTTTTTTTCTATGTATTTTGGACATCATTTAAGCACAATTGAGGGTGGATTTATTAATACTAATGATGAAGACTTTTACCATCTTCTTTTAATGATGAGAAGTCATGGGTGGGATAGGGATTTACCAAAAGAAAAACAAGATGAATTAAGAATAAAATATAATGTTTCAGATTTTGATTCACTATATAATTTTTATGTTCCCGGATTTAATTTAAGAGCCACAGATTTACAGGCTTTTATTGGTATTAGAGCATTGGAAAAACTTGATAGTTATTCAAAACAAAGAAATAATAATTTTAAAATTTATAATGAATTAATTAAAATTAATGAATTATTCCCCACCGAAAAAGAAGTTGATTTTGTTTCAAATTTTGCATTACCAATTTTATCAAAAAATAAAAAAGAAATTGTTAATAAATTAGAAAATAATAATATTGAGGTTAGACCATTAATAGCTGGGGATATGTCAAAGAAACCAATGTGGTACGAAAAATTTGGTAATTTAAGTTTACCAAATTGTGAAAAAATAAATGAATTTGGTTTTTATATTCCAAATCACCAAGACTTAAAAGAAGAACAAATTAAATATATTACAAAAATTATAAATGGATAAAAAAATTGCACTAATAACCGGAATAAATGGTCAAGATGGTTCTTATCTTGCCGAACTACTTTTAGAAAAAGGTTACGAAGTCCACGGTACTCTAAAACGAAATTCAATATCTGAAAACCAAACAGCCCGGTTAGATGATATTTTTGATAGGTTAATACTACATTATGCAGATTTAACAGATTTATCGTCTTTAATAAGAATAATTAGTGAAATAAAACCTAATGAAATTTATAACCTTGCAGCACAATCTCATGTTAGAATTAGTTTTGACCAACCTTTATATACCGCAAATGTTACTGGGATTGGTACTTTAAATTTATTAGAAGCAACTAAATTAGTTGACCCAACAATAAAAATCTACCAAGCATCTTCTTCTGAAATGTTTGGGAATACCATAGATGATGACGGATTTCAAAGAGAAACTACCCCATTAAATCCGGTATCACCATATGGATGCGCTAAAGTATTTTCATATAATATTTGTAGAAACTATAGAAATTCATATAGTATGAAAATCTGGAATGGTATTTTATTTAATCATGAATCACCAAGAAGAGGAACAAATTTTGTAACAAATAAAGTTGTTAAAGCAGCCGTTAAAATAAAATTAGGTTTACAAGACAAATTACATATTGGTAATCTTTCGGCAACAAGAGATTGGGGTCACGCAAAAGATTACGTTGAGGCAATGTGGTTAATGTTACAATCTGATAAACCGGATGATTACGTTTGTGCAACAGGTATTTCACATTCTGTTAAAGATTTATGTGAATATGTTTTTAATTATTTAGGATTAAACTATTTAGATTATATTGTTATAGATCAAAAACATTTTAGACCGGAAGAACTTGATAATTTAAAAGGAGATTCGACTAAATTAAGAAAAGATTTAAATTGGGCACCGTCCTACACTTTTGAGACAATGCTTGATGAAATGATTGAGTATTGGTTAAACAAATTAAATAAAAACTATGACTAGAAAAACAAAACCAAAAGAAGAACAAACAACAACACAACCATTTTCAAGAAAAGATTTTATAAATTCTGTTATAAAGAAAAAACAAAGAAATAAATTTTTAACTGAACATCAAGAAGAATATTATAATATTTTAAAAACAAATCAAATAACAGTTGCGTCAGGTCCTGCTGGGGTTGGTAAATCTTATATTGCAATGAAAGCCGCTGTTGATTTACTTATTGATCCGGATAATTCATATGAAAAAATTATCATTGTTCGTCCAGCTGTTGAGGCAGAAGAAAAATTAGGTTCATTACCTGGTAATCTTGAAGAAAAACTAGACCCATATATCTTTCCATCTTATTATTTGTTAAACAAAATTATTGGTAAAGATGCTAGAGAAAAATTAAAGGAAGCTGAAATAATTGAGGTTTTTGCCTTGGCATATATGAGAGGTATGAACATTGACAATTCAATCTTGATATTTGAGGAAGCACAAAATTCAACACCAAATCAAATGAAATTACTATTGACAAGAATTGGTTTTAATAGTAAGTTCTTTATATCAGGAGATCTTGAACAAACAGATAGGTATAAAGACAAAAGACAATCTGGATTATATGATGCAATAAAACGTTTTAATAATATCCCAGATATTGGTGTTTATGATTTTAGAGATGCTAAAAATGTTCGTAACCCATTAATTGGAAAAATACTACAAAAATACGATGAAGAGAATAGGGATAGAGATTAATGGTGTTTTAAGGGATACTATTGAAAAATTTAAACAAGTTTATCAAAAACATTTAATTGATAATTACCAAGATGAATTTGTTGGTCAAACATTTAGAATAGACTTATCCGGGAATACAGAAGAAACCGAAATTCAAGAACCTTTTAAATATGAAATATTGAGTGACGTTACATCATTAAATTTGATGGACCATTTCTTATTTCAAAATAAAGAAGAGTTATATTCTTTTATTTATGAAGAATACACTATGGAATTATTTGGACACGCACCATCAACGGAAATGAACACGTTTAATATTCTAAATGAATTGTATTATGATTTAAGAGACGAGTTTGAGCTTATAATTGTTTCTGATGAAATTGGTAAATCAAAACCAGCTTCATTATTTTTCTTAGCAAAATTTGGTTGTTTGCTTGAAAAGGTGTTTTTTTATAGTGAAATTACAAAAAAAAATATGTGGGATGAGGTTGATATTTTAATAACATCAAATCCAGATTTAATCTTAAATAAACCGGATGGTAAAACGGTAATAAAATTTACACAAGATTACAATAAAGACATTAAGTCAGAATTGGAAATATCCACTTTATCCGATTTTAACTTATTATTAAAAAAAATAACTAAAGAATATGTTTAAAATTTTTAACGAAAATTATTATATTGATTTAGACGCTATTGATAAATACGTACAAATTGATGAGGAAGAGGATAAAGTATTATCTAAAAAAAATGATGAAGATTCTGTGATTGAACTTGAATCTGAAGCTAAAATACATTTAGTAAAATATGAACTTGTTAAAACTATGTTAGAAACAATTTTAACAGAATCAAATGAAGTTGATGAAGATTTAGGAATGAAAAGTAATGAAGTGTCAATACCATTTAAAATCTCATTTAATTCGTTAATAATGAAAAACATAATAAACAAAATATAATAAAATATGAATACGGAACAGGTAAAAAAATTAGAAAAATCCATTCAAAATATGAAGGATAAAAAATCTCGTTTGTATTTTGTGGTTCAAGATACAAAAGGGAACGCAAAAGCTTCTTTGAGATATACCTATCAAATGGCAATGGTCTTAAAGAAAGATGGGTATAATCCAATTATACTTCACGAAAATAAAGAATACTTTGGTGTTGGTGAGTGGTTAGGTCAAGAATATATGGACGAACTACCACATAAATCTATCGATGGTGGTAATTTAGAGATTTCACCAGATGATCTTTTAATTATACCAGAAATTTTTGGTTATATTATGGAGCAAGTTAAAAATTTACCTTGTGGTAAAATTGTTTTAACACAAGCTTATGACCACATTTTTGAAACTTTGCAACCAGGACAATCTTGGTCTCAATTAGGATTTTTAAAATGTATTACAACTTCTGAAACACAAAAAGATTACATTGATAAAATTATGAGAAAGGTTTCATTTGAAATTATTAATCCGGTTATTAGTGAAGAATTTGTAAAACCGGAATTACCACCAAAAACAATTATATCAATTCACACAAGAGACGCAAGAGATACTGCAAATATTATTAAACAATTTTATGTTAGATTCCCACAATATAGATGGATTACATTTAGAGATCTTAGAGGCCTAACGGAAAAAGAATTTGCAAACGCAATGAAAGATAGTTTTCTTTCTGTATGGGTTGACCAAACAAGTGGATTTGGTACTTTTCCTTTAGAATCTATGAAAATGGGTATTCCAGTTATTGGTATGTTACCAAACCTACAACCAGAATGGTTAAATGAAGACAATGGTATTTGGTTAGCAAATAAAAATCTTTTAGTTGAGGTTATAGCTGATTTTACACAAAATTGGTTAGAAGACAATTTAAATCCTGAGTTATTCCAAGAGATGGAAGAAACTTCAAAAAAGTATTCCGATATGGAAACATTTAATAAAAATGTGTTATCAGTATTTTCTGATATGATTGAAACAAGAATGAAAACATTTGAAGCACAATTAACTAAATTTGAAACAATTGAATAATATGGAAAGTAAAAATACAATATCAGTTATATTACCGATTAAGTCAGGTAAAGCTGCAGACTTTGAGGAATTTTTTGGAAAGGCAATTATGTCAGTTAAAAACCAAAAGGAACTAGTAAATGAATTAGTTATTGTTCACGTTGGTGAAGATTATTTTAAAAACTTTGTTTCTGGGTTTGATTTTGAAGATTTAAACGTTGTTATTGAAGAATACTCTGGCAAACCTAGTTTTGCATCACAAGTTAATTATGGTGTCTCAAAAGCAACATCTGAATGGGTTTCTATTTTAGAATTTGATGATGAATATTC
>Ga0181352_1000599_pt1 | contig 15126 bp, 8 predicted proteins | sample Fa13VDMLBSN_FD_130103 | JGI IMG/M metagenome (GOLD analysis project Ga0181352, IMG submission 130103) | Freshwater viral communities from Lake Michigan, USA - Fa13.VD.MLB.S.N | ecosystem: Environmental > Aquatic > Freshwater > Lake | place: USA: Michigan | collected 2013-09-23 | reverse complement strand
CGCCTACGGGTAGAGAGCCTAGTGCGGCGGCTGTTCGTGAGGCTATGTATGGAAATGTTCCTACCAGAGAGCCTGCCCAGCTTCCCGCTGAGCAAGCCTCGGCTGAGTTTGACCGTAATGCGTATATAGCCGCGCTGAAAGAAGCTTACGGACCGGCGCTTACTCCCCCAGATGGTGGGTACACGGACGCGCAGCGTAAGCAGGATAAGGGTATGGCGCTTCTGGCTGCTGCTTCGGGGATGTTAGGGTCTAGTTCCCCGTCGTTTTTTGGGGCGGCTGGGGAGGGTCTTAGGGAGGCGCTCCCGGTTATGCAGGCAGCTAGGGCTGAGCAGGACGCAGCGGAGAGGGAACGGCGTAATCAACAGTTCCAGCTAGATTTGGCGGGCCGTGACCTCAATATTGGAGCGGTGAACCAAGGCTTCGCAATGGAGGAGAGTCGGCGGCAGTCTACTGAAGATACGCGGCGTTCGGATAGAGATTACCAACTAGCGCTGCGGGAGCAGGCGAGATCAGAGCTACAGACTCAGGCGACTAAAGATTACTATCGCTCCCTAGGCGTAAAAGACCCCGAAACCTACGAGGTTCTTGCGCAGGCTATGGTTGCTGAAGGGCTCGCTCCAAATCTAAATGCAGCTAGAATCGACGCTATTATCCAACTTGAAACGACGGGCCCCAGCGGGCGAATGACCCCAGCCGAAGCTTATAGGCAGGCCCAAGCCGAGGCAGAGTCAGCATGGACTCTGGGGGACGACGAGGCTATTACCGCCGCAGGGGGGCGACAGGCATGGATCGATGCCCGTGTAACTGAACTTATAGGTGGTGGGCCTAATATAGATTTTAGTGGTTTGGACAGTTAACGGAGTACGCTTATGGACGTTCGTATGCCCAATGGCGTGGTTATCCGTAATGTGCCTACAGGTACAAAAAGATCCGCTCTCTTAGAGAAACTTGCTAAAAATGGGTACGATACAAACGCACTTTTGACAGCCCCCACAACACCAGAACCCGAAAAAGAATACGCCGGGTTGGTGGGGTCTTTCTTGGAGTCCGCCGGTACTCTAGGTGCAGCGGATGAAGCTGCGGCGTGGGCGGCAAACCCAAGCGAAGAGAACCGGCGCGCCGTGCTGGAGAAAGCTGACTCCAACTACAAAACCGCCAGCTTCGGCCTTACCCCCACTGAAGACCTGTCCGTCCTAGGGCGCAACTGGGAAGCACTCAAGGAGACATTGGGTGGGACACTTGGGTTTATAGCGGCCCCAGCCCTAGCGGGCACTGCAGCAGCGGCAGCTACGGGTGCGCTTTCAGGCCCCGGAGCGATTGTGTCTGCCCCTTTGGCGGGGGGTATAGCGGGGTACTCCACCGCTGGTGCGCAGTACGCAACGCAAAACCTCATCCGGCAGGCGCAGGAACAACAGCGGGCTATAGACGAGGGCCGCGCTGCAACCGGCCCTAACGTAGGTGCCGCACTTGCCGGTGCCGCTGGGCAGACTGCGCTTGATGTTGCTGGCGGTAGAGTGTTCGGGCCTTTGCTGAGCAGGTTTCCCCTCCTTAGAAACTTAGCGCTTGGTGACGATAAGGTTGCCAGAGAGTCACTGGAAGTAATCCAAGACGCGGTAAACAAAGGTACGCTACAGCGCACTGCCGGGGGTACGTTTAGGGGCGTCGGTGGGGGTATTGCTTTTGAAGTCCCGCAGGAAATAGCGCAGCAGGCAATCGAACGCACACAGGCCGGACTGTCACTTACCGATGAAGAAGCACGGCAGGAATTTATTCAGGCCGGTGTTGGTGCAGCCGTACTTGGTGGTGTGGCTGGCGGAGTGCAAGCCAGATACGCAGCGCCTCGTCAGCAGCTTCAGCAGCGAGAAGTTCGCGCGGTACGGGAGCTAACCAATAGATACCTTGAGCAGGGCGAAAACGATTTTAATAGACTAGTATCGGCCTACCGGCAGGATTACGAGAACCGCACGGGCCGGACCATGACGCCCGAAGAAGCGGTTGCCTATGCCAATCGCATGGAAGCAAACGCCGTTGCTAAAGGTAATACTCCTTTAAGACTTACCCCCGAAGAAGCGCAGCGTAAGGCCGCGCGGGATGTTGCCGCTAGGCGTGTAGTGCTTACCGATGACTCCCAACGTAGAAAATTAGAGGGGCTTACCGAGGGCGTAACTGGGGAAGAGATTGCTGCAGCACAGAGTGGTCCGCCATCCATAGTGGGGCCACAACTTCGCGCTTCCCAAGAACAAGGCGAGATGTTTCCGCTGCCAGCAGATGCCGTTCCGGAACCTAAGAAAGAACCTGCCCCGGCTTCTGCTATTAAGCAGAAAAAACTAAAAGCTGTTTCATCTTATAAAAAAGAAATAAATCAACTTATTAAAAAAGATCTTATTGATGAAGAACAGGCAGATTCTTTTAGAAAACTTATAACGCCGGAAGCCCCCTTCCAGAAACTGTCAGTCCCTGTTGCGTCTAAACTCCTCTATGAAACCGCAGAGGCTAATGCAGCGCGTGGTTCCACAACTACGCCAAAACCAAAAATAGGGCTAACTCCGTTAGAAGAGTTTGCTGAAAAAACTGAATTGGATGCTCTTTTTGAAGCAGAAAGAGCTGAAGAAGCTTCTTTGATGGAGAAGCTGGAAGCCGAGCAGCGGGCACTACAAGACAAAGCACAGCGCCAGTCCACGGCCCAAGCAGCATCTGCGGTAACTGAGCAGCTAGATAGAATACAGGCGGAGCGTACGGCGCTAAACCGGGCAGCACTCCTTAAAGAAACGATTGAAGAGAGTGCGGGAGATGTACAGCGTAGAAGTTTGGAGGGTGGTTTTGATCCGTACGCTACGCTTGCCCGGCAGTTTGAAGAAAAACTAAAAAAGAACAAGTTTGCTAACAGTGCGCCGACCGAAGAAGAAGCTAGTAAAATAGATGCGCTTGCCCGGTTAATCATATGGCGGGGGCGCACGCCCGTTGAAAAAGAGGTAATCCCCTCCCCTCCCGGCAGCGTTCAGCTTGAAGGTATGCAGGCACAAATACCCGCTGCGCCGACTAAACCCGCTGTGGTCGAATCACAGCCTTCTTTCCCGGGTTTTGGTCGTAGAGGCGCAACCCCTCCCGCTCAACCAGCAGGCCCGGAAGAAGCTCCAACCCGTAAGGTAGAGCCTGTAAAAATAACCGCCAATCTTTTGAATTCCTTTGGCGTACCAAAAATAAATAATATGGTTGCTAAGCAGTTTGGGGCTAAGCTTAGAAACGCAGTAGTAGGTAAGAATACAAGTGACCCCGCTGTGCAGCAGCATATTGCTGATTACTTAAAAGAAACCCCACGCGGGGCTATTTCGGACAACACTAGGTACGCACTTGAGAATCTGATTGGGCGGCGCGATGTAGCACAGCGAGAGTTGTTCCAACCTAAAAAATCTAAGGTTGCTTTAGCTGAAGAGAGTGTTTCAGCTTTGGAGGAGAGAGCCGCTGTAAAAAGCAGGTTGCGGGAGCCCACAGACGAAGACATCAAATCTATTCGTGAGCCGCTTAATAAACTTAAGGCGATTAGGGCATCCGCAGATAAGACCATTCTTGAGGGTGGGAAACTGGACGCTGGTGCCTTTAGGGTAGAGTTGCGTGGAGGGGTTGTAGCCGCGTTAAATAAACTCAATAGCGTTTTAAGTAGGGTCAGGGGTACCCCACTCAATCAACTTGGTGACCTTGTTGAAAAAGGACCGCGCGCAGAAAAAGTTCCAGATTTTCAAACACTATTAAATACAGCTAACACTGCGCTTGATGCGAAAGACTTAACGGAAGCCAGAGTTAATCTACAGGCTATTAAAGACGGTATAGAGTCCGACCGCTGGGTGGATTTGTTGGTAACCCGGGAAGAAGAAAAACGGTACGGTGGCGTTAAAGCAGCACCCGAAACAGAACAGGCAGTGCAGTTTGGGCCGCCACTGGATGGACCTACGTCGGGGGTTGGGCGTACGTACAAGTTGGATATTAACGTGGAGTCATTAGGCAAGCTCCTGCAGAAGTTTAGAACCAAGAACGCCAAAGAGAATATAAAGCGGGCCAAGGCGTTTTTAGATGCTGCTCTTGCTGAGAAAAGCATAACAGCTTCTCAACATAAACTGTTTACGGAAAGCTTGGCTAACGGAGCAAAACCCGATCAGCAGGTTGCGGCGGCTATGCAGTTTGCCGTCCTAAATAGAATAGCCCCGGAACCCAATACCTATAAAGTCAGCGGTTCTATGCGCTTCCGTAGAAACTACGCTACTGCGAAAGGCATGTTGGTTGATGATGTTAAGAAGGTGGTCAGTAGGCTCACGGCAGACTGGAAGTCTGATCTGAATGTAGAAGTTGTCCAGAATGTAGATAGGCTACCTAAAAATATCGCCGTGCAGGTTACGGCGATGGGCGTGGACAAGGTCAAAGGGTTAGCCGTCCGGGACGGCAACACGGTATTTATAATTGCCGACAACATGGATAGTGAGGCTGATGTAGCTTCTACTTTATTCCATGAAGCTCTGGGACATGCCGGGTTGACGAGAGCGTTTGGCGGGCGGCTCAATACTGTCCTGCGTAATATCTACGATACCAACCCTGAATATAAAACCAAAGCCGATAAGTGGCTTGCAGAAAACCCCGATTCCTATGTCGAAGAGTCAGACACGGATCGTCAAATCAGAGCCCTTGAAGAAGTACTTGCCGAAGAAGCTGAAGCAGGGCGAGCCCCCACATCGCTGCTAGCGCGTATCATGGCAGTTATCAAGGATTTTGCGCGTGCACTGGGTATTCCGCTCAAGTACAGCAAAACTGACATCGGCGCTGTTCTGGCTAAAGCACATGATATTGTGGCGAATGGGGGTAAACGCGCCCCCCTCCTGCAGGAGACAGACCCCAAGGTCGCACTTAAGATTACAAGGGCGGCTGCTATGCAGGCCAAGATGGAGGGCGCACGGTTCTATGACGACTCCGTTAGCAACATCAGTCGGCTGTTGAACGAGTTCCGTAGCAGTGGGTCTGTGCTTTCGTCGCTTAACAAATCCGGCATCTTGCCTATGCTTGCTAGACGGACGCTGCGGGGCGTCCTTACCATGATGACTACCGACGACATAACAAGATTGTATGGTAATACCCTGCCTTTAGACCAGCTAAATAAACTGGTTACCGAGATGGCCGTTTCACGTGGCAGAGCCGTTGGTGGTTTGGTTGAGACATTAAATACTTGGAAGACGTTCAACGCTAAATACCCTGCGCAACACAAAATTATGGACAAGGCACTTATCTCTGCCACGCTGGCGCAGATAAACCCGGCTAAAGACAAGCGCCCAGCACGTCCTGACACATTGGAAGTAGAGGTGTTTAACCTGTACGACTCCCTGAACGCTGAGGGGAAGGCTATCTTTTCGAAGGTGTTGGACTCTTTTGAGAGCGTAGCGAAGGAAGAACCGGCTGCCTATCTTAAAATCATAGCCAACTCATCTCTAGAAGGGTCCATAGATGACCCCGATACCGACAAAGGGCGTATCTACAGAGAGCTTTCAAACATTGCTGACAAGCAGGAAAAACTAAGAGTATACTTCCCCCTTATGCGTTTTGGGCAGTATTCTTTTGCGCTTGGTGAGGACAGCACTCACGAGTACTACATGTTCGAGAGCGAAGCCGCCAGAAATCGGGCGCGTGATGAACGCATAGCTGAATTAGAGGCTGATAGTGACCCCAAAATGAAGGATTTAGCTAAGTCAGTCCGTAGCTATAACGGCATTAAAGACTTATCCAGTGATATAACCAAGTATTCTCCTGACTCTGCGCTAACTAGGATAACGGCAACGCTTAACAAGTCCAGTCTAGAGGCATCTGATAAGCAAGCTATAGCGAATGCTGCCATGCAGCTTTTCATCCGCACGCTACCGGATCAGAATACACTGGCTCGTTTACGGAGGCGGGCTGAGCGTAAAGAAATTACCGGTTTCAGCACGGACACCTTCCGGGTGTTTGCTTCGGCGCAGGTCACTAGCATAAATCGCAACAACCGTCTCGCTTACAAATGGCAGCTTCCTGTAGCCCTATCTAATATCAAAAAAGCCATAGCGGATAAAAAAGACCTAAGCCAAGATGAAATTGGTCGGCTAGAAACGGTTCTGGCTGAGCTTGAGTCGCGTGTAAACAGGGAGCTGGACCCGCGCACGTACGATTCAGATTTCGAAAACTTTGGGGACCGCGCCGCTAGGTTGGGTAACCAAGCCACGTTCTATTGGTTCCTGTCTTCGCCAAAACAAGCAATCATTAACTTTACGCAGGGCCCCGCAGTTGTAGCCCCCGTTTTAGCGGCTAAATATGGCGTAAGCATTCCTACTATGCTTAAGCTCATGACCCAGCACGCACGCTTGGATAAGGATGCAAATACACTCTTCAACTTTGATAGCAGCTTGAAAAAGATAAAAGACCCGGACGCAAAAGCTGCTTTTGAGAAGATGTACAAAGACAGGCTGCAGTCCGGCTTCTTTGAAGAAACTCGCCTTGCCGACGCATATCAGCTGGGGCGGGTACCTAGCACGGGTGGGTCTACCTTCTCTGAGGTGCAGTCGAAGCTTGGTAGAGTCCTCCGTTTTGCCTTCCAGCAATCAGAAATGAGTCTGCGTCAGATCACTTACGCTACAGCGTTTGAGCTGGCTTTTGACAAGGCTATGAAGTCTAAAAGGGGTAAGCCTCAGGCTCAAGCTATCGAGGAAGCGACACGGGAGGCAGATGAAACTGCCGTATCCGATATATACAACACGCTGTTTAACTACACTCAGTGGAACAAGCCGACCCTGTTCACGGCACACTGGTCCACGCGACTGGCTACCCAGTTCATGTCTTTCCCCCTGCAGATGTCTTCGATTTTGATCCGAAGCTTCTACAACATGTACAGCACGCTAAACACAAAAGAAGAACGTGTCATGGCTGCTAAGCAGTTCTGGGGGATGATGATGATGACGGGCGTCATGGGCGGGGTTACGGGCCTCCCGCTCTATCCTCTTATCGCTGGGCTTATGGATGCTCTGGCAAATGACCTTGGTGGAGACGACGACGAAGACACGTCTAACCCGATGTACCTGCAGGACAGCGACTTCTGGTTCCGGGAATGGTGGATTCCTAGCGTGTTCGGTTCCGGTTCGGGGCTCGCGAGAACTCTAAATCTTTCCGATGAGCAGGCTGCGCTTCTATCTAGGACGGTAAAGTATGGTCCGGTGTCCGCACTTACCGGGCTGGATGTCGCCTCCAGCGTTTCGTTGGCCGACCTGCCGTTCTTGTTCCTCATGCCGGACTTAAAGGGTACGTTGTCGCCAGAAGATAACGTGAAGTCCGCATTGTATGACACTGCGCTTGGTCCCTTGGGTGGGTTACTTTCCATGGGTGGCACTGCCTATAAAGATTTCTCCAATGGGGACTGGTATCGTGGCATGGAAGCTCTCATGCCCAATTTCATTAAAGGCATAGTTACTGCTGGGCGTTATTCCATGGAAGGCTACCGCACACGCACCGACGATGAGGTGGCGGGACGAGAGTGGTTTACTGCAGGGCGGTTGGTTGGGCAGGGGCTTGGGTTCCGCCCGATTGAAATGACTGAAGCGCAGAACGCACTGTTCGATGCTATCCAAGCGGATCGTGAGCTAGACAGAGAACGGTCTCGTATACTTGATCGTATAGATCGCGCAAGACGGGACGGTAATATGGACGAGGTACGCCGCCTCTTCCGGGAAGAGGTCATTAAGTTCAATCGGGAATATCCTACGCTAGCTATAACGCTAGATAACCTGTTAACTTCAGCGCAGAACCGGCAGCGTATCAGGGCAGAGAGTGTAGGCGGCCTCAATACGAGCAACCGTGGTCTGGATAGATTTGAGCGCGAGATTATGGGGCAGTACGCAGAACGTTTGCGGGCCGAATAAAAAGACCCCCCGCTGTGAGACGGGGGGCCAGTTCAACCACTAACCTGAACAGAAGGAGCAAACAACTGTTCAACTCCTATATAGCTACAGCCGCCACACTCGTAAACCCCTCAAATTATTTTCTATTTTGCCTTTAACCAGTACTTTAAAACCTCTAAGGCGGGCTTGCTTACTTATCTCTTGTTTAGCTTTGGCGAAATTCAAGCATGGTATAAAGAACGATTCCCCCCGCTCCATAGACAACCATTTTATCCGGTACTCTATGCCTTCAATTACCATCGGCGGTAGGCGCTATCGCAGGGTCTGTAATCACCCCTTTAAAGAACGGGTTTGTCATGTCCAGTACCAAACTGTAGGAAAGAACTGAGGGACCTCCCAACCCCTTACTTAGGTAGTAGTTCTTCCTTGTGGCCGCACCGCACCGCTCCATTTCTTTGACTATATCGTTATAGTTGGTCTGGCTATCGCGGCACTCTTTTCTAAACGCCGCCACTGACAAAATCATACGCTTTGTATCTGGCTCGTAGCGAATCATTAACGGCCCTCTAGGTTCCTTGACGGGTAGCGGGGTCAGCTTCGTTCTGGCGTCTGTATTGCCGTCAATTATGAGCACGTTCTGAGCGTAGCGGTCGTAATAGTCACCTATGATATTTGCTACGTTGAACTTAGGAGGTTCAACTATATCCCGCATCTCCGCTAGCGTTGACTTAGACCACGCATAGATGGCTTTTAAATCCCAAGAGATAAGCTTGAGATATTTGCGAGCAAGTATACCCCCGGTTATGTTACATGCAATAATGCTTGACCAGAACCGCTCGCGCTGGGTGGTCTTGCAGTCGGAGTCTATCGTGGCTTGCACGTTTTTTAATGTGTGTATAGCCAGCTCCTTGTTACGAACTAACCACTCTAAATAGATAGGCCCCGCCAACCCGTAGTTTTCGAACAGGACTTGGTCAAACATCCGCCTGCCTAATTCGAGATCGATGGCTCCCGTCATCTCCAATTTGTACTCAAACAAACGCATACGTTCGCCGTCTGGGTTAGCCTTCTCTGCCGCCAACTTTTCGTAGAATGAAGCGTTGGAGCTACACAGCGCCATACACTGCCATCTCGTACTGTTATTTCTAAGCTCGTTACCGGATGCCTTCATCCTGTCCCGGCCCTTGCCAGTAGACGTGGCGTAAGTAAAGCCGGAGAACTCTGGCCCCTTCATATTAGTTATCTCGTCAAATGTAGGGGGTAGGTTATTGTAAACTCCAAGCTTATGAATTCTCGACACGTAGGTATCGTCACTAACATTCAGTAGCTCCTTAGGGTGCCCGTAGAAGCTATTAACAACCCTCAGTACTGTAGTTTTACCTGACCCAGAGAACGGATGAATTAGATTTATCAACGCTCCACTATGCCCCGTAAACTTGAACAGGGGGGAGCCAAGAGCTGTAAGCACTCCAAATGCGGCGGCTTCCATAGTGGGGCGGCCATATAGATCAACGACCTTCTTCCACTCCTCCAGCGAACCCTTCTCGTGCATGGCAGCAACTACGTCTCTGGTCGCTGAAGACGGCGGGCTATGATACGTTCCGTCTACGGTTATTTCCTTATCCCCAACTATAAATTTGGTGTCGTTGTCTGCCCAGCCTAGTTGGAGTCTCATCTCTTCCGCCTCTTTTATAAACTGTATTTCGTTATATGCGGCAAATAGATAGTTGAAGATACGTTCGAATCTAACCCTACCGCCACAAGCGATCCCATAAAACGCTAACTTCGTACGGGCTTTAGCTATGTCCGATAGCTCCGCATTAGGTACGTTGAATATGCGTACTTTGTCTTTTGGAAGCGCCAACCTGATTATGGCGATCTCCCCTAACGCCACGTCAACCATACGCTTGACGACGTGCAAATCGTGCTCATACACAAGCTCTGGCACGCCGTCTTTATTCAGTGTAACTATGCCTCCACCCACTCTACGTTGATACCCGGATGGTAAAAAGAAAGATGAACCAACCGGGGGCGCGATATCAACCCCTCCTACCGCTCCCAATTCTTCTTCTACATCGTCCGGCTCCTCAGGGCGTTCAGCCCGCTCAGGCTGCTCAGGTTCCTCTGGGGGTGGGACGGTGGCCGGTTCTTCTGTTCTGATAAGCTTGGCAAGCGTTATAGGTGAGCCCACTCTCCCTCTGAAAGGACAACCATCGCAACCCCCCGGCGTATCTGCTTCAATAGTTTCACATCTATGCGGCTCTGAGGTGCTGGCTACGATCTTATTAACGGCCTGAGGGTTATAGTCTGGATGCCCCTGCGACAGCTTCTGCACCGCATCATCTTTATCATCGCAGTGCAGAGCGATAGACAGCCCATGCCACCACTGTCTGTAAGACAAAGAGCTTCTGTTTACATAAGCAAGCTTCATCTGGTTGCAGCCGTTATCGTTCAGGCTGCGGCGCATAAGATGCGCGAAGCTTTTCATCTCCGCAGCTTTCTGCTGCTGGAACAGCGGGCTCTCCTCCCGGCGGCGGTCTAGTTCAGTCTTAGCTACTTTGGCTTTCTCTACTTTATGTAGCTTGCCACTCTCTTCCTCTAAATCTACTCCGATGAGGTCCGCCACCTCTTCCAGCGCTATACTCTCCACCTTATCCCGTATAACCGTAACCGGCAGCGGCGGGTCGTCTTTGTAATTATAGGTTCCCGGTACACGTAAAATACGTGCAGGTTCAAAGACCGCAGGGTCTACATAGAACTTTTGGGTACGGCAAACTTGTGCCAACCTGCGGGCAACAACCTCCCAAGCTTCACGGGACACGGCCTCCTTGAGCACCCAGTATGCGTGTATACCGCGCCCAGAGTTGACCAAGATCGGGAGGGGTAGGCCAACAAAATCGCAGAAGGCCTTGAGGGCGGCGAGAGCCGAAGACTGATCTGGGTAACCATCCGGTATACCGGTAGTGGGGTTAGGTTCCCCCTTCTTCGGGCCGCAGTCTATGTCTACCCACAGAGCCTTCAAAGCCAGCACGTTATCTTTGCTGCGCTTAGCATCTGATTTATACTTAGCTACACCAAAGAATACATTACGCCCTTCATCAGCGTACTTCTCTATGATCCTGTCTGCTTCTTCTCTCGTGGCTACTAGCTTCTGATGCACAGGCTTGTCGTCGGCTATACCAACTACGGCGAACCAACCTTCGCTAGGCTGCACCACGCTTATGAGGTCGAAAGAAGACATGAGTACCTCTAGGGGCAAACCGCCCCTTCGCTAAAACGTAGCCGTAATAAAAAACTAGTCGGAGTATCTGCCCATAAATCGTTCTATGGCTTCGTGTTTACTAGCCCTAGGGTCACATTTACCTAGAAACCATTTGTAAACGCCGTGCCTAGACATGGACAGCATCCGAGCCACAGTGCTTATGGGGATGTTTTTCTTGATGCAGAAACGACCAAGCTTTACGCCCAGTCGTTTCCCATCGGCGGCCTTATTAGCTTCTACTAAAGCCACTGAATATCCGGCCATACCTTACTCCCAATCGTTCAATGCAGAGGCCAAGTCCTGCTTACCCGCAACAGGTTCAGCGGCCTTCTTCTTCGGACGCTTGGTAGGTTCCGCAGTCGCTTCTTCCTCCGGCTCCTCCGCCCGCGCAGCTGCCGGAACTTTGACAACCTTATCTGTCTGGGCCGCCGTCATACGGACGTACATAGAGAATTCAGGTTTAGACCGCGCTTCTTTGACCAGTTCGTACTCATCGTCAGTAATGATTCGATCCGCCGAGAAATTAAGCTCCATGGTAGAGGCTTCGGCGTCAAAGCTAATTTTGGTAACGATGTTATCGAGAGCTTCGTTGTTGCTAGTAATGTATCGAGTGTAAGACTCAAACGGATGCACGTTACCAGTACCTTTGCCAAAGAGAGACTTGGCCGGAATGTTAAACTGGTAGATGTCGCCAGAGGGATCGTTTTCCAGCATGACAGCGATACGGCGCACGTAACGACAGGCTTTATTACCGTTTTCACCTGAGCCTTTAATGTTCTGATCGCAATTCATGCAGGAAGCAGCCTGCTTATCGGGAGCATTGGCTTCCGGCGCTACGCCGTCATTCGACCAGCAATTCGGGAGCGTGGCTTCCTTGGACGGGTCATACTTATCCGCATAGTACTGACGTGACGGGCTAGGCAGAGCGTTAAGGATGATGACCTTGATATCCCCCCGCACAGCATTCCCAACCTGTTCACCATTCACAATACGCTTAAACGTACCGTTGATGTTAGCCTGAATGCGGCGTGTAGTTACCGCGCCGCTTTTAAACACGCCCTTGAGCGCACTTTCACGCGGGCCAGAGACGGTAACCGCATTCTTCTGCGCTTGGTTAAAAATAGTTACTTCACCCATAGTAGTTTCTCCTAACGAGCAGTGGGTTTGCGAACTTGGATGACATACTTACTTTCCTTCTGGAGCCCTATCGGGAGCAGATCGGGGTTGTCATCTAAGAACTGTTGCATGTGTCCATTATGAATGCGCCGTTCAAGAAGAAACGGAGCTTCATTCTCTAAGATAAAAGCGTAAAGATTTTCCCAGTCACTAGCCCAGTAGCGGGATTGTACGCGCCTAGACACAGTGCCCGCAGGGGTCTTAATGCTGTCGGCGTTCTGAGAATTACAAACTTCGAGAAGCTTCTCACTAATAGCATCGAGGTCCGCTTTAAGAGCCTCCATCTCAGCTTTGTGGGCTTCTTCTCTTTCTTGGATTACGTTGCGCTGTGCGATGTACGCCGCTACCAGCTCCGGTGTAGAGACAGTTGTGCTGTCGTCAGTTTCCATGACTAGCTCCTTTTTATGTTGTCTAAGTTAACTAGATACCACTTTGCAGTGTTTCGCGGTACAGGTCAACTATAATTTTGTGGTCGTTCATTTTTTGCCGCAGCATTCTATACAGTCTGCGTTCTACTTCACTTCCTACTATGTGTACTACAGTCATATTATTCTTCTGTCCGGGCCTGTCGATACGGGCATTGGCCTGAAGATACGTCTCTACGCTGGTGACCGGAGCGTACCATATAATTGTGTCGGCAGCAGTAAGAGTAAGCCCGTGCGATGCAGCCTGTGGCTGAATAACCAGTACTTTCGGGTCTCGTGCTTCTTGGAACCTGCGTACTGCCTCAGACCTACGGTTGACGCTGGCTCTGCCATCTAGGACTTCACAGGCAATTTTATGTTTAATAAGGTCCGCCTCGATCATATCTATTGTGTGCGTGAACGGTACGAATACTAGAGCTTTGTTAGAGGTCTCGTTAATGACTTCACGCACTACCTGCAGTCTATTACTAGCGTCGAATTCAACGACATCTCCCCCATCTGAGTACACCGCACCGCCCGATAGCTGCAGAAGCTTATTCAATTTAGCCGCTGCGTTTATCGCAGTGATACTTGCACCGTCAGCATCAGCCATAAACTTACTATGAAGCAGTTTGTAGTATTTGTTCTGCTGTGGGGTAAGCTCTACATCCCGCTTAGTGTACGTAACGGGGGGTAGGTCAAGACACTTACTCTTTTCAAACCTTATGGCCGGTTGCAGTACCCTGTGGACTACTTCCTGCGCATTGGACTTGGGCAGCCACGTGTACTGAGACACCCTATACATAACTGAGTCTTTAAACTGGGTAATGTACCGGGGGGTATTATCCGGGTTCACCAGACGTGCAAGACCAAAAGCATCCAACGGGGACTGGGCCGCCGGGGTGCCTGTAAGCATCCACAAACCTTTGACGGTAGCCATGATATCCCGCATGACTTTCCAGCGCGTGGTCTGCGTATTTTTGTAGGCATTAGCTTCGTCAATTACGACTAGGTCAAACCTACCGTTAAGTATTTCTTTCTTAACTATAGCAACGCCATCGTAGTTGATGATTACAAATTCCGCATTGCTTCCTATAACTTTAGCGCGGGTCTTCGCATCTCCGTACGCTACCGCGCAGCTGCGGTGCATAGCGAACTTAAACAAGTCCTGCTGCCACGCCGACTTCATAATTGATAGAGGGCATACAATAAGGACGCGCCTTATCTTGCCTTGTTTCATGAGGTAGTCCGCTGCCCAGATAACGCTGGCTGTTTTTCCTGTACCCTGCTCGTTGAAGCAAAATGCTTTGCGGCGACTACTTAGGAAATTAGCCGTGTCTTTTTGGTGGGCAAACGGTTTGAACCGCCCCGGCCACGCATAGTCTGTTAGTATTGTCATGGCGTAGCGTGGCTAAACTTGTAGAGGGTTTCTTCTACGTAGTCTGCAACATCAATGACGTTTTCATAAGACAGCACAGTAGCTGTAATCTCCGCAACGTCTTCGTCGGTTAGAACGGGGGGTTGGTTTTCTGCCCGCTCTTCTTCAAACCTACGCGCCCAGTATTCGGGGGAGAGGTTGTTGTTTACTTTTACAGGCACTCCGTCTGCGTCCAGCACGCGCTGTCCGTTACTGTAGTAGTGGTTCATGTCTAGCTCCTATTTCACCGAGTGATCTGGGTTCCTAGCGAATGCCCGGTTGTCTTTCGCTTTCTTGACCCTCAAATTACCTACACCATTACTTCCACCTTTCGACAGGGGGCGGACGTGATCTACGTCTTTTCCGTCCCCCTTGTGGACTTTTCCTTCCTTCATAAGCTTGCGTCTAGCAGCGTTACGTGTAGCGCGTGCTTTTTTACGCTCCGCAGTTTCGTTCAGATATTCTTTTTTATACGGGCGGGGTTTGTTTACGTAGGGCATTTCATCTACTCCCATTAAATTCGCAAGACTTAACCGGACAGAACCTGCACAGTGGACCGCTGACAGGGTTCCAAACCGAAGTTTCATGAGCAACGCTCAAGCGTTCTAGCTGCGGCTGGAATACGTGCAGGTAGGTTTCCATATGCTCTCTCTCATGTACTTTCTTAACGAGATCATTGCTAACCACAAAAGCCAATGCAGATTTAAGTCTGTTAAGGCTGGGAAAGTGTACAAACGCAGCCCCGGCCATGAGGTCCAACTGCTTGGTATCTGCATACTTGGCATTCTTGCTGGTCTTGTAATCTATAACGTACCCGGTTTCGCCATTGACGATCAGTAGGTCTATAATTCCCCGCATCCACACATCGGCGTCAAAGAAGTCACACGCCTCAAACCCAGTATCCGTCTTCCTCACACCCAGTTTCAATTCACAATGTTTCTCCCCCGGTATGCCCTTCAGCACATCTAT
>Ga0181352_1000598_pt1 | contig 15149 bp, 22 predicted proteins | sample Fa13VDMLBSN_FD_130103 | JGI IMG/M metagenome (GOLD analysis project Ga0181352, IMG submission 130103) | Freshwater viral communities from Lake Michigan, USA - Fa13.VD.MLB.S.N | ecosystem: Environmental > Aquatic > Freshwater > Lake | place: USA: Michigan | collected 2013-09-23 | reverse complement strand
TTAATCTTAACATACTAACTTTGTAAAATTCTATCAATCTCATAACTTTTCAATCTCCTTTTTCACTTCTAACCAATAGTTATTAGTGCCTTTACCTACTTGTTCAATCCAAACATTGTTTTGCTTAATAACTTCATCAACCACTATTAATGCACATTGTTTAGAATGTTCCCATGCTCTATCTGGTAGATAGTTTTCTGTATTATCATATCTTCTTGAATAATACATTTTATTTACTAATTCTTCCGCTTTTTCTTCAAATGTCATAATGTATGAATTTTCATACCCTAAAGGGTATAATATTGTTTAATGAATGATATATCATACCTTATCGGGTATATTTTATAGGTGAGTATCTAACAGCTTTAGAATGTTTAACCAGTTGTGCTTGGTTTTGAAATAAACCTCCATAGTGGTTGCCCCCCCCTTCTCATTCATAAGGTAGACGTCTATACCATACAAATCTGTATCGTCTTTGTAGGCGTAGTAGCCTTTGAAATCTATTTGGTTGAAAGTGAACATAACATATCCGTCAACGTAAACTTTTACCCTGCCGTTGTATATTTTTAAATCGTATTTGTGTTGGTGCTCCATGGTTTTTTCATTAATATGTCTTCAATCATTAATTGTGCAATATCTGTTTCTAACTCCAATAAACAAACTCTTATGTCTATTATTTCGTGATTATCTAAATGATTGGAGTTTTCTTCAATGTAGCCCCTGCAAATGTCTTTTAACAGCTTCATGTCGTTTAATGTCAACTCTGAACCATTAATTAATTTTAGCCTTCTCTTGGCGAGGTCTAATAATACCCTGTGATGTTCACTCATTTGTATGTGGTTTTAAATCCTATAATATATAACAAAACAGAAAGAATAGCAGTTAAAATAGCTGGGAAAATGTCAATGCAAATAATCATCCCAATAAATAATGATGTGGCAAATAAACCATTCATTATGTACTTGCATAAATGCCAACCATCAAATGAAGCATTAAATATTTTTTCAAACCAATTCTTCTCTTTGTCATATAAATATAACCAAGATTGTTTAGACCAAAACACCCCCCACTGCTTGTATGAGTCGTGAAATTTGATGCTGTCCATGATACCATTGGCACATCCAGCCAAGTACCACATTAAAGATATTATTATTGCTTCCATAGATACAAATGTACAACAACAAAAACTATTATGCAAATTTTTTTTTATTTTTGTATAAAGTATGGCAGAATCATTACAGGATAGGTTAGCTAAAGCATGGGCAAACCATGTGTTCAAAAAACCAACTTACGATAACATTGAAAATCCCCCCCGCACCAAAATGTTGAAGGATATTGTTGTCAAGCCAACATTCAAGGTGTTCAAGGTTGATATGTTTATACACAAGAAGGATTACAAAAAGTATCCTGTATATAAAGAGGCATATCAAACCAATGAAAACAATATTGGCTTCCATATCATTAACTTCTGGTGCTTATGGATTGATAGGCTGTGTGAGGAGAGGGGATGTGATGCTTATGAATTGGTTGTAACTGCTGGTATGCCTAGAATCCTACAAAGGATAAAAAATAAGCAGTATTTTCTTCTTGGCAAAATGTCTATGGCTCACAGATTTGCTTCAAACCTTGGCGAACCATTTATACCAACATTCACAGAAGAAGAACTGATGTGCTATAAAACACCAGATTACTTGCATGAAAAAGTTGAAGTAATCAAAACCAAAAGGTCACTCAAACCAGAACAATACGGAAGATTCAAGTTTAACAAAGATGGTATTAATTACCTCAACTATAAGAAAAGATTAACAATAGATAGGTTTAATAATTACCAGAAGAATCGATAACAGCTTCCTCTTTTGGTACGTGTGGCATCAAACCAAACGCCTCCAACATCTTGTCGCTAAACAAATCCTTCGATAATGGCAAGTTTATCTCTCCTATCGCACACCTTATTACCCCAACTATGTTATCCCCCTCAACCCCCTTCCAGTAAAAATATGTGGGGGGTAATTCTACGTTAAGGTTAGATACCTTAAATCCTGCTTTTAGCGCAATCTCATACGCCTGTACTTTTTTTTCTTCCATTTTATTTATAACTTATTGATTATCAGCTAACTACCACTTTATTTTGTCTGCCCAAAATGCGGGCGACATTTTTCCCTTGGCAATATTCTTTGCGTGTCTTGCCTTAAATGATTTTCTTTTTGCCTTCATGGCTTCACTCTCCCCCTTCTTAGGTTTGCCTGCGGTCTTTGCACCCTGTTCTCCAAAGCGGAGAATTTTTTCTTTTCCATTAGCACACGCCTTTACAATGTGGCTTTTCTTTGGGTGGGAGGGAGTTCTCTTTGGCTTATTGCAAGCCATTTTAGATTTATTTGCTTTCTGTGCCATTGTCTGTGTTCTCTTGCAAAGATAACTCCTTCTTTCTGTTTTCCAAAACCAACTTGGCGGCTTCCCTCTTGTATTTGCTACTACCCCCCACCAACTCCTCCAATTCGGAGGAGGAGAGGTTTAGGTATTGGTCGTAATATTCTTTTGCCTTTTCAACAGCTATTTTGAAAGCTACGCTGTATTTGGCAAGATGCCTCATGTAGGCTCTTTTGTTTCTTCTGTTTTCGCTCATAACTAGAATGGAAGGTCGTCTGTTGGATTTAAGTCACTTTTTGTTGCAAATGGGTCTGAAGTAACTATAGATTTTTTACTTTCTTTCTTTGGTGCTGCCTTTGGCGTTTTATCGGCAACATCTAAAAACTTTTCGCATATTGCATCTGTGTAATACTTCCCATTATAATCACGAGTGCTAACACATATCACAATGCTAACCTTCTCCCCCTCTTTGAGGGGTTTAATTTGTTTTGCTGTTTCGCCAAATGCTTTGAGTAGCAGCCTAACTGGGTATTCTTTGTCTGGCACTTCATACTCTACTAAAATTTCGCCTATGGTGTATTCTTTTCCTGCTTTGGAAATTTCATCCCTTACACCAATTTTCTTTTTGATTGTTACGTTTTCTAAATTAACTAACATAGATTTATTTTATTAATTGTTTAATGTGTTTTTGTACTTCCTTTTCAGTTATTGGCGCAAAGCCAAAACCATGTGTTATTTTGTTTAATTGATTGTCCTTTAACTTCTCTGATGCTTTCAAAAGTAATTCTTTGTTATCACATTCCCAAATCCACTTCTCTATTTCTTCCTGTTTGTCGTGGTCATAACAGCTTGATTTTACCAATGAACAACAAAAGTCTTTTAACGAACACAAATCATCCATTATTCAACTGACTTCACAATAGCACCAAACATAGGCACTACTTCATAAGTTAATTTATCCTCGTTGAATATAAATATTTTTTCCCTCGATATTTCAGCCATTGTCTTAGCTAATTGTATTGCACTTTCCTCATTTTGATTTTCGTAGAGGGGTTCTTTAAACTTATCTGTTACTGTCCATGTTCCCATATTTTTCTTATTATGATTGATACTACAACTGCTAATCCTACTAATATAGCCCAAAGCTCATAGTCTGGCTTTTTCTTTTTACCTTGATTTAATTTGTAAATTGTTTGGCTGTCCATGTTAAAATGAAAATTTAATTTTTTTGTTTAATTTTTTAATTGAAGAATCATTCGTTACATCAAATAGGTGAAACTTACCATCCTCATAATCAGAAGTCATTACGCAGTCTGCTAATGCAATATTTCCAAATGCACCTTTTATGTACGCACGAGAATCCCACATACTGAACCAAATACCATTATGAGGGTTTCTGTAAAATTGGTCTACAATAAATTTTTTCTTACTTGCCATGCTGTTTTTTGAATTTTTCAATATCTTTAATTCTCATGTAATCTTCAACATCATCGCATCCTAAAATTTCTAATGCTTTAATCTTGGCTCTTTCAATGTCATACCCCAACAACGCATACTTTATCGTCAGAGCTGTTAATGTTTTCTTTGTCTTTAAATCTGTTATGTTCATTGTTGGGTTGGTTTGGTACTACAAAAGTACAACAGCATTTCAAATATACAAACTTTTTTTGTTATTTAGAATGATTATAAATTATGATTCGCTGTTGTGATTGGCAGAAATTACATTTTAATTTGCAACATGGAAACTAAAATTAACGGAAGTACACAACCCAACTTCGTACCCATCCCTATTGCAACATTAAAAGACACAAAACTATCTTTACAAGCTAAAGGTCTTTTGCTGTTCTTGTACACTGTTGAGCAAATCAACAAAACAGATTTAGCCAATAATTTGAAAATTGACCCCCCCCAATTAGATTTACTTTTAAATGAACTTGTTGAAAATAGGTATCTGTTTTTGGGGGATGGTGAATACTTCTTATCATTTTTTGGTTCTTTCAAAGTTTTGGAAAATTACGAAAAATATATTTTAACTTCCCCCCACACCCCCCTTCCCCCCCATAATATTATGGATATAATATTAGGGAAGGTAGAAGACACGTTAGTTAGAAAAAAAACTAAAAAGGGGGGAGAAAACCAAATTAATTTATCAACAATTGATGAAAGGGAGAGAAAGTTCAAGGAGAAATTAGTGAAGTATTGTATTGGATATGGGGGTACTTATGAAGTAGATTTGGTGAAAAGATTTTTTAATCATTACAGCCAAAGAACGAAGAATGGGAAGATGCTATTTGAAACTCAAAAAGTTTTTGATGTGGAGAAGAAACTTGAGAATTGGAAACTTGGCGATTTCAGCAAACCTAAAAACAGCAAATCAAATTACACAGGGGAGGTAGTAAACTAAAAACTTATGAAAATATCAATGATTGAAACCTGTCTAAAGACAGATGCGATTAAACACGTAGAATTTGCCAAAGTATTAGACGGCATAAAAAAGGGTAGATGGAAAAACCTCGTAGACGTTTACAGGTCTACTCACGATAAGAAAGCATTGGCAGAATTTAAAAAGACCAAGATGCCTGCTGTTTTGTTTAGCGGAATATTTGCAGATGGCAGAAACGACCAATCTATTATCGAACACTCTGGAATGTGTGTATTGGACTTCGACAGCCTCCCCTCCTTCGAGGCAGCCAAGGAGTTCAGAAATGAAATATTCCAACATGATTGGGTGATAGCTGCTTTTGTTTCCCCCTCTGGAAGGGGAGTAAAAGCTGTTGTAAAAATACCTTCTGATGTAGAAAGCCATTCGGGACATTACTCTGCTTTGATAAGGGAATTACAAGAGGGTGGCTATGACATAGACACAACGAGTAGGAACATAAGTAGGTTATGCTTTGTGAGTTATGATGAGGGTTTGCTGTATAGGGAGGATGCTACAACATACAGCAATTGGCTTGAAGTAGAAACCAAAGAACAGCCCCTCCCCCCACAAACATGGAGGGTAGCAGAAAGCACGAACAAAGATGTATTGGATATTTGCATAAACATGATAAAAGGTAGTGTTGATGGGGAAAAACATAATGTGCTGTTGAGGGCATCGAAATTGGCTGGGGGTTACATATCGGGGGGGCATATCAAAGAGCAGGATGCGATAAGTGCTTTGGAGTTTGCCATCAGCAATAAGGATGTGAAAGACTTACGTGCTGCCAAGAAAACCATAACAGACGGAATAAAGTTTGGAAAGCAATACCCAATCTTCGATTACTCCAACAAAATAAATGACGAAGAAGAAAAGAAATACTACTACACCCTCTTTGATGTAAAAAATGACCTCAAAGATTACAGATACCATAAACCCGTAAAGGGGGTAGATACTGGATTGAAGCCAATAGATGAAATATTCAGTATGCTCAAAGGAACAACTACATACGCATTTGGCTCACCCCATAGCGGTAAGACTGAAATCTTTTTGGATATAGCATTGTATGTAGCCGAAAAGCACAATTGGAAATTTGCGCTGTATATGCCAGAGAACGGAGATGTTAAAGACCTCATGGCGGAACTTTGCAAGAAATACATTATGCGCCCCTACTTCGTGGAGGAGCAAAACCATATGACAGATGAGCAAGCAGAAAGAGCAGAAAAGTTCATTGATGAACACTTCCTCATATTCGATGCCAACGAATACTCCCTCTCGATAGAGGGGTTCTTGACAAAAATAAAAGAGGCGGAGGACTTTTATGGATGCAAAATAGATTGTATTATTGCAGACCCCTTCAATGAGTTTGACCACAGCAAAATGAAAGATGACGGAAATCGCCAAGATTTGTACATTGAGAATATGCTTGGTAAAATCAGAAGGGATGCAAAGAAAAACAACAGACATAACATCTTCATCACCCACTCCAATGATAATCAAGAAATGAAAACTGTTAATGGCATTAACTTCATGCCTATGCCACACGCAAGAGATGTAGCAGGTGGTAAAGCTTGGTTTAGAAAAGCTATGCAGTTGGTTGCTATTTGGCGACCCCCCCAAACGGAGTATAAGCCAATGACTGTTGGGGCACACAATGAACTTATCTTTAAAGTATTGAAGTCCAAGCCAAAAGGAGTAGGAAAGTTAGGAGAAGCAAGTGTGTTCTGGGATTACAAACGCCAAAGATACTACTACAAAGACCTAATGGGTAATATCCTATTCGGAGGGGGTAAGACCTTGGCAAAAGTTGATGAGGAGAGAGGATTGCAGTCGGGTAATCCTGATGAGTACAAATACAATTCAACAAGTGTTAAAACAGAAAAAGCACCATTCTGATGATAATAGCACAAGGACAGAAATACACAGACAACAAAAATGTCTATGTCGTAATCGGTAAGTGGTTTATTGGACTTGAATGTACTAGAATAGAAATAGAAAATGAAACCACCAAACAGGTGTATAGCTATGGTTATGAAGAATTTAAAACAAAAATAGAAGAAGGAATAATTAAACAAATATGGTAATTAGACACAAATACACAGGCAAATTAGCCGAGGGGGACAGATTCAAATGCGTAAGCGATGATAATATCATCATGGTAAAAAGCGTAAAGAAAAACGAAAAGGGGGTATGGACTGCTTATATGCAGTATGCCCACTCCATTACTAAACAATCAATGGAATTTAATATACCAGTATATGATTTTGAGAAAGAGCTGAATAACAACGTATGGCTTAAAGTGTAGATAGCTTCTTACGGAGTATTGCTATAAACTCATCCATACATTCGTTAGCCATTCTACTCAAAGTAGAATCCTTTTCAGCAGCTTTATGTCCTATTTCTACCAATTGACTTTTTACATTCTTAGCTAAATTGGCTTTTGAAAACCTTATAACCCAAAAGTTATTCTTATCTTCTCTTACTTTACTTGTTGTCATAATAAAGCAAAGGTACAACATATGGTATAACAAAACAAGTATTATTTTGAATAATTCTAAATAATGTTTATTTTTGCCATTAAAGAATATAAAAATGCCACTACCATTAGCAATACCATTAGCTTTAGCTGGATTAGGGTTAGCCTCAAACGTAGCAAACTACTTTGGAGCAAGGTCTTCAAGAGAAGAAGCTCGCAGACAATTAGCAGATTTAGGGAAACAAGCACTCCCAGAATATACTGAAAGTCCTGAACTACGTTCTTACTACAATCAGGCTGTTGGTATGGCGGCAAGTCCAAGAGGATATAGTGCAGCAGAAAGGGCAGCATTTCGCCAAAATATGGGCAGAACTTTGGCTTCACAAAGAGCAGCAGCCCGAAACATAGTGGGGGGAAGCCAAGCGAGAGCATTAGGCGCATTAGACGTTTTGCCAAGAATATCAGCAGAAACTCAATTTGCTGCATCTGACGCATCTTTAGGTCGCCAACAGCAACAGCAAGCATTAAACAGAATGTACCAAGGAGTAAGTTCTTTACAAGGAATAAGAGATAGAAATGCTCAAATGAGAATGCAAAGACGTTTGATGCAAGAACAAGCATTAGGTGGTGCTATTAGGTCAAACCAAGATTACATGAGAAACACCCTCGGAAACATGGGAAGTGATTTGCTGTCAAGCGGAATTACTATGGGTATGCTTGGTGGATTTGGAAAAACAGGAGGTGGCGATTTTAATTTTAACCCCTCCGAGGGTTTAAAAGATATAACATATACTCCTACAATACCCTCAAGTGGTATGAGGGGGATGAGATATGGTTTAGGATATAATTACAGGAATCCATCAACATTTACATTGCCAAGTTCTTTTGGTATTAATGATTAAGTATGGCAGAAGAAACAACAGCAGGATTAGGTGAAGCGTTAGGCTTACAAACATCGGCAACCCCCTATTCGGGTAGTCCTATATTTAGGGGTTTACAGACTGGTTTGCAGTATGAGATGAAGCGAGAGGCATTAAAAGCCAAGGAAGCAGCAGAGGAGCAAAAGAGGCGTTTAGCGTTTGAAAAGAGTGTAACATCTCCAACTTATCCAAGGGTTAGTAAGCGTTGGCAAAAATCATTAGAAGATGTTGGTAAAGAAACATTGTATGGAATGTATGATGCTGCAAGTAAGGGTGATAGAGAAATGCAACAAGAGTTTAGAATGAAGGGACAAATCCTAGGTAATTCTATTGCTGCTCAAAATGATTATGAAAACAAAATAAGAAATTCAAAAGCACTTCTACCAAAAACAGTATCACAATCATTAGATTCAGACGATGATACAGACATAGCACAAACTGATTATAAATGGCATGATTATATTGAACCTGTTGATATGGGAATGATTGGCGGAAATCAGAGATATAGTTTTAATGTATTAGATGAAGTTCAGCCAATGGATATAAGGAAGGAAAATGCTACTGTAATAAATGATATGTTAAGCGACAAGCCCCTAACTGAAACTGGGGCTAGTCTGCGTAATTATTTTGGTGCTAAAAAAGAATTAAATGAGGAAGATTTAAAGAAACTTTCAACTATATTAGTAGGACAAAACTTACAATATAGAAATAATCTGTTGGTTAAATTTGAAGATGAAGGTAAAAAAATCTTGCAAAATTATATCAATAAAGGATTACAATATGATGAAGCCAAGGAACGTGCTTTAGAGGATTTGGCATTTAATAAAATAAAAGAGGTTTATGAGCCAAAATTTACTTACAAAGGTGTAGGTACAGATAAATTAAGCGGTTATCAAAAAAAGGTATTTGATGAAATAAATACAGAGGTAACACCCGTTTCACAAACAGGGGATTTGCTTTCTGCTATTATAACAAATGAAACAGGTGGGCAGAAAGGTGGAACTCTTGCAGGATTAGAACAATTTTTAAATCAAGCGAACAACATCGGAGAAGAATATCAAGTAGTGGTTTTGCCAAATGCAAGCAAAAGAGTAAGCATACCAACACCAAAAGGGAACATTAACATGACAGCAGAAAGGTTTGTACAAATAAACAACCTTGACCCAAAATACAATGGTATTTACATACTTGGCAACACCACACAATTAGGCGGTTCAGATGTTAGTTTTAAAGTAAACGGATTAAGTTTCAATAAAGCAGTAAAACTAACCAATGAAAATATAGGAAGTTTGGCTACTTCAAAAGGTTTAAGCGTAGAAGATTTACAAAGGTTTGTTAATGCTAAAGTAGCAGACTTTATTACATCTGATATAACAAGGACAAAAGCCAACAAAAGCACCTCTACTGGGGGGGGTAAAAAAGATGGTGGCAATAATAAAAGTAAGAAGAAAAAACCGTATTAAGATATGAACGGAGATAACCTAAGAAGGCTATATGACAACGTTAGTAAAGAGTATGAATTACCCGACTATGATACGTTTGTTAAGGATATGCAAGATGAAAATAACTTAAAAAAGTTTTATTCATCAGTTAGTTCGGACTATGAGTTGCCAGACTACGATACGTTTGTATCCGATATGGAATTAAAAAAAAAAGAACCTACTGGTGGTCTACCTTTACAGAATACTTCTGCAAACGCTCCGCAGTTCTTTGGAACTCCTTCTTCAATTGCCCCCCCCTCTCAATTAGGAGGGGAAAAACCTATTGGGAAATTAGAATCTACACCAAAAATAATAAAAGAAGAAAAACCCGTTATACCAAAAGGTAAAAAACCATCTTTTGAAATTCCTACTATGCCTTCTGAAACTAAAGTTCCAGAGGTTGTATCTGAAATAGGTACACAAAAAATAATGACAGGTGATGAATATGGTAAACGTAAGGCTTTTAAAGGTCAATTAACTGAAAACATAAGTCAAACTATAAATAATCCAAAGAACAAAGATTTATATTTTAGGAAAGATGGCAGTTTGAATATTGATAACCTTAGTAATTTGGTTGCTGGCGTAAATGAAAAATCAGCTAAAGAAAATAATTATGATTTTAGTTTATACGAACAACAGCAGATTATAGGGGATATTGCTAATGCGCACAAAAATAAACAAGCATCAATAAATGCAGCAGCATTAACAGACTTAAAAATAAAACAAACTTATGGTGCAAGTATCAGCGATTGGCAAGATTTAAAAGATGAAAGCGGTAAGGTTATAAAGCAAGGTATTGGTTCAAAGATTAATAATGATGTTGCAAAATATTCGGCAGAAGAATCTAACAAAGTAAAACAAATTGCACAAACAGAAAAGCAGTTGATTACTTCTGAAGTAAAGCCTGAAATGAGCAAATTCAAGAGTGATATAGAATTAGCATCTAATGAAATAAAAACTCAATATGAATCAGAGTTTAATGAAATAGCAAACTCGGAATTAAATAACTTGTATGCTAAATACAACGAACTTGTTAATGCAGGTCAATTAACAGAAGAACAAGCCAATGCTCAACTACAAGAAGAATTTGGTAATATACAATCAGAAATTAACACACAGCTTTCTGAAAAGTATAAGCCTGCTTTTGATAATTTGAATAATGAAATAAAGCAGAAAACTGATGAAATCCAAAACAGAATAAACTCAAGATACCAAACAAAAGTTACAGCAGCAATAGAAGAATCAAAGAGAAGGATTAATTCTAAAGTAGATGAGCTTAAAAAGAAATATAATCTGCCTGATAAATTAGTTAAAGATTATCAGAAAGCATTTGAGGAAAACTATGCCCAACAGATAGGAGAAAAAAACAAAGAGCTTTTAAATCAGTTTAGAAATAAACCATTAAGCCAAAAATTAGAATTGGCAATAAAAGCTGGTATCAATGATGTTATTAGCAGTATTGGGGGGGCTATGGGATATGTTGGTTATGAAAATGCTGCATACAATCTTAATAACTTTGCTTTAGACTTTACACAAAAAAATGATTTGCCCAACATACAGATAGATGATGCTTCATTTTTATCTGATTCTGATTGGTGGATTTTAAATGGTGTTAGGTCTTTGCCATTTACACTTGCAACAATGCCAATAGGTATTGGAGGTGGTGTTCTCGCTGGCACAATGTCCAAACTCCTTGGTGCAACAACAAAAGCTGCATCTATATATGGAGTTGTTGGTGGAGGCACAACAGGTTGGCTTTTTGAAAGATTTTTAGAACAAGGTAACTCTTTTAATGAATCACTACAATCTGGTAAAACAGAAAAAGAAGCATCCAAAATAGCAGCAGACGTAGGTAATTACAACTTAGCAACTTTACCATTAAATATTGTTGAAATGTTACCTGTTTTTGGTAAGGGCTTCAAGTTCTTAGAAAAAGCTGGTGTAAAATCAGCAACAGAGGGAGCAACTGGATACTTAGAAGAAGTTACTCAAGGTTGGGCATCACAAAAAGCCAAACTAAAAGCAGAAGGTAAAGATATATCTTTTGGGGATTATTTCTTTTCAAATCAAGCACTTCAAGAGGGTACAGTTGGAGCTGTTACTGCACAAGCATTTACATTGGCTTCTCTTGGTCAAACAAATAATGAAGAAAAAAAGATAAATCAAATACTAAATAATATTTCAGTGGGGGGTGTAAACCAAACTCTAACACAATTAGAAATATTACACAACAATAAAGCTATAACAGATGAAGAATATAATGATGCTGTAAATCTGGTAAATTATAGTCAGAATGCTATTGTTTCTGCATCTAATATGAATATTGATGAAGACAAGCAATTAGCCATAATACCAAAATTAACTGAAATTGAGAAGTTAAAGAATATGGCTGTTGGTGAAGATTTGGCAAGCCAAGCAGCAAGAGAACTTATAGCAGAAAAAGAAAAGGAGATAAAAGAAATAATTAAAGGTGTTTCCCCCCTCTACTTGTTAAAACAGAAGGGGAAGGATGTACCTATTGCTGTTTCAAAATCACAGGTTGACAATTTATTAAAATCGAAAGCTGCTGATTTATTTGACTTTATAATTATCAACGATGATGATATGCAATCTAGGGTTGATGATGTAAAAAATAAATTAGAAAAAGAACTTGCAAAAGAGGGAAAAGAAGGTGAACTTGCACCTCCCCCCCAAACCAAAGAAGGATATGGAGAAACAAGAAATAAACCTGAAGGACAAGAAGATAGAGGAGTTGATGGCGCTGTTGAAGTATCACCAAGCATGGGAGTACCTGCTGAAGAAGGAGTTACGGAAGCGGGTGTACCAACAGAGGAAGTAGCCCCTGCATCTAAAGAACAAACACCTGAAGTCAAGGTGGAGGGAAGTTTAAGAGATGTAGAATTAAGCATGAGGCGACCAGATAAAAATGAAATAGTATTTGTGTCTGTTGATGCTTTGTTAGAAAAACACGCAAAAGACCAACCTTCCTATGATATACAAAAGCCAGAAAATAGAATTAAAGGGAGAGTTGAAAAAGCTAAGGAATACATAAAAAATTATATAAAAGACCAAAGAGCTATTGACCCAAAAACAGGCGAAAGAATGAAAACTAAAGTTTCATTTGAGCCAAGCGTTGTAGATATTGGCAATGATGGAAAAATATCTTTTGAAGACGGCAGACACAGGGTTTTAGCAGCAAAACAATTGGGGTTGACCGAAGTTCCAATAGAAGTTCCAAGAGAAAAAGTTAAATCAGTAGAATCCCTCCTATCTAAAGAACAAGCCCCCCCCACCCGTGAGGGGGTAAGTGAGGGAGTAAATGAGGGAGCAAGTGAGGTATCGGAAGCAGCAGTTGTGCCAATAGCACAAGCGATAGTAGCCTCCCGTGATGCGAGGAGGGGATATTCAAAAGCTGGCGAGAAAGCCCCCTTCGGTTATGGTAAGAACAAGGCGGAAAGGGAATCAAATAAAGCGTTGGAGGGGGTAGATAAGGAGAGTGATGAATTTAAGAGAGTTGAGGAGGTTGCCAAAGAGTTGGATACCATTACCAATGATTTGGTAGAGAGGGGTTTGGCGGAAACTGATTGTGTTATAGAAATTAGAATTTAATCATTATATTTGCCACATTATGCACGATATATATAAACTTTCTCCCCCCGTAGTAGAGATAATCAAGCCATTGGCGCAGATTGAATTAGAGCAAGTAAACTTTTATATGCAATTAGGGGCAATTGCAAATGGATTAGGTTTTCTTGGCGCAGAAAAATACTTTTACAATGAGAGCAATGAGGAGAAGGAGCATTATATGGGTTGGCAGAACTATTTACTTGGCAGGGGCAATGAGGTGATTGTGCCAATGGTTGATGAACAGCCCATGATAAAAGTAAAGAGTCTTTACGAACTAACAGAAAAAGCATTAGCAATGGAGGCATCTGTATCAACGATGTACCAAAATGCTGCAACACAAGCATTTGGTCTTTGCCAAATGACTTACAGAAAAATCCAAGAATACATCTTAATACAGCAAGAAGCACTTGCTTTCTATATTGATGCCTGCACTACCCTCGCCAAATTGGATAAGGGGGGAGAATTGGTAGCCGAGAAGAAAATATTTAAAGTGTAATTTAGATGCCTTGTACTATAAGATTTAAAGCAGACCTCGCCAAATTAGTAGGCAGAGATTCCATGACACAAGACGAGTTCTTGGCTTGGCTTGCCACAGGTGATAACCTTGCCAAAACAAAAGAACTTACAGCCCCCCCCACCCAAGTAAAGGGTGAATTATCGGAGGGGGATAAAGCCAATTTGGAGCAAATCGCCAAGGAGGTAGGAAAGAACTTTAGAGAAGTACAGAATGTTTACAGTAAATATGGGGAGGGTAAACCCCTCTCCGAAATAACAGTTGAAGATTATAGAAAAGCCCAAGAAAAGAGGGGGGGAGAAAAGGGGGATGAGGAGGCTATTGGCAAGAAGGCTGGCATTTCGCCAAAGAACTTAAAAGACCTTTATAATATAAACAGGGAGCTGTTTGGCTTAAACCGAATACAAGCGTTTGCTTCTGCTATTGCAATGGATAGAATGGTAGGCGCAATGGCTAAACGTGCAGGTGTTACCAAAGCAGAAATGTATGGCAGGTTGGACTTTGTAAAAGACACAGAAGAAAACATACTAAAAGCCGACAATGCGCTATTCCAAGGGACGATAAACGGGCAAGAGGTATCATTAAAAAACATTGACGTAGATGTAGTAAACGGGTTTTACTCGCCAATAGAGAAACGCCTTGCCGAAACCAAAATTGAAAAGCAAAGCGCAAATAAATGGCTTACTGTAATAGGCAAGGGGGATGAAGCTACTTGGACAGGAGTAAAAGCATGGCTTGAAAGCAAAAACCCACAAGAAACTGTATCTAAATCTGAAATCCAACAATGGATGAAAGACAATAGGATTAGTGTTGTGGAGGTTGTGAAGGGGTTAAGTGCAAATTCTCAAAGGGCTAAATTAAAAGAATTAGGGTACACTGTTGAGTCTGATGGGTATATCGGTGTAAACATTAAAGATGACGAAGGAGAATTGGTTGAATATGACGATGTTCCAAAAGAAGCACAAAAGTTATTAGATGAAATTCGTAGCATAGAATATGATGATGATGTTCAGAAATCAGGTTCTACCAAATTCGCCCAATACCAATTAGAAGGAGAAAAAGAAAACTACAAAGAGGTGTTGGTTACGTTGCCAAAAACTAAGCCATTTATAATCGGAAGAACATCTAGTTTTGATACTCTAGAATATACTAAAAATACTTATGGCATAAATTCTATTGAATATCGCAATATGAAAGATATTGTTCAATCAGAATTAGAAGAAAAAGGTTTAAAGTGGAGCGAAATAAAAACACTATTTGACGACTACGAATCAAAGCCATCTGATTTCAAATCCACCCACTTTGACGAACCCAACATCCTTGTTCATTTAAGAATGAATACCCG
>Ga0181352_1000597_pt1 | contig 15152 bp, 26 predicted proteins | sample Fa13VDMLBSN_FD_130103 | JGI IMG/M metagenome (GOLD analysis project Ga0181352, IMG submission 130103) | Freshwater viral communities from Lake Michigan, USA - Fa13.VD.MLB.S.N | ecosystem: Environmental > Aquatic > Freshwater > Lake | place: USA: Michigan | collected 2013-09-23 | reverse complement strand
TATGTCTAATTCGTCAGCAGCTTTTCCAGACTTCTCATACATTGTTTGTAGATATGTCTGAATAGTTTCGTGCATCGCCGTACCATAGATCAGATAAATAGAAGGTTTAAAGCTACTCTGCTTCTTGATATAAGTCAAGTACCATTGATACTGGCATTGATTGTATATAGAGTACTGAGAATAACTTACGGCCTTTTGATAGGCGTAGTTAATGTCTATTTTTGGTTTAGGCATTAGCTCTTTTTACCTGTAATGATTGTCTTGATCTTTTGCAGATATAGAATAGCGTCCATGTGTTCTTCAATGGCGTTTTCTATCCACTCTTCTAAAGACCAATCCTCACGATCTAATGTAGTACCATATTTAGCTTTGCCTACATTTGATCTAGATATAAACTTATCTACGATAGAATCTACAATAGAATCAGCTTTAGGGACTTCTCTTGTTTCTGGCTTAGTGTAACTATTTATTGTAATAGTTCCGAGGTCTTTATTGTACGTCATTTTTTACTAGTTCTTTTGGGTAAAACTCTGGGTTAATGTGTCCACACTTTACACATACGAATGTAGGAATTGGTAGAATACCGTCTTGTGCTTCTCCAGTTAAGAACTTACTAACCTTACGAAGGATTAGTGCTTCTTGAAATGTTTCATTACCACATGACTCACATTTAACTCCAACAGTTTTGTCGAGAGCAATGTTTACTTTTAATCTTTGATCTTGCATTGTTTGTTTATTTAAAGAGGTCTTTTATCTTTTTTGTTGGTCTAATTGTATTGTCATTTTCATCGACTACAGGTGCACGCCAAATTTCAAATGCTATCCATAAAGCAAATACAACTGCTACTATTAATAGATATTTCATGATTAGCTATTTTTATTATTCCAATAAATCTGTCTTATCTTTGCTCCTAACTCTTGATCATTAGGTGTTGAGTATACAAGCTCTTCACTAATTGTAAATAACTTTCTACTTCTTTCTTGTGAACACATGTGAGGTTCAAAACAACCTTGTCCACCGCCTTCAACATATCCTATTCTATGATCAATATGAGTTGACCTTTTATAAGGAGATTGTTTACCACATGTTACACAAACATCAAATGTGTCGTCATTGATAGATCCTACTGCAATTACATTGTCGTTTTCGTCAATTGTAAGAGGTACGTGTTGATTTCCCATATTGTAGATTTATTTAGTTTAATATAAAGTTACTGTTCTTTAACTTATTTTTTATTTTATCCTTTTAATAATTGTTTTCTTTGAACTAGTTTGTCTAATCGTGAATCTATGTGACTAAAAACGATTTTTTCTACGTCGTTTATGTGCCTGTAAAGAGTTTGATCTCCATCATTTATATTTCTGTTAATAAGATCAATATCTCTATAAAGTGTTTGTTGAGTTTGTTCTAACTGTTTGCTTATTTTACTTACCTTAACGACAGCATAAACAGCAACTATTGCCGTAGCAATAACCACCACAAACGCTATCCCTAAAATAAATGATAGTGTTTCCATAATTTATTTCTCCTTATATGTCAAAGAACAGTAACTTGGCACAGGGAGAGGACTTGAACCTCCACGCTGCAAAGCAGCCGGCCTTGATCATACAAGACCTATGTATACCACCGGTAGTCGTACGCCTACACGCTTTCACCACCCTGTGCAATTATTATTTCATGCCGTCTAAACTATTGTCAGTATCAGCATTTCTACGTCTTGCTTCTTCTGCTTCTTTATATACTTTCATCCATCTAAAAAAGATATCTACTGGTGCTAATGCCCAACACATTATAACAAGAGATAAGATGTCTAATCCAGGTGTGATACCAAGACCTCCTGTCATAGCATCTTTATTCCATCTACGTATTTGCATTAGTAAACAATAAATGAAAGAAAGAAAGTAATAGGTAATAAGTAATTCCATAATATTTGTTTTAGTTGTTCAAAAAAGTTACCGGTGCCCTAAGAGAGATTCGAACTCTCACGCCTCTCGGCACAGCATCCTAAGTGCTGCATGTCTCCCGTTCCATCATCAGGGCAGTGCGTTAGTCTTTTGAGCAGCCATAGTGCCCTACCGGTACTCACGCCTGAAGCGTGCAGCGCTAACATCCCGGCTACGAATAAGGTTTCGCACCGTCTTCAGTTCTTCAATATTGTATAGCCAAAATATCTTGATGTCTTTGAATAATGCTTCTAAGCTTTTTAGCATATCCTCTTGACTCAGAATATTTTCTATCTATGAATGATAGGTATTGTGACCTTGTCATATTCTTCTTTCTCATCGTATAGTCTTGGTACAATTTGTAGTCTTGAACAGAATGCATCCATGTTTCATATACAGCAAATCCACGATGATTCTTTTTAATAGCTACAGTCTCTCTAACACCAGGCATCATCATACCAAATAAGTTGTTACTGGATTTTAGGTTGCTGCTTTTGAAATGCCCTGTTTCAAGAATGGCTTGAGCAAACACGATCTCTGGGTATTTAATATCCATAGCTTGGATAGTCAACCACAGATTCTCTTTAGTGAGTAGACTCATGTCCTTACGATTATCGTGGTAAGGAATGAAGCTCATTAAGATAAAACAAATTAAGATCAGTTTCTTCATAACATACAATTTAAGACAATTTAGTTAATCTATTATAATTATTCTACGAAGTACTAATTGATGTCCCTCTAGGATTCGAACCTAGACTAAGTGGACCAAAACCACTTGTGCTACCGTTACACCAAGGAACAATACAGCGTCCTCTCTTGGGCTCGAACCAAGGACCTAGTGATTAACAGTCACTCGCTCTAACCAGCTGAGCTAAGAAGACACTATGGTTTATGTACTCAGTACGGGATTCGAACCCGTATCACCACCGTGAAAGGGTGGTGTCCTAGCCCTTAGACGAACCGAGCATATTATAAATTCTGTATAAATATATGTCAATTCGACGAATGAGATAAATTAATATCGCCTAGTACGCAGTATTTAATGTTTTGAGTGACGTTAGACGTTACTACGTTTATAGTGAATGATGTTACTGCATTAATTGATCCAAAGTTAAGTCTAGTTATATTATCATAGTCTGTTGAATTGAACCACAACACTTCTGTTATTGGTCTATAGCCTGATATATGTGTAGCTACTAAATAAGCATCACCTAGATCTAACACGCCATTCTTATTCACATCAGCAGCTTTCCATTGTTTTGTGCCAGTCATTACAAGACCTTGCGCTGTATTGTTAGGTGTGTTAATGTTTTGTACTTCACCCCACACTAAGTCAAAGTCAGTAGATGTTACACCTTGTATAGTGAGTGACGGCACGAGTTTATATGTTGAGTTTTGTTGAGGTAGAGTAAACGTATACGTCCCATTTGTTGCTACTGTTCTATAGTCCACAAGTTGATCAACACCATTCACTACTCTATATAAAGTTAGCAAAGGCCTTGAGCTTAGTCCTGCTGGTATAGTTACTGTTCCAGTTAATGTATTAGTGATCGCTACTGTATTAGTTGTATTAGCAGAATAAAAACCTGTGAATGTTTGATCGGCTGGGTTTGCCCATGTACCAAACTCGATTATGTAAGCGCAGCTGAAGTTGTCAGGTAGGTCATTCCAACAGCCGCCGCCTCCCCATTTAGTAACAGCGTAGTCTTCTCCTCCAGCATCATTAGGTTCACCACCACACCAGTTTTGATATGTGCCAGCTTGAGGGTTACCGTTATAGTTACCAATGTTGATTAGTGTTCCATTTTCAGGCCCTGCGTCCACTCTCCAATATCCTTCTTGTAGTCTATCTGATAGTGCAAACCAAATATTGTTTTGAGGAACGTTCGCTATAATAAAGTTTTGCTCATCTGATGATGTGATAGTTACAAGGTATCCTGTCTGTCCTTTAAATGTTTGTTGTGTTGATAATGTTTTAGCGCTTGTATAAGTAGCTGTTGTTGATATTGGTCTATAGAAGTGCCCATTAGTAGCATTATAGTAATATCCTGTAGGGTTAATAGTTGTTGATACAGATATTTGCACATTACCTAATGTAGAGCCTGTATTGATCTTGAGTGATGCTAAAGCGTTATTAACGTTAGCTTGTGTTCCTGTAAAACTAATACGAGTTATATTAGACCATGTATTATAGCCTGTAGCAAATGATAGTCCTGTAGTTGTAGTGATACTAAATGTTACACCAGATGGTGGGTTAACTAAGCCGATTGATGTTAATAGTGTTTCTGATGTAAATCCACTGATAACAAAACCACTTGCATCTTGGCCAGATGTACTTACTTGATAAGTTCTACCAGGAGGCGCAGTAATTGACTGAGCAAAAGACGTCAATGAAAATAAAACAAATAATATGGTTAGTAGTCTTCTCACAGGTTTATCTTACTACCTATTAAAAAGAAAGATAATATAGGAAAGTCTGGGTTAGTCGACATGTTTGCTTTATAGTTCATGTTCAGTTTAAACCTTCTACTTATTTTATAGTCGAAGCCAGAACCTATGAATGCACTAAACGTTCTATCAGTAGTCGTTACTTTCTCTTTAGTAGAATAGATTAACGGTGTTGAAATAATATACAATTCTGGTGATATGGTTAACTTTTTTCCTGTAGTGAAAGGCTTTGTATAAAATGCAGTTATTGATGGACTAATGAATGTGTTCTTTTCGTCTCCTGTTATTAAGGTCATAGCACCACTTGTATTAAAGCCAGTGACTCCCCACTTCCCAGCATTCAATATTCCACTATAGCCAACGAAGCCAATAATATTTCCATAAGAATAGACACTCGTTAGGCTAATGTTGTGAACCCACTTTAACTTACCATTCTTACTAAAGTTGATCTTAGTATACTTGCCAGATAGAGCAAACTGTTTAAAGTTGAACCAGACCATGCTGGTTAATCCCCAGCTCGACATTCCTGTCATTGAGGATTGATTCATGCTTAAATTTAAGATCGGTGTAAAGGTCTTATCTAGGTTCTGAGCGGTTGTGAAGTCTGATGATATTATAAGAGGATTAGTCGTACCACTTTTACTTCCATTCTTTCCACCTTTACTACCTCCTCCTCCACTACTACCACTATTATCATCTTTAGAACTGTTCTGATTCTGCTGGTCTATGTTCATTGTTGTTGTCGCTGCAACCTCTTCTCCTTTCGCTTCAGTCTTCGTATCTGTTCCTGTAGTGGAAACACTACTATTGCTACTAGAGCTACTACTGACAGGAACCCCAGCAGTACTGTTGTTGCCAGACCCTGAACCAGTAGTTGTGTTGCTTGTAGTGTTACTCTCGCTATTTTTATTATCTTTCTTTTTGTCTCCATCTTTATTGTTTTTAGTTGCTGCATCACTTCCACCACTAGAAGAAGCATTTGAAGTAGAAGCCGATGTAGCTACGTTAGTAATAGTGCTAGATGCAGCAGATTGAGCTTGGCTCATTATGCTACTAACTACACTTTGTACAGTGTTACCAATGATTTGTGATGTGATTTGGTTTTGTGTGACTTGCCCTTGTTGTTGACCACAAGGTGATATTTTACGGTAGTCTGCATATACTTGATTGATCCAGTTACCAAATGTACCGTTTGCTACATCATCTGCTACAAACGATCTTGATTGTCCATAGAAGTAAACAATAGTTCCTGTTGCTGGAACACTAAAATAAGTAATTGCTTTGGTACAAGGATCAACAAACTGATAAGTAAGCGTTTGTGCTTCAGCTTTCCAACTGAGACAAAAGATAAGCAATACGCTTAAGTATATTCTTAGCCTTTTCAACCATTTCAATTTTACTTTAATGATTGTAAAACCTTGTTGTTTGCTTTTATACGTGCTGCTGTTTTACGACCAGCTTTGATACTACGTTGATTATAATGTTTCTTTTTAGAACGTGCCATATTATTTAGTGAATACACCTTTTTTAATCATTCTAGTTAATATTCTAGCACAAGCAATGTCTAGTGCTTTCTTAGTTGCTATTGATACAGTTGATTGGTTGAATTTAACTGGGTCTAATGTAGCATCATTTAGTAATGTCAACTCACGAATAGTTTTAGCTTCACCTAAACCAGATGCTGCAATGATCTCTCCAGTCTCTGCATCAGTGAAACGAACTTGTAGACCTAGTCTAGTCACCATCATATTCTTTACACCATCTTTTAGATTGATCTCTTCATCATCAGACACTGACCAGTCATATACTTCGATCTCTACAAAGTAGTGAGCTAGTCTAATTTTACCACGACCATCTAATTTATCTTGGCTAATACCAGCTTGTGATGCTTGGAATTGCTTAACCATACGATTCTTGATCTCTGTTTTATCTTCTGTGAAAGTAAAACGGTTCAAGTTCTCCAAGTACTCTAATGTAATGTTAGCAACACCTAGGCCTACCTTCTTCTCTTTTAACTCTGGGTATTGTTCATATAACTCATCACCAATTCCACACTTCAAGATCTGGATAGGAATTGTTGGACCATCATAGTCCATTAAAGAGTCAATGTTGATCTTTGTTTCAAAAGACGCCTTGTATTGTTCAGTCGATGTTTTACCAACTACTTGAGCTGTACATTTAAAAGCAACCAATGTCATTAACCCAAACCAAAGTATTACCATTAAGGTAGTCTTTATTTGATCTTTAGTATTATTCATTTCCTTTTCTTTTGTTAATGAACTTGTCAACAGATGCAATACCAAAAGCACCAAGTACAATTACCATGAAGCCATCAAAAACAAACTCATGAATAGGCATTGTTTTACCCATTACACCAGTCACAATATCTGCGATTAAAGTTACAACCATCATTAAGAAGGCAGTAAAGCCTACTACTGATTTTTCGTTGATTGTATTTGAATCATCAAATAGATTCTTTAGAAATTGTTTCATAGTTGTTAGTTTAATTATGATTAATGAGAGTCGTCGTAAGCGTCTTTGAATAGACCACACTTTTGACACTCTAGTTCTCCATCGTTGTCAGAGTCTCCCCAAACGTGTTCACAATATCTATGTGATTTTAGTTCGTGCTCTAGTTTAAGCTTCTCCATTTCTTGCTCATGCTCTTGCTCATCTAACTCCATGATCTGACGGTGTTCTTGCTCATCTTTTTTAAGATCGTAGTTCTGCTTATTTTCAGTTACAGCAAGTTCACGTGCAGCTTGAGCTCCAGCTACAAATGCATCTGGGATTATTGGAGTATAAGGTTTGTTAGTCTCTTTCATGTCGTTAGTGTGTGACATGCTAGTGCCATCTTCTTCGTCCATCTTTTGAACTAACATCTTATCTTTATCAGTATCACTGAACCAATAATCAATGATCTTACCATAAGATCCGATAAAGGCTCCAAGTAATAACAATAGCAGCTCTTTCCATTCAGCTGCCATAGGTGTTCCTAAACCAATAGCAGTAAACATTCCTGCCATGATTAACATAAAACCACCTAATACTAACGCGGTGATAAACCACCTGCGCTTCATCATTGCATTTAAAAGGTCTCTAAAACCTGTAGGTTGCTGGCTCATTTTTACAGCTTATTAAAAGTTAAAGTTATATTTCCTCCTTGTTCAAACTCATTCCAAGCAAGAAGTGTTTCTCCACCATTTTGAGTTTGTGTCCAAGTTTTACCGTTTGCATCTGCAATCATTTCGATTGATTGATCATCTTCAGCCATCCATCCTCTGTCTACATATACACCGGCTTCTGGGCCAAAAGATAAATTACCTTGCATGTACCAAACACCAGGTGTAGTCCAAAATAGTAAAGACTTAGTGTTGTGAACTTCTGTTGAAGACCACGTTGCACTATTATTAGCACCAATGGTTTGATTGCCTGGTCCAACACCATCAATCTTTAAATTGTATGATGTGTTATTTTGTATAGTTATGTTTGCTTGCCACATATATTACCATTGAGCTGGTTTTTCTTTGAACTCGTCTCCTTCTTTCTTCTTAGGAGCTGGTGCAGGAGCCGCTGGCTTTTCAACTACTTTCTCTTTAATGATAGTTGTGTTACCACCTGCAGCTTGTTGTTGCTGTTGAGTGTTGTTAATGATAATTGAAGGTTGTGCTGGAGCAGGTGCTGCTTCGTCTTCACCTCCTGTTAACTTGGTTACACCCCAAGTACCTAAACCCATTACTGCAGTTGTAGCTACACCAATGATAGTCTTTTTAAGACCAGACCAAGTACCGTCATTTTGTTGCTCTAATTCTTCTGACATACATTTACATTTTTATATTTTAACAAATTGTTTTGCTAGTCTCTTTTGATTCTCGTTGTCTAATACCAATAAATAACGACCGTTTGCAGCTGATGTTAGATCAACTTGCTTAATAACCGTTGTTACATAATCATCACTCCATATCTTACCAATGTCTTTGATCTTACGTCCTTGGATATCATAAACAGTAGCGAGTGAAGTCATATTAGATTTAGGGAATACTACCACTAATTCAAAGAACCCACTAGTTGGGTTTGGTCTGATAGAAGCAGTTATCTCACCTTCAGGTGTTGGTATTACAGCTTGTCTTGTAGCTAATACTACATAATCAGACGCTAGATCAATATTGAAGTGGTCACCATTTCTGTCTGATGCGTCCATCAAGCTTCTTACATAAACGTTGGTCATAATGTCGTTAGTGCCAATTGGAGAGAACTTCAACTTGAATGGAGTGTAGTTACCTACTAGTGAGCCAAGGATCTGGTTGTTCATACCACCAAAACGGATAATACCATTAGCATCATCATGAGTTAGATATTGAAGCCAAGGCCCTTGAATGTTTGATATGATCTCTTCGAACTTAACCTTGGTAGGATCATATCTCATCTCAAACTGTAGACCGTCATTCTTAATACCATTTGTATTGATATTGAAGTTAGCATACATTGCTTGACCAGTTGGAGCAGTTACATTTGGTATGTTAACATTCAATGTTCCAATGTAGTTAGGTCTAGCAACTAGATCACCATTAGCATTGTATACTGGAGATGAATGTGTTCTATCAACGTCACCTAAGATAAAGTACTTGATGTCTACTCCAGTTAGGTTAACTGTTCCTACACTATCATAAATGTAAGTTACACCGTTGATGTGGCTTGGCCAATCATTCCATTGGTTAGCACCAAGAGTAAGTGAATCGTATACGTTCTTACTGAACACGTTGATTAACTTAGTAGTATCAATTGGCTTCAAACCAGATACAGAAGCGTAGATCAAATAAGCATCACCACCATCTAGAGCACTTGACTTGTTAACGTCAGCAATCAAATAAGCTAGACCGTTTCTCAAGTAGTTTCTACTGAATGCTTGGTTAACATCTGTAATAGTATACTCGTCAAATGTTTTAACAGCGTCTGCAATTGTCACAGCATTGTCTCTGATTGTTGCAAGTGGTGACGGGAACTTTACGTCTAACTTGTACCTAGTGTTCTCGTCTATATTATCAAGAGTGTAAGTACCATCAGCATTAACTGTTACAGAGTCTATGAAAGCATTGTTATTAGCTTGATAGCACCATACAACTGGACGTAGGTTCATATTAGGACCAAGCCATACTTTACCAGATAGAGTTAGATTACCCAACAGCTTTATGGCTAGTTTCTGGTTTGTCAGTTGAGCTACGTTGTCACCAATTGTATTACCGTTGACGTCAAACATACGAGCCCAATTGACAGTTATTGTGTCTGAGACGTAGTTTGGTGCTACTGCATTAATCTTGTACTTATTGTGGATAATATACCCGTTAGATCCAATAGTTGATCCACTAGATAGAACTAAGTAGTTACGGCCAACGGTCCAGTCTGTGTTAGAAGTATAGTTGTAAGTTCCTCCACTATAGGTATTATACTTGTAGTTGTCCCAAGTCTTGTAGGTAACTGATGGAGTCATACCGTTTACTGCGGCATCAACAGTAGTAGACAAGTAAGTTAATAGTGTCTTTTTGTACTGCCAGTCAACTTGGAATGTACGAACATCAGTTGATCCTGGTCTGTAATACCAGGCAACATCTAAGGTGTCACCTCGTCTAACTGTTGCTAGAGTTTGGAAGTGTCCAATTTGAGGTGTTTGTGAATAAGATACAAAACTGATTAAAAGCAATACGGCTAATAATAGTTTTCTCATAGTAGTTTATCGATTAGGTTAATAATGGTCTTTTTAAGGGCAGAACGAGCGGACGCTTGATTAAAACCACCACCTTCATCGATGATCATAGTTGAGGTAGATACTTCAGAACTTTTACCTGTTGCAACAAACTCTTTTACTTTCTTGTCATTCAAGAGTAGTATACCTTTGATTCTGATTATAGTCTCATTATCAGTTTTGTGAAACACGCTAACTCCGGTTGCAGTCTGTTGAATATCGAAGTAGATTATCTCCATATTCAACTTGTACGTACTAGAGTCAACTTGGCTAACCAAAACCATCTTGTCTGTCTTTTCTTGGATTGCCTCTTCAGCAATATTCTTTAATCCCAATGTTAGATTCTTGTTACCAACCATTGGTCCTATCTTGATGTTATTCTGGATCTTGCCAACCATTATGTTCATAGGTTGGGCAAAAACAGATCCAAATAAACATGTAAATACAAGTACTAAAGAAAAGATGATCCTCATAGCTAGGTATAAATATGCAAAAAAAAAGACCTGCACTAATGCAGGCCCTTCAATTTAATGTATTCTAATCAGAATTAATATCTAGGGATTGCTCGGTGAGGAGGCATCATTTTCTGGCAATTGCAAACTGGACGGGTATTTCTGAAGTTACGCATTCCACTCTGTCTACGTCTTTGCTGCATCATTCTAAACTGCTGTTCAGTCATGGTAATGATCACTTTACCGTCTTTATGTTCTACTTTAGGTCTTTGTTGAGCTTGTCTAAAATCAACGTAGTCTCTAAACTGGTTAGGTAGAGGGCGTTGCATTGGAGGTTGAGACATAGCAACTGTTGTAAATAGAACAGCTACTAGAGTTAAAATTGTTTTCATAGTTGATAGTTTTAGTCAATAGTTAGAACCTTCTTGAGGTAAAAGGTTTAGTTAGGCTCCAGTATAAGAAAGTGGCTGTTCTGTCCAATACTCTTTTTCCATCTCTTCTGTCCACTGATCTACTGGGTCATTGACAAATTCAAATCTTTCTGGGTCGAAACAATTAAAACCTTTTGGTGGTTCTACTCCATCTAGCAAGAAGTTACCTCGTCTGGTCACATCTTTAACAAAATAGATCTCGCCTTCTTTTAAGATGTTGCCATCTCCTTTTACACAACGTACTAACATATATTGAGTTTAGTTTAATTAAAAAAAGACGTTTCAACGGTAGTCTTGTCCGAGCAGATTCCCTCGACAACCTTGATTGGATTACTTAGCTACTTCAGCTGTGTCAGCTTTAACAGTAGTGTCAGCAACAACGGTAGTATCAGCTTTAACGGCTGTACTGTCTTGAGCAGGAGTTGATTCAGCTGCTCCGTTGCAAGCGGCAAAAATTAAAGCCACTGCAAGCACGGTCATCATCTTCTTCATGTGTTTTTTGATTTTGTTATGATGTAAATATAAGAAATAAAACCCATTTATAGACAGTCTATCTATAAAGTATACCACTTTTATTTTTGGGTCTCTTTACTCTTGATGATTAGTTCACCTATCACTTCGATCTTTCCTACTAATCTTTGAAACTCTGTCTGAGTCATATCAACGTTTTCTGTAGCTTTGACTAATTTATCTAGTAGGTCTTTGTACTCTTCTTTTCCTTTCTCTGGGTCGAACTTACCTTTCTTTGCCTTATCGTAGTAAGGTAGTTTTACTATAAAGTGATTGTAAGTAAGCATACTAACACCACCTTTTTCTTTGGCGTTGTCTGCAATCTTTTCTGCACCATCACGGCGTTTGGTTGAAAACTCTTCAAACTTCTCTGATTCGTTTACAACTTCGTTTAGTATATCGATTAGGTTTGCCATATTATTTTAGTAATGCGTAGTACTCTTGGAAGTGCTTTAGACGATCAGCTAGACCGATAGTTCCACCATTTACTCTCTTAGTCACCATAGTAACTACTTCAGGAGTAGCTCCTTTATCAGCTAGTTTGTGTAGACCATTCTTGTTAAAGAACCAGGCAGCAGAAAGAAGTGGATAAGTTGTAGCCACTAGGTCTGGATTAGATGGAATGTCTTCTCCTATAGCTTTTCCAAAAGCGGTGTAGTTGTCTTTACCAGTCAACTGTATGTAGCCACGGCCACGAAATTTGTAACCGTCTCCAGATGCTTCAGCACCATTTCCCATCCTTGATGCATATACCAAGTTAGCAATCTTTTCAGGTTTACGCTCATATAACTTTGCTTTTGCTTCGTTAGGAAAGTACTTTTTAAAGATACCCATAAGACCTTTGGCACCGTAGTTTAGATTCTCATTGACAACTCTGAACTGTCCAGATTCGTGGCCACATTGAGCCAGGAAATGCGCCAGGCGTAGGGGTGTGTTGATCTCGAACTTGGCAGCAGTGTCTGGGATCTGGGCTAATACTTTATCTGGAATGTGCCCTTTTAGTCTTGATATATCCATACCTAGAATTTATAGGTATAAATATCTAGTAAGCTTATTTGAAGCTATTGAATGCGTTTCTAACTTGATCTTTAGATAAAACCCCGGTCTTTCTATATGCAACATTTCCTTGTCCATCTAAAATGATTAAAGTAGGGATAGACGAAACGTCATACTTCTGGGCAAAAGTGGCATCGTAGTCAACATTAATATCATTGATTGGAACTCCTAGTTCACTAGATACTTCTTGTACGATAGGTTTGAATGTCTTACATGGGCCACACCAAGGGGCACTGAAATACAACACTGTCATTGTTTACTTTTTATATTAATAATTGAATTTGCCTTTTCTTCTTAAGTCATGAGTCCTAGTAGGTCTTACTGGCTTGAAGGTATAGCCTTGTTTAGGTTTGTTCTTCTTCTGCCAGTCCTCATAAATATCTTCTTTCAGCCACTGATCTGTCTGCTTTTTCATTTGAACTAGCAAGAACTCTACTCTCTTTTCTTTTAATGACCAACTCATATGGTCAAATATAAAAAAGAATCTTGAATTATATACAGCTAATGTTTTTAGTACAAGCTAACCTCCTCAGATATTTATATGTATATGATCATTGTAGAACAAATCTCTTGGCTTCACTTTGTAAAACTACCTAGTGTTAGTAAGCTTCCACTAGAAGAACAGGTACAGAAGTATAGGCAGTATTTGTGTGAGCTTGAGATGATTAGACATGGTATAGAGTGTGGAGGAAAATCTGCAACCATAGAAATTGTAAACGAAGGATTTTTACAGCAAGAAGATCTATACTATATACTACAAGAAGACGGATCTAAGATTTATGTAACAGTAGAAAACTAATATAACATGCCAGATTTACCGATATCGGGTTTACCATCATTAGCAACCCCAGAATCAACAGACGTATTTGCAATTGTAAACGGTGGCATCACCAAAAAAACAACAGTACAAGCTGTTGGAAATGCAGTATTTAATCAGATATCTTCTTCTATAATACTTCCTAGCCAGACAGGATCTTTTGGAGTCGCAAACTACTACGGATCTTTTTTTCATACAGCATCTCTGACTAATCCTGTACCTGGTACGCCTAACACTATGTCTTTAAGTACAACTGACATATCTTATGGAGTTACAGTATCTGGGTCTATAAAAGATAAAATTAAGTTTGCAAACGCTGGAATTTACAATGTACAGTTCTCAGCGCAATTAGATAAAACCTCAGCAGGCTCTGATTTTATTACATACATTTGGATTAAACAAAATAACTCAGACGTTCCTATCTCAAATACTGGCGTAACAGTTTTAGGTGGATCTAATGCAAAAACTGTAGCTGCTTGGAACTGGTTTGTTAACGCTGCAGCAGGTGATTACGTTCAAATCATATGGGCGTCTTCTAATGCTGATGCTAGGGTTCAATATGATCCAAGTCCGCCTTATGGACCTGCGGTACCATCTTTAATAGTTACCGCTAATAGAGTCGGTTAAAATAAAAAAGCCCCTTATTCAGGGGCTTCTTTTTTATGGTTGAGTAAGAATATTACTTACCAAATGTGTAGCGAATACCTAACTGAGCTGTCCATACATCAAATACAGATGAATTGTACATGTATGTATCTTTTGCTAAGTAAGTAACACCTGAAGCATCTCTTTGAGTTGCTAGGCGGTATGTTGGAACGTTGTTAGCGTCACGGCTTACAAAGTTCAACAATTGTGGAGCACCTGCACGTTGAGATACGCCCCATTTATTATTCAACATATTACCAAAGTTCAAGATGTCTGCACGAATCTGGAAAGCATTGCGCTTACCTTTGATCTTAACAAACAAGTCTTGAGCAACTGAAAGATCGAAGCGGTGTAGGAAAGGAAGTGCTAGAGCATTTCTTTCAGCATACTGTCCACGACGAGTTGACAAATATGGATCTTGAGAGATGAATCCTTCAAAAGCTGCTTGTTGTTCAGCTTCAGTATAAACACGTGTTCCTACAGTAAGTGGTGAGAAACGAATGTCTGAACCTTTAGTTGGTACAAATACCAAGTCATTGTTAAACACACGGTCACCATTTAAGTCACCAGCTACAACATAAGAGAATGGATTGTTTTGAGCACCTACATAACCTAGAGTTACTGTAGTAGCGCCACCATATTTCTTACCGTATTCTTTTCTATAACCTAAGATACCTACGATACGATTTCTAACTAAGTTAGATGATGTAGCTAGGTTTAAGGTATTATTTCCAAATACAGATACTGCAGACTGCCAAGAACCAGATGCAATAGATCCTGCATCCATAAAGTCTTGAGCATTAGCATTTGTGTAGGCAACGTATCCCCAAAGACCTTTAGAGATTTGCTTCTCTAACTTGAAAGTTGCTGAACGGTTGAACGAACCATTTCTGTTTGTTAGAACTGCTGCCATTGACACGTTGTCGTTTACACGAACACCATTATCATTATTAGCATACAATGGTCTGTTATCACTACCGAGTAGATTACCTACTGGCTTGTCTAAGTTAGCATTATAGTAATGAACTGCATTAAGCGTTTCGTTATACAACAATTCAACACTTGCTACTAAACCTAACCAAGGTAGTTTTTGATCAATTGCCAAGTTA
>Ga0181352_1000596_pt1 | contig 15153 bp, 31 predicted proteins | sample Fa13VDMLBSN_FD_130103 | JGI IMG/M metagenome (GOLD analysis project Ga0181352, IMG submission 130103) | Freshwater viral communities from Lake Michigan, USA - Fa13.VD.MLB.S.N | ecosystem: Environmental > Aquatic > Freshwater > Lake | place: USA: Michigan | collected 2013-09-23 | reverse complement strand
GGGAAGCCCGGCATGGATCCCCTCTTGATACGGCAGAACAAATAGCAGAAGCGTGGGGCGAGACATTTGATGGGATATGTTTGATACAAAAGCATGAGGTGCCAAGTGTCTCTGTTTGACGAGGAAAAAAGAGTCAGAAAGCCGACATCTATTGCTGGCGTCCACGGCCCGAAAGCAAACACTCACGATTGGATAACGCCTAAGTTTATCGTGGACGCACTTGGTCATTTCGACCTCGACCCCTGCCAGTCTCCAACACAGCCTTGGCTCTGTGCGAGCCGTGGGATTGTCCTGCCAGAAGATGGGCTATCGCACAAATGGTTTGGACGCGTTTGGCTGAACCCTCCATATTCAGTTCATGCTGCCGCGTGGCTTCGCAAACTCAGTGAGCATGGGCGGGGGACGGCATTGATATTTGCTAGAACAGAGACTGCAATGTTCTTCGCTCATGTCTGGGGTAAGGCGCACAGTATAATGTTCTTGGAGGGCCGACTGACGTTTCATTTCCCTGACGGGAAGGCTGCGCCGCACAATTCCGGCGGCCCCTCATGTCTTATAGCGTATGGGGAGGATGATGCCCGCCTGTTAGCGACATCCGGTCTAAAGGGGTTCATAGTACCTGCCAAATAAATAGGAGCTTTTGATTTTTGCACGCCGCCCACAGCTTTTCATGGTCGTGCATAATCGCGTTGTGTTCCCAAAAAGCGACCTTCGCCAGTTCATCAATCATGCTGACTCCTGTTCAGTGGGGAGGGGAGGCTTCGGCTTGTCGGCTTCGTAATCATCCACGAACCATTCGTCTGAAATATTGATCAGCATCCCGCGCAGGCAGCGTTCGACCTGATTGTCAGATTGGCCGGTTACGTCCAGCGCAGGCTCTCGCATAGTACGGTCCAGCTTTGTGAATTGCAGAAAGCGCCTCATTTCCACAGTTCATCTATCATGCTGACTCCTGTTCAATGGGGATGGGGTTAGGCGGGCGGGGCGGTTTGGCATTTAGGGTTTGCGGTCGTCGTAGCCGGAGCCGTAGCCGTAGCCGGAGCCGTCGCCGTTGCCGTCGCCGTAGCCGTAGCCGTAGCCGTAGTCGGAGCCGTAGCCGTAGTCGGAGTCGGAGCCGGAGCCGTAACCGGAGCCGGAGCCGTAACCGGAGCCGTAACCGTCGCCGGAGCTGTCTTTGCCGGGATCGTATTCAGTGAACCGGATCACGCCCACTTCACACTCCCAACGCTGTCTACGCATTCGGGAGTTGCGTCGATAATTGCACACGCGCCGATGACAATGACGCGAGAAACGGGGCCGGAAAACTTGCTTCCCGACGCCGTCACGCCGTGCGTTGCACAGTCGAGAAGCGTTCCGCCTTTCGCCGCTTTCCATGACCACATTTGGCGCGCATCGCGCAGATGAACTTCGCTGCCGACATAGCCAAGCAGGTAGCCAAACTGCACACCAGCATCCCGCGAGCGGACAATAACGGGGCGTTCGTCCCCCTTGATGAATGCTGGCTGCGCTAGCGCCGCTGACGCGCCAAACATTGCGGCAAGCTGTTTTGCTTCGCCTATAGTCAGGTTATCTATGCTCATGCTCTTTTTCCTCTCGTCAATTCCGGGGGTCATCTTCAGATGACTGGCGTTGAACAAGATCAGAAGACAATCTAGATACCATTGCCGCCATATCGTCTTGAACGGCAATCGCTATAGAGCCAAAATCCTGAGAGAATTGCGCCCCAAAAGCAAGATAGTTGATTCCATCAACATAGTGATCTGACTTTGAACGGCTTTCCTGCAATCTTGCCAACTTGTTGGCATGAAGAATCATAGCAACATCATATTTGCTGATCTGCTTGTTCAGAATAATAGTTGCAAGATCTGCGCTCCGCTGGAAACAGGCATCTTCAGGCCCATATTCCTTGCCACGTTCGGCAATAAGACCAGCGGCTTCTTTTAAGACTTCACGATGATTCATTTTTACCTCCTGATAGTTAAGTTGGTAGCGTTTCGGATTATTGCAGACAGTTCTGCATTTTCAGCGGAGTGCATTTGAACCTTCCCAACATAATGGGTGTTCAAAATGATTTCGCCTTTGGCAATCCACAGGACATCGCCATCACTTGACACTTTGTCCTTATAGAACTGTTGCACCAAAATGAAGTCTTGTCTAGACAGAACATCCAACAATTCTTCAAGATTTTCTGCGGTGTGGTCTCCAAAAACTTGATGAATCAATGATCCTTTGGCTGACGCCATGTTCATGGTAAACACAAATCTCATGCTTCTCTCCTGACTACTGTACCGTCCATTTTCTTTTTCCACTTTGATTTTTTCCCCCCGGGCAGGGGGTTTTTGCTTTGAAACGCGCCAACATGCCGTTGATGAATACGTTTGATCTTTGCGATCAGCGGAGCATCAACTGTAGCTGTATGAATGCGATGACATTTACGATGAGCAGGAAGCCAATTAGTTTCATCATCGCGCCCTCCTGCTTCGAGTGGTATTTCATGGCTGACATCCCATTCTTGGCCGGGTGCTATTTTCAATTTGCACATATGGCATATGCCATCATGCTTCATGAAAATTTCAACTCGCATTTTTTTTGTGATGCGAACCCGTTTCATTGCAGCGTTTCTTTTTCTTTGTTTAATTTTATTAAAGCCATTGCTCCAAATGCAAAATTTGCTAAAGCCTCAAGTTTATTTTCATCTTCTTCTATTACTTCAATAATACGAGCAACACATCGCAATAGCGCGTTAACTCCAACAACCGCGTTTTGTCCGCTTAATATGTCTATTAATTTTTCTTCAATTTCGCATATTTCTTCAATAAATTTGGTCAATTCTTCTTCGTTCATTTCATCGAGATTAAACTGTACAAGTGTCTCTTTCATAGTCTCATCTCCGCTCGTTTGGTTGCTTCGGCTGATTGCCACTCACTGAATTGCATCCGAATGTATTCAAGCTGCACTTTTAATAGAAGTGCTTTCTCTCGCGCCTGTACCATAGTTGTAATATGATCGGTCCATTCTTGGGATGCTTTGACCGTCATTTCCGCCTTACTTACTGGCATGTCCCCAAGCGCAGTCATTCTTTTGGAAAGAACTGCGCTTTTCGTTTCTTCAAGGATATTTGCCGCACTGTCGGCTTCTACCCATTTTTTTGCTATAATCCTGAACTGTTCGCTTAATGGTAAGTTGGAATCCATAGATCACCGCCCACCGTCAGAATGGTATGCCATCGTCTATTGGAGCGGGATTCTGCTTTACAGGCTCTGCGCTAGGTTCGCGGGGCTTTTTCTCGCTAACCCATACTGAATGCCAATCATTACCATTGCGGTCCTTCCGGACTTTTATATTTAGCCAATACAACTTGTTATCTACCATTATCTCGCCAGTCAAATCAGCGTGAGAGTCTTGCGTTTTGCGATTATTCTTAAACGCAGATCCGCTATTGTTACGAGTTTCATATGCCATTGTTATTCTCCACCATCTTCTGAAGGGCCGTTAGCTTGTCATTTAGTTCAACCAAAAACTTGGTTATTTCAGTTTCTAACATGTGGACAACTGGCTTTACAATGTCCACCCGCTTGATGAACATCTGCATGTTCTCAGGCATTCTTGGATCGAAAGATACGAAGTCACACCATTGGCGTTCAGCGCAGGCCATTTGCCACTGCATTTGCAGCATGTACCGCTCTGGCACGGATTGGCTTATCAACGTATCAATATGTGTCGCGGTGTTAGGGCATTTGATTTCGACCAGTCCGTCAAAATCAACATACCCGTCTGGGCTTGCCCCAGTATTAGCCATTGATGGGTGGGGGACGAATCCCCCCTCCAAAACAACATTCCCTGTTTTTGCCTCATAGACTGCTCTAGCAAAATTTTCTGTGTCTATGCCCCACATCATAGCTGCTGATTGAAACTTTTCGGCAGGTTTGCCGGTAAGTCTTTCAGCAATCAGCTCTGCCATGTAATTTGCCCGAGAGGCACCATACCCTGTTTTGGTGCGAGCAGCCACGTCAGCAACGCGGCTGGCGGTTACTTTGCCAAGGCGAATATTGTACCATTCTTCTGAACGCTGTTCCATCATTCACCTGCGGGTTCAGCAATGGAGATGGTTGCTTCGTCAACAGCTTTGGCCGCACTAACAAGTTTGTTGAGTTGCTCCGGGTCGATAGACTTTTTGTTTTTCGCAGACAAGCCAGCATACCAACTACGCAATTTTTCTACGCCTTCTTTTGACTTTTCCTGCCCTTCAGCGAGCAACTTTTTAATAGTGTCAGGATCTGCCTTTTCTGGCTTGGTGTCTTTTGCACTTTCAACGGCAGCATTCCCATCGTCATCATCGCTGGCAAGGCACAGCATTGACATGATTCCATATCTGCGAGCGTAAGTGATTGCTGACCCGACACCCTGAGCGTCATGTTTTGCCAAAGGCATTTTGAGCGTTTCAGCCATATACTCGCCAGACTTGTGCATAATCATCGTCTCAACCTCTACGCCGCCCTCAACGGTACGAGGAGCCTGAACAATGCACAAATCGTTTACGGATAAAGGCTCACGAATTGCTGCCCTCACGGCTGCAATGTCTGCATATTTCATTCGGAAGTGAGGGTTAATTGTGCTCTTGGCAGCATCATCAATTTGCCCCTGCGCCTTTGCTAGCGCCGTAGCAATTTCAGATGTTGTTTCACTCATTCTCATTGCTCTTCTCCTTCGTAATATTCAACGGAACGGTTGTCCAACCAAGCACGCAAAGCACGATATGGGCGCTTTGATCTATGTAGAGATTCTTCCCCAAGGGCCTTTGCGAGCCGTTCTGTTTCGTCGTAAAAATGACCGTACCAAGTGTCTATACGCCACAGACGAGAAACATTCTCAATCTGCCCATCCCAGACATCTTGTACAATTTGGTGAAAATTTTCCGAACGATCTAGCGCAGATTCAGGGACATACTCGCCTTCCTTGTAGCGCACAATTGGCAAGTAGTAGGTTTTATGATGAGCGTGTTCCATAAGTAGCCTCCATAAGCACTTGCATAATAGCAAGATAATCTTTACAGTCAACTATAAATTGACTGCAACCAGAAGTTGTGAGATACAACTTTACATGGAAAAGACCCGTGACCCAATCATTGAGGAAATCGTTCGCCTTTGCGGCTCGCAGGCCGCTTTGTCGAAATATCTCAACATTTCTCGTCAGGCTGTTTGCCAGTGGCAAGTGGTTCCTGCGCGATATGTCTCCAAAATCAGTTTTTTGACAGGCATCAGCCGTGAGCGAATCAGACCCGACATCTTCGGAGAAGTCATCCCGGCAGGGCAGGTATAGGGGCGTTTTCACTGCCCGCGAACTCATGAACATGTTTCGGAGCGGCCTTTCGACTGCGGAGATCGCCGGTATTCTTTTCGTGTCGGAAGCCAGTGTGGCAAACGTGCTTGCCTTGGCACGGGAAGTTGAGCGCCAATATGGTAAAGATCATTTTGCCCCTACCTCCCAGCGTAAATCGCTTATGGAGGGTTTCCAAAACTGGTGGGATGTTCCGCAGCCCCCAATACGAAAAATGGAGAAAGCAGGCGGGCTGGGAGGTTCTAGCCCAAGCCAAGGGGAAGAAGATCCGGGGTCGATACAAAATGACCCTGTTAGCCGTAAACCCGACGAGGCATAAACGGGACCTTGACAACCTGTTGAAGGCTGCGTCTGACATCCTTCAGCATGTAGGCATCGTTGAGGATGATAGTCTTTGCCGGTGGATTGACGCCCGGTGGATGGATGAGGGACCGCAATGCACAATCATTGTGGAGGAGCTGGATGAGCAAAATTCCGCTGGATAGCCAAATCTCTGGGTTGGAACGAGCAGTCGTAAATCTGCGCGGTTCAATTGAAATTTTGCGTGGTTTGATTGCAAAAAAACAGCGCGACCCTGTCGAATTGACCATGAAAGAATCATGGTTACCAGAACTGGAAGCGGCACTTGCTACATTAAAATGGCTTAAAAACAACGAGTTAGTAATAAAACAGGCAATCGCACAATCAAAACCCAAATGACGATTTCGGTTTTTGCAATGACCAATTGACACTGTCCTTACATCATGTTTGAATGTCATTGCCTCATATTAAGGAGATAGGCAATGACTTGGTCCAATGTTACAACAATACCTCGCGGCAAAAAGATCATGCTCAAAACTGGTACGGGCATGGAAGTGATTGGTTCTGTTCGTCCCGGCGCAAAAATTGGGAAAAACAAAAACGGCCTGTTCGTGGAAGGTTCGCGTTATGGTTTGAGCAACAAAAACGGCTACGGATCTGTGCGTGTGCGTTCTTGGAAGCCATTGGAAGAACAAAAAAATCAATCTTTTGTTCTTCCTTCGATAAAAAGACGAGGGCCGCGAAAGAGTAAAACCCCAGTGAAAACTGAGCAGGTTTTGCCGAAAGCAAATGTTACAACAACAGAAAAGATTGTTTTAACAACAATCGCGGATCTTATTTTGCAAAAAAGCAACATCAACGCGCAATTGACGCTTATGAAAGATATTCTCAGTCAAATGGTGCGAAATAATGTTTCAGCCAAAACGTGACGAATTGTGCAGTTATGCACATCCGCGACTGTGGAGGACATTTTGCCGCATGACTAATAGACCCGACATGCCGTCTGATGTATGGTCAGTTGCGAGCGTTTTGGACTATTTGGCTGCACGGAGAACGCAAAATGACAACAAAAACAAGCAAATTAAATTTCGAAAAAATGAATGACCAAGATATTTTGGCATTCATGCTTTCGGAGTTAGATATGCTCAACAGTGAAGCGGCGGTGTACTTGGGCGTGCGAGAGCGAACACTGTATAGGTGGCTTGCGGGCGCAAGCAGAATACCGAAAATGGTGTTTTTGTCGTTGGAATTGAAAAGACTTCAACGGTGAAAGGCAAACCCGGCGGTTCGGACCCGCCGGGTTTCGCACGTTTGACATCCCGGCCCGGTTATGTATGCTAAATGAAATCGCCCCCGGAGGGTTGGCTCAACGGGGGCGATGTGGAGCCGAAAGTTGGTGGATAGCCACTTTCTAAAGGCACGCTGCCAAGCTCCGGCTGCAACTTAACACAAGTGCATTCGGTCAGCAAGGCAAGTGTCAGCGGCTCACCGCTGGTAAACCGGGGGCATCCGGGCGTCGGTGAAAAACGGCAGGCCACCAGCGGATCTGGCTACTGTGGGATAGTGTTCACAGCCAAACCCCAGCCCGAAGGCGCGAAGGGGGAACACCGGGGAGAGCTTTATCCCTGTAAGTAGCGCGCCTGCTCTTGGACTGCTCATCCAATAGCGTCCCGACGCGACGGTTGGCTCCGGTCAGCAAGATCACGCCGAGAAAGGGGACTGCCCGGCCAAACTGGCTGGGATAGTCTCCCTTTGTCCCTTGCTCAGGTTTCACCAGTCAGCAATTGATAAGGTTATATACATATAGGTTATGTATATACCCCCCCCCCACTTGACAAAATGACTGATCCCTGTAAAGTAATGATTAACAGGAGATCGTGTTAATGAACGACATCTGGACAGATGATACTGGCGTATGGGTCAGGCTGTCTTTGGCTGACATGCTGCATGGGGCAAATGTCGGCGTGATCCGGCAAAGTAAAAGCGAAGAGGACAACCGCAAGGCAGCTAAGGGCGTCGAGGAAAGCAACGCCAGTCAATTGGGTATTCACATTGAAGGGGCGTGCGGCGAGCTGGCCGTTGCTAAAGTGCGGGGGGTTTATTTCAGTGGCGGCGTAGATACGTTTAGCGCCCCGGATGTTGGGAAAAATGTTCAAGTCAGAACCCGGCGCAAACACTCGTATGAATTGATTGTAAGAAAAACTGACAATCCCAATCATTATTACGTTTTGGTTACAGGACAAGCGCCATTGTATTGTGTCCGGGGCTGGATTCAGGGCAAGGACGCAATGAATGAAAGGTTTTTGGCAAATCACGGAGACCATTGGAACGCTGCGTATTTCGTTCCAGCGAATGAACTGAAGCCTATGAAAGTGAAAGACTGAACAATGGACGATCTGCGCGACTATCAAGAGCAAGCTATCAATGACCTGCGGGCGTCTCTGTCAAAGGGTAATCGTCGCCCAGTGGTTCAAATGCCGACTGGTGCTGGCAAAACGATTATGGCAGCAGCCATAGTCCGCATGGCACGGGAAAAGGGTCACCGCGTGATTTTTTGCGTGCCTATGATCAGCCTGATTGACCAGACGGTAGACCGGTTCGTCAGGAACGGCATCAAAGCAATTGGCGTAATTCAAGCAAATCATGAACTGACAGACGAAAATCAGCCGGTTCAGGTGGCGTCTGTGCAGACTTTGATGCGCCGGGGCATCCCGGGCGCGCAGATTGTCATCGTTGACGAGTGTCACCGTCAATTCCAACTGTACGAAGATTGGTTTTCTTTGCCTGAATGGAAAGACGTCCCAATTATCGGCTTGTCAGCGACTCCTTGGGCGAAGGGCATGGGGAAAATCTGGGATGATCTCATTATCGGCACTACAACGCAGGATCTGATTAACAGGGGGGTTTTATCAGATTTTAAGGTGTTTGCGCCCGCTCATCCGGACCTGTCAGGCGTCAAGACTGTTGCTGGTGACTTTGAGGTAAAGGGCCTTGGAGCGGCCATGAACAAGGCCCCGTTGATTGCCGACATTGTCACGACATGGTTGGAGCGTGGTGAAAACAGGCCGACGTTGTGTTTCGCTGTTGACAGGGTCCATGCCAAGCACATTCAAAAACGGTTTGAAGATGCCGGGGTGAAGACTGGTTATGTCGATGCCTTCTCGACCTTGGAAGACCGCAAGGAAGTGCAAGACAAGTTCTTGTCTGGTGAAATCAAGATCGTCTGCAATGTCGGTGTTCTGACAACTGGTGTCGATTGGGATGTACGCTGCATCATTCTGGCGCGGCCCACAAAGTCAGAAATTCTTTACACTCAGATTATTGGGCGAGGTCTTCGTACTGCGGAAGGGAAAGATCACTGTTTGATTTTGGATCACAGTGATACGACTCTGCGGCTGGGTTTTGTCACGGATATACACTATGACAAATTGCACGATGGCAGAAAGGACGTGCAGACTAAGAAGGACCGCCAAAAGCTCCCAAAAGAATGTCCCAAGTGCGCGTTCTTGCGACCTGCCAGCACGAACAAATGTCCCAACTGTGGGTTCGTTGCGGAGCCGGTAAACAAGACTGAAACCATAGATGGTCAATTGTATGAACTTGTGCGCGGCCCAAACGGCAAAATGCTGAAGCGTCCAATTGAGCCGCCTGATTATAAACAGCAGTTTTATTCGGAACTGATTTTGTACGCCAAAATGAATGGCTACAAGCGCGGCTGGGCGTTTTACAAGTTCCGGGACAAATTCAACCATGATCCCAGTCATCTAAATCCGATTGAGGCAAACGACTTCAGCCCTGCGACCTTGTCATGGATTAAATCCCGTCAAATTGCCCGGGCCAAGGCTTTCGCCAAACGGTTTGACGAACGGCATCCTGACAATTGGCGCGGCAAAGGTGAGTGATGGACCAGCCTGTCAGAGAGGTGGCTGTAGGCCGGTGGCCTGCAATCCTTGTCGGCTTTGGGTTGAGCATGCGGTTTTTGAGCGGAAAGCATGCCCCCTGCCCGCTGTGCGGGGGCAAGGATAGGTTTCGCTTCGATAATAAGGAAGGGCGCGGAACCTATCACTGCTCCCAGTGCGGGCCGGGCGATGGGTTCAGCCTGCTCCTGAAATGGTCCAAACAGCCGTTTGCAACAATCGCAGATCAAATTCGAAAGATAGTCGGAGATTCATCCTTGCAACCAGTTATCCCGCCAGCACCCGATCCAAACCAGCAATTGGATGCAATTCGCCGCGTCTGGAAAAGGTCAAGAACGCCTGAAAGCAACGGGCCGGTTGACCTCTACGTACGGAGCCGTCTGCGACATTCATGGCCGCTTGTGGGCGTCAGAGAGCATCCTGCTGCTCGGCGGGAGGCAGATGGCTCGGGATACCCTGCCATGATCTGGCCTATTCAGACGCATGCCGGGGATCTGGTAAACCTCCACATTACCCTGCTGACACCGGCTGGAGAGAAAGCCCCTGTCGAGAAGTCCAAGCTGTACATGCCCGGCTCCCTGCCGTCTGGGGCTGCTGTGCGCTTGTGCCCTGCTGGGGAGGTGATGGGGATTGCGGAGGGGATCGAGACCGCGATGGCCGCGAGTCTGATGCACGATGACATGCCGGTTTGGGCGGCAACAAATGCCAATTTGTTAACGAAATGGGAGCCGCCGGAAATTACGACTAAAGTCGTAGTTTTCGCTGACAATGACGCAAATTACACCGGGCAGTCCGCTGCATACCAACTGGCAAGCCGGTTGGTGACGCAGCGAAAGATTGCAGTGGAGGTTATTGTCCCCCGCGAAACCGGCAAAGATTTCGCTGATGTTTTGCGGTTGGCGTGACAATTATTCATGTTCCTAGCCCTCGTTCTCGCCTTCCTCGTCTTCCTCGTCTTCCTCGTCTTCCTCGTCTTCCTCGTCTTCCTCCTCATCGTCCACGTCGGCGTTTGGCCCCGGTTCGCCGTCTTCATTTATCCAGCCAAGTTCTATGTGCCGTTTTTGCTCCGCAGCGGCTTTGGCTTGTATGCGGGGTTCCGCCGCTATGGACTGCCGCCGGTTTTCAGCGGCAATCTCTTCAAACCATTTGTCCCAGTCAGTCATATGTCATCCTCCATTGGAATGGAGGGGCCGCAGCCTCTCCCGACGCAAACATAATACCAAAATATGACAAAATGTCAATGCGGCAAACTGCCGTACATCTGTGGTTGCAACTTTTTGGGATGCAACCATAGGTTGTTAATGGTGTCCACGATGTTTGCCGTGCGGTCCTGTCAAAGCATACAGAACCACGAAGAACACGCCGCCGGTCAGCAACAGGATGAGGCGGATCATGGGAGAGCCATCCATACGGACCACCACCCTGCAATGAGCAGGGCGATGGCAAGGAAGTCGCGGGCGATAGTCATTCTGCGGCCTCCATCATGGGTTGCGCCTTAGCCTTGACCGTAACAACTATGTTACCGGGGCGCTCAGTGGTAAATTTCTTGAGCGTTGCCGTGCGAAGCTGGGGCGATAGATGCTCCAAAATGTGTTCCCATGCAGCATGAGCGTCAAACACGCTGCTGGGCTTGTTCTGTCGAACTGTAACCACGGCAAAGTCTCCGTGGACCAGCGCCGGGCCATAGCCGTGCAGCTCTTTTTTCATGCCGTTCACCCGTTCGGTCAGAGCATCAAGCTCCTGCTTTGCAAGGAAATATTCGTCTGCAAGTTTCATGTGTTTCTCCATAAGTAAGTTGTGCCGGTAACCAACCGGCATTGACATATTGACAGGGAATGCGACCCCCTGTCAACCATGTGTGGCGGTTAGGTTAGTGGCTGCGCCGTTCCACCTGATAGTTGGGCCAGCGGCCTGTCAGGCGATATTCGCCAAAATTGGTAAACGTGATACGTGCCCAGTCTTTGAACGCACGGCGTTCGAACGCATAGATCCGGTACTGGTATTCGTGGCCGTCGCCATCATCGACGATGACGTGCCCGCGCTTTGGGGTTGCGCGCTGTCCATGTTGTCTGCTGCTGAACGTGCAAAAGTCGCGGAAATCTTTCATTTTCACCTCCTGCTATTGACCATAAACCCGGTGCGAGCGAATGTGCCACCGCACCACTATCGGTTGCCCTGCCGCGTCTTCGTCGATCACGACATGGGCGACCGTCCTCTTTACCAGTGCGGGCCGGGTGCTATGGTCCGGCCCCACGTAAACCAAGTGCGGAAACGTGGGCGCAAAGTGCTGCATGTCGTCCAGCGGGCGCGACTTGTATTCAAACAGGTGCCCGTGTTCCATTTCGCGGAAACAGCCAAGCAGGTGCGGGATTGCATCAACAGGCGCGTATGCCATTGCGGCCTCCATCAGTGAATAATGTGGCGTTAACCATGTAACATGGGCGGACAATATGCCCGTGCATGGGGCAGGCGCACCCGCCCCATGGGCTGGCATACTAGCCAAGCATGGCCTTAAGCTCTGCCTTGATGCGCTTTGCGTCATCGCCGCGCCATGTTGCGGCGTTGGATAGAAAGTATCGGACTACGGATTCTGCGTTGTCGTAGTAATATTTATCCGATATCCGGTCGAGCTGCGCCATGGCGTCGAGATAGGGCTTGGCTGCAAAGTTAACTTTGGGCCAATGGGCGCGAACATCGCGGGCGATTGCAGACAGTGAACGTGCGTTATCCATGTGTGTCTCCCATTTTGAGCATTGGCGCTCACATATGGTCCGAACGCGACGGACCATAGATTAGCGTCAATTAATCGGGCAGCTATCCACAAGGGCAATGCCCATGCGTACCGCACCGCCATCCCACGAAATCCGCTCGCCACGTTGGCGCAATATCATTGCACGTTGAATTGCAGCCTTTCGTGTTTTTGCCGCGCTATGCCGGGTCCAGTTTTTGCCAATGGTCAATTGTTCATTTTCCATAAACCATACGCGAGTCCGGATTTCCCACGCGCCACCGAATTTTGGGTTTGATGCTTTTGTGATGTACCAATCCACTTTCATCATGTTTGCCCTATCGCTTGGTTGATGCACTGACAATACGTCATGCCCTGACGTGGCGCAACAACTTTTTTGTAAATTGTTTGCGACAATTTGTCACTTATAAAGTTACTTTGTCCTGTCAATTTGTCATGTCATATATATGGTACGCAATGGGCGTGCAACTAATGGGGTTATGCTATGCAAAACCGGATCTTTTCGATGAACAATGCCAAGGCCGCGAAAGCGGCGGGGTTTGGTTATCTCAACGCAATCCATTACATGGCGGCATACAAGCTTGCGGGGGTTGGCGATTTGTGCGGCAATGCATCGCCGGGTTGCATCGCGCTTTGCCTTGGTTGGCATAGCGGCCAAGCCAGCATGGTTAAGCATGACAGCGATTTGAATAGTGCCCGCGCTTCGCGAATTGAGAAAGCGCGCCGGTTTATGAAAGATAGGCAAAATTACATGCTGGATATTTTCCGTTCGATTGAGCTAGCCCTAGCCAAGGCAAATCGGGAAAATCTTGCACTATGCGTTCGAATGAATGGCGCGACTGATATTGCGTGGGAAGGAATAAAATTCAACGGCCTAAGCGTATTTGAAACTTTCCCAAATGTTCAATTCGTGGACTATACCAAAAGTTTTAAGCGCGCGATGGCATACGCCGAAGGCAAAATGCCTGTAAATTATTGCGTTACATTCAGTCGTACTGAAAGCAATTGGGCGCAATGTGATCAAGTTTTGCGGGCTGGCGGCAATGTTGCCGTGGTATTTGGCGATGGATTGCCGGAACATTATAAAGGATTCAAAGTTATTAGCGGCGATAAGCATGATTTGCTTCACCTAAACCCGCGCGGGGTTATTTTGGGGTTAACACCAAAAGGACGCAAAGCAAAGCTCGATATTAGCGGTTTTGTGGTGCGGGACGTAGCATAAATTCTCTTGCGGGGCATGACAGATTGGCATAGAAAGATAGGGCAGAAATGATTCTGCCCTTATGCAATCAAGCCTAAACTATAGGGGTTAACGATGGATAGCTTCATTGGCACAAAGAACGGCGCTCACGTTTCCTATGTTGGCAGCGATGCGACGGCGCTTTTTCAGGTTAAGGTGATCATATCAGGTCTAAAAGCTTGTAAGATTGGAATGCGTTTAAGCCGGAATGCTACTCCAACACATTTGTTTAAACTTGCGAGCCGGTATACTGGCAACAAATACAAGCGCGGCGATTATGATCTAGCAATTACTGAATTGGCGCAATGGGGCTTGACCATGCAAACGGCGCTCCCACACGTAGAGCAATGATCCTAACATAACCCTGCACAAGCCCGGCAATTGTCCGGGCTTTTTCTTTGCCATGGATTGCAACACGACAGAGCTTGTAGGGCATGGCAAATTGCCATATAGAGACAGGGCGGAAATGATTCCGCCTTATCAATGGGGATGAATTATGCACACCGGCCTCGAAACCTTAACTTTGACTGAATTGCAAGAGCGTTTGGTCCAGATTGAAATTTTGGGCAAGGCAACAGCGGCAAAGCTTGCCACTGGCAATCGCGGGCACGTTATTGGCACGAAAGTTGAAAAGGGGCGGCACGTACCTTGCTATTCACTTGAAAGTGCCTTGAATTTGCAGCGCTTTGCATATCGGCAAACCTTGATAGAGTTGCGCTACAGAGACGCTAATGGATAGGACAAAGGCTCATTAGATTAGCCCGGCAATTGTCCGGGCTTTTTCTTTGCCATGGATTGCAACTTATGGTAGTATTATTGTATAGAAACAATCGTTTAGCGTGTGCGCGCCATGGTTGCATTGGCAAGGTATGCCACCTTTGCGCGATAGGCGTTTAGATTGCATTAGAAGCCCGTGAGCGGGCGAAAGCAAAAGGAGCTGAAATTGCCCGGCGAGGCACACATTCAAAGGCTGCTATATGTTTTGGTTGTGCTATAAGTGATTTACAACTCTGGATTGCATGGGTGGATTCAATGGGAAAAGAGAAAACCGGCGGCGATGCTACTGGCAAGGCAAAGCCTGTAAGCGCTGCGAAAGCGCATTATCAAGCCGTGATAGAAAATGAGCCCGTACTAGTGGCGCAAGTAAATGAACAAGCAAAGGCCGTTATTGGAAGGCCCACATCATACAATGAATCAATAGCAAATGAGATTTGCGCGCGCATGGGCAATGGCGAAAGCATTAGGAACATTGTTCAATCTGATAACATGCCAGCAAGGGGAACTGTTTACGCATGGCAGGCACGCAATCCCCTCTTTCAAGACCGCTTTGCACGCGCGCGCGAATCGCAGGCGGAATGCCTGTTAGACGATTGCATTGCGATTGCGGATGATATTTGCAAGGCAAAGCCAAGTGATGACAAGTCACAAGCAATTGAAATCAATGAACAAATACAGATTGCACGATTGCAAATTGATACGCGTTTAAGACTCGCTGCCAAATACGCGCCGCACAAGTATGGCGACAGAATACAACACACGGGGCCTAATGGCGGACCCATACAAGTTGCTGCTGTGACAATTGACGCCAGATCACTTGCGCCAGATCAGCG
>Ga0181352_1000594_pt1 | contig 15156 bp, 15 predicted proteins | sample Fa13VDMLBSN_FD_130103 | JGI IMG/M metagenome (GOLD analysis project Ga0181352, IMG submission 130103) | Freshwater viral communities from Lake Michigan, USA - Fa13.VD.MLB.S.N | ecosystem: Environmental > Aquatic > Freshwater > Lake | place: USA: Michigan | collected 2013-09-23 | reverse complement strand
ATGAGTTGGGCTCGTTGGTTCGTGAGGGCGGTGGCGTCTATGAGTGCGTGCGCGACCGACACGCGAACGGCTCCATGCGAGTGGTTGGATTTCTTAAACCTTTTTAATTTCTATGACAGCAAAACGAAATGATTCTGGCGAACTTGAAGTTGTAAACATCGGAGGCAAAACGTTCTCTTATCGAACGATTCTGCTGCTGCTTGTGGCTTCTGCCACTCCTATGGCGGACCCAATTTTCAAAGCGTTCGGGATTACAAAACCCGAAACCCGACTTGAGCAGCGATTTGTCGACGCTGAGGTTAAAATCGAAAGCATTCATAAAGATATCGCCAAGCTAAACCAAGCAACTGTTGCTGTTCAGGACAAGCTCACGCAGGTTGATTTTCGGCTCACCGGATTTCAGGTCGACTTTGAAAAATACAAATCCGCTCATCCCTAATTTATGGCAACTCAACTCGACGGCCCAATTACAATCAACGGTTCGCTTAGCGTCAATGGGACGCTGACGGGCCAAATCGGACGGGATGGACTTCTCGTCGAACAGAATCTCGTTGTTCCGGTGCCACTGTCGGCGTTTCGTGTGTGGGATTCGATGGCTGCACTGCCTACGGCAGGAAGCTCGGATGACTTGGGGTTTGTGGCGGGAACATTCGGAACGGCTGTCCCTTATCTCGCAACAGCGATTGCCAGTGGTCCAGCTGATGGCTATGCTCGTGCGTTGATTCAGCTGCCCTACCAGTATGTCGCAGCCCAGGGCGTTTACGTCCGTGTCTATCACGGAATGATTACTGCTGTGGCGAGCACGAGCGCAACGGTTGATGTTGAGGCTTATAAGGTTGCGAAGACCTCTAGTCTTGTGTCGGGGTCGGACCTGTGCGCGACAGCCGCTGTGTCCAACACTACGATGACCTTTGCAACTAGCACGTTCACGCTGACCTCGACGGGGCTTGCCCCTTCCGATGTTCTGGATTTGCGCATCCGTGCGACAGCGAACGGTGGTTCCGGGTTTAATGTTATCTCCGGTGTTGAGTTGGTGCTTTCTGCTCGTGGATGATTCTGATTCCATTATTGAACTCCGCCAAACGGCGAAGGCGTTAACCCGGTTGCGGGCCCTTGAACAGGCCAACGGGATTAACTTCTACCGTCCACACGCGAAGCAACACGCGTTTCACAGCAATGGTGATAAAACGGGGAGATACTGCCGCACGGGAAACCGAGGCGGAAAGACGAAATGCGGGGCCGCTGAAGACGTGGCGTATTGCCTCGGTTACCGTCCGTGGTATCAGTATGAGTTTGACATTTGCAATGGTGCGGGCCAAGTGGTTGAACGCTTTTGTGGTAGTAAGTCCCACCCACTTGTAACCAAAGGCATCCCGCAACGCCCCGTTAAGCTGTTGCTCATCGTCACCGACTGGGACAAATCCAAAGAAATCTTTACGAACAATGAAGGCAGTTACGAAAACTGGGGTGAGTATTTCCAACTCATACCAAAAGACGCGATTGCTGGAGTTAATAAGAGCCGCGGCGGACACATCGACCGAATCGACATCAAGCGTCCTGCGGAACATGGTGGAGGTATTAGCTCAATCTACATCGACACCGTTGAAAGCTACAAACACGCCAAGATGAGCGCGGAGTCGAGCGACTGGGACGCTATACATCTCGACGAGCCTTGTCCGCGGTCCATGTTTGTGGCACACAAGCGCGGACTGGTGGACAGAAACGGTAAGTTTTGGATAAATTGTACGCCAATCTCCGAGATGTGGATTAACGATGAGTTCACACCGCCGGGGCGTATCGACGTCGAGAGCAAAGTTTCGGGGTATTCGTTCAATAAGCTCGCGGATGGCGGTGGAAGTCGATTCATTATCACTTGGTCCAGCTCGGACAACCCACACAACAGCGCCGAGGCGTTGGCTGAGTTCGAAGCGGGACTAACTCGTGAAGAAGTCGCTTGCCGACTTCACGGGTTGCCGCTGGCTATGGCCGGACTGGTGTATCGTGAGTTCGTTTGGGATATGCATGTGCTCGCGGACGTGCCAACAGGCTGGGAAGACTACCATCGGCCACCAAAAAACTACACAATCCGTTGGTGGTGGGACTTTCACACCAGACTTCCCCAGGCTGTACTGTTCTTCGCGACGGACCCACACGGAACCGTTTATGTGTTCGACGAACTTTTCACTGATAATCTTATTTCCCCTGTTTGTGAGTCAATCAACTCTAAGCTGGAGGGCTATTTCGTTTGTCAGTCGGAGATTGACCCGTTTGCGTTGATTCCAAATCCCGTGGATGGCACGTGTATCGTCGACGACCTTGCAGCCTACGGCTTGTATGTTAATCCCGCAACCAAAGACAAGCGTCGGGGCATCAACGCTGTGCGTCAGCGGCTTGCCGAGCGCGGACCGAACGGCCTGCCTACCATTTACTTTAGCCCAAACCTCCGCGAAACCCTTTTTGAGTTCACCCACTACGTGTATAACATCGACAAGCAAGAACCAATCGACAAAGACGACCATATGATGGAAAATCTTTATCGTGCGGTGCTGAGTGGCCTCGGCTATGTTGAACCACCAACCGCAGCAGACTATAGCCATCGTCGGTCGACGGTTATTGGTCGCGCTGAACACCAGATTTTATTCCGATGACCGAAGAAGTTAAAGCCCAACTAAAGAGCGAAGCTCCTAATCCGTTTCATGAGCGTATGCTCAGTCACGCGAAGTCGCTTGTCAAGATGAGCCGCTCGCGGATGACGGAGTATTACTCCCAGTGGGACCTCCATGACCGCGTGTATCGGGGCGAAGTAGTTCCGGATAATGACGACCGGCGTCAGGCGATGAAGGGCAAACCGGGGAAGATGATAGTACCAAATACTTATGCCCAATGCATGACGTGGGCGAGCTTCTTGTTCCTGATGTTTAATCAGAACCCGAAGTTTTATGAGCTGGTGCCCAATGGTGACGAGGACTCGGGGACGAAACAAGCGGACTCGGAGCTGCTTTTGCAGCGGGATTTGAAAAAGTCCGAGTGGAATCGCAGGCTGTTCCAGAACCTGTTGGACACTGCCCGGTTTGGCACGGGCGTTCTCGACGTCGGTTGGACCCAACAGAAAGTGAGCGCGTTAGTGAGCGAAGCGTCTCCTCCGTTGGTGATGCCGAACGGTGCGACGATTGAAATGCCCGAAGCCGCACCAATCTGGAAGGAGTTTCTGAAGTTCGAAGGCAACGAAATCAAGAACGTCAGTCCATATCGGTTTTTCCCGGATACAAGACATCCACTGGTGGATTTCCAAAAAGGCGAGTTCTGCGCGAGCGAAGAAGACTACAGCATGGCCCAGCTGTTAGCGATGGAACACGCCGGAGAGGTAGCTGGTGTCCAGCTCATACAGAAGATGTCCCGTGTGTCGAGCAAGGATGGCGTGGAACGGAGGAGCCAACACTCGGTTCAGGGGGCAACCGACAAGTTCGACGCACAGAATGAGTCGAGTGTGGCCGTCGTGACTAAGATGCAAATCTGGATTGTGCCGAGCAAGTTCATGCTGGACGGGGATAAGCCCCTTGGTCCTGAGACTTTCCCGATTCTTTATCATTTGTGGTATGCAAACGACAATCGCGTCATTCGTTGTGAACCCACCCAAGCGTGGCACAATGAATTCTCGTGGTGCGTGACGCAATTCACTCCGGACATGCAGCACACCCTGACAATGGGGTTGGCGGAGTTGGTTTACTATATCCAGGACGTTATTTCGTGGCTCATTAACAGCCATATTACATCCGTTCGTCGGGTGATTGGCAACCGGATGTTGGTGAATCCAGCAGTGGTTGATACCAAAACCCTCGATGGTGAAGGCGACATTTACTTGCGGAAGGGTATGAACGTTCCATTTGACCGTGCGCTGCAACAGCTGAATGTGCAAGACGTTACGAGTGGGCATTTCAACGACAGCGAGATGCTCTCGCGGGTGTTGGAAACGGTGACCGGTGTGAATGGAAACGCAATGGGCCAATACAATTCGGGGCGTAGGTCCGCTCAAGAAGCCCGTGTGGTGACTGCTGGTGCTGCTGGTCGAATGAAGATGCACGGCCACTTGTTGTGGGAGTCGGGTTATGGTCGCATGGGCCGACTGATGCTCTCCAATCTCCGACAGAACTTGAGCTTTGAGTCGTTTGCACGCGTCATCGGGTCGAAGGCCGACGAAGTTCGGTTTGCCGAATTCCACGGAACACCAGAAGAAGTCATTTGTGGGGATGATTACTTCGTGTTTGACTCGACGCTTGCGAGCGAGAAGGGCTTCATGGCACAGAGCTTACAGGAATTGTTGGGAATTATTCTCTCCAATCCGATGGCTGGCCAGCAGTTCGATATTTCGGCCAAGGCGTTGCTTGAGGAAATTCAACGCCTGCGTGGAGGTGGGAACATTTCCCGGTTTTCACTGGCGGCAAGGGTCGCCTCCGGTAAAGAACAACCTCCGATGCCAATTCAACCTGAAGGTATGCCTCCAACTGTATGACCCTAGCCGAAGTCCAGAAACAACACGATGAGTGCTTGGCGTTTATGCAGACTGAGTTGTATGCTCAGCGTCAACGGGAACTTCAAGTCGAAATCGACGGGAATGCACTCAGCATTGTGACCGTTGTGCCGGATTCGCAGGCGAACATTTCCGTGCTGTTGCAGCTCCACGGCCAACGCAACCAACTCCTTTCCAATCTTTCCGAATTTGAGACGATACTCGCTAATCTCAAGCAGAAACTCAGTGAAATGACTGAGCTGTCAAACACGCGAGCCTAACAAAACAAAACCATGACTGATGACAACACGCTAATCGGCCTTCTCGAAGAGCCGGAAACCACAACTGAAACACCAACACAGGCGGACGTCAGTCCTACTCCTGCGCCTACTCCCGCTGGTGGCTTTGACGCCAAAGAACTCGCGAAGCAGTTCGGCGAACAACTGAAAGGAATCCTTCCTGCACAGCAGGCTGCCGCTCCTCGTCCGGAACTCACGCCTGAACAGGCAAAGAAGCTCCTGAATGTCTGGGAACCCGACGACAACTTCTTGCAGGAGTTCTCGAACCTGGAAACCCAAAAGGTCGCGTTTGCAAAGATGCGCGACGGCATGACGAAGCAGATGCTTACGATTGTGCAGTCGCTGATGGGCGAACGCGACCAGCAATTCGAGCAACGGTTGAGCCCGCTCCAGGAGTTTTATGCGGCCCAGCAGGAACGGGAGCTGCAATCCGCGTTCGCTAAGAGCTATCCGGCGTTGGACAAGCCCGAACTTGCACCACTCGTGCAGACCGTAGCAAGTTCACTTGCTGGGAAACAATTTGCCAGTCGAGAGGCTGGATTTGAGGCACTCGCCAAAGGGGTCGAGAGCGTCATAAAAGCACATAACCCCGAGTTCACATTAACCGCAGCAAAAGCTGCAACAACATCGCCAGGCCGTCAAGCCACTCGCATGCCAGTAACTTCTGGTGGTGCGGGCGGACAGGGTGGGGCTACTGCACCGAGTTCTAAGAACAAGGCTGTCAGTTTGCTCTAACTCTTCTTGTTGGTCTCGCACAACTAACACACACATATGCCACTAGGACTAATCAGCAGCGAGAACACGGACGATTTCTGGTCCGATAATGCACGGCGGAAGATTTTCTTCAGCCATCCGAACGGAACCGCACCACTTACGGGACTTCTGAGTCTCGCGGACACGGAGGAAACTCCGATGCCCGAGTTCAGCTGGTTCGAAGAGCGTTTCACCACGAAGCGCACAACGACCGCTGCGGGATCAACAGCCAACACGGTGTTTTACAACACTGGGACAACGACCACAGCAGGCGCGACGTTCACGCCGACTGCCGGCACCACGTATCGGATTTATCTGACCTCGGTCAGCGAACTCCAAACGGACGATATCATCGTCATTCACCGACTCGTGATGGGCTCTTCGACCATTGAGGTCCAGTTCCGCATTGTGAGTGTCGGAGCCACGTTCGTGGAAGCAATGGCTATTAACACGGCGCCTGCCGCGGTCACCAATAATGCTTCAACTGGTGTGGGACTTCAAGTGGTTCTTGCGGGTTCCGCGTTCGCTGAGGGTTCGCGCAGCCGCAGCGGTCGCTATAAATATCCGTCGCAAATCACGAACTACACGCAGATTTTCAAGACTGCGTTCGAGATGACCCGCACGAGCTTGAAGGCTCCGCTGATTTACGACAAGTCCGGCGACTACAAAAATCAGCTTCGCAAAAACGGCATCGACCACATGGCCGGTATCGAGTGGAGCTTGTTCTTCGGTAACCGTCGCAGCGAAACCGCGGTCGACCCGGATACCGGCGAGACCGTCAGTCGTCGCTTCATGGGCGGACTGCTCTGGTATCTCAAACAGTGGGAAAAAGGCACCGTCAACAATGGTGGTGCGTTCGATTATCGCCCATCGGGCTCGTCGGACCTCACCACCGAGACTGACTGGGCCACCTACCGCGACAAGCGAATCATTCGTTTGGGCGGTTCCGCGGTGTCGCTCGACCAGTTCAACGAAATCGAAGCGCTTCCGTTCCAGAAGACCAACTCGAACGACTTCTGCAAGCTGTGCTTGGCCGGCCCTGGTTACATCCAGAAGATTAACTCGCGACTGGAGAAAAACGTCCAAGTCACGCAGCTTCGCGGCGAACAGTATGCTGGCTTTGACTTCAAGGTCACGCAGCGCAACGGCATCAACGGAGAGACTTACTACAAGTCTCACCCGCTGTTCAACGACGTGGAAATGTATAATTCGGCGTTCTACATCGACCTCGGTCATCTGAAGTTCCGCCCGCTGTCGGATTCCGACACGGACATTCAGCAGATGATTCAGCTGCCCGACGCGGACAAACGCAAGGACCAATACCTCACCGAGGCCGGGTTCGAAATCGCGTTCCCTGAGTCGTGCATGTTCGTCGATAACCTGGGAGGCATCACGCTCTAACTTATGGCCGCACTCACTGCAAGCCAAGTCAGTCTTTATCCGACTGCCGTTGGAAAAGCGGAGTTCTTTCCGCGTGGCAAGGATGACCGAACAGTCATCACTCGCCGCTTGAAAATCACAAGTCTCGCACAAGGGGATGCAACCGACACTATTGGGGCGTCAGCCCTAGGGTTCACGGAGATTCTCGAGTGTGGGACGTTGTGGGACGCAACTAACAGCAAAGGCTATCCAACAGTAATCGACCCGGTGAACAACCGGATTATTCTGCTGGATGGTTCAGCAGCACCCGCACCAGTAAAGGTGACGACTGACGCGGCTTACATCACAGTCACTGGGACCTTCAAAAGTCCCGTAACAGCATAACCCGAAAGGAAACAAACATATGGCTAACATGGCAGGCTCCAAAGCAAACTGGAATCCCGGCGCAGGTAAGGGCAAAAACGAAGCGAAAGCTAATGCCCTTATGAACACGGAGGCGCGTGAAGCGTCTTACACCAAGGACACGAATGAACTGAAGGATTTTGTTGGCAAGTCCAGCAAGCCGAAAGGTCCGTTCGGAATCCGCGGCAAAGAGTTCTAAGACCTCGGCGTCTTCAATATCTTCCACCGATGACACTATACGACATTAAAGTTGCTGTTGCAACGTATTTCAAGACCACGGTCGCTGACCTTACTCAGAACGGCCAAGACTTGTTCCTTGTTGCAGCAAATCACGTAAGGCGACAAGCCGAACTGAGTCACGATTTCGAGTTTTCTCGGAAGCTCGTGACACTGACTGTCGATGGTGAAGTCGGTGGAAGTCTTGAGAACGCAGTGGTTTATGGAACTACGACGGACGTCAACATCAAGACGGTGATTGAAGCGGGGTTATTTGATGGGGACGGCAATCTGCGACCGGTGGAGTGGACGACTGTCGCGGAAGGTCTTGAGCGCCAACGGCTGGACAATCCGCACTCTGCTCCCCGCTATCCCACCGATGGGTGGTATGAATCCAGTCCGAATGGCTTCGGCCGGTTTGAGCTGGCGGGCAGCTCAGTTTATCGGTTCCCTAAAGACGCCGACCACGATTTCACACTTGGGCTGGAAGTGTATTCGATGGCGGATGATTGGACAAGCGTGGACAATGTGGTGGTTACTGGTGCAGTTACCGCATATAACGGCACGTATTACAAGACGAACTTTCAGTGGCAAAGTAAAGACGTTTTTTACAAGGCGAACACTTCGACGCTGATTACCTATTTCATTTACTATTCGGTAGATACTGGTGGGTGGGTAATCCAAAACGGTATCGACGAAAACGGAACAGCGGGGTATGTTTCGGTAATCACGGCGACTAGCCCAGAAGGGGCTTATATCGCAGCTGGAGAAGCAGGAACGCCTACAGTTGCTGATAGCACTGTGAGCGATGTATGGACGTCGCAGGGCGCTGAGTATCTGATGTGGGGAATCATTGTTCACCTCAACTATTACTATAAGGAATTCGTAACACGACAAGAAGGCAATCTGGGTTCGCCAGAACGCCTACGTGATGAGGCTCTCGCTTCGTTCATTGCTTGGGACGCGTATCGGTTCGAACAAAACAGACGTCATGGCCGGTAACAACGACGGAAAACTTCTTCGAGGACAGCGGCACTTTCCACGTGACGGATATACGGCTGCGTTCACGCAACAGGTTAAAGACATTCGGGATGCGATTTTGGAAGTTGGCGACGCCAACAAAGAAATTACACCGCTTGACGCACACAGTTCGCGGATTGTCACTTGGGACGCTGCGGCAATCGCTACCGAGTTCACGACTCTCTATCGGAGTATGCCGGTCACAATCAATGTGCAGCTTCCGCCCGTGCTCGAAGGAATTACTGTTACGTTTAACTATCAAGCTGCTGACGGCGAAGCGAGCACTTTGTCCCAAGAAGCACTTTCGCTGGGTTCATCCGGCAGCTTGAATTTCAGTCCGAGGTCGACTGCTCGCGCTAGCGCGGCAATCCTTCCCGACATTGTTCCAATCATCCGTGAGGTTTCCGGTATCAACCGTCCAGCTACTCTTTATGCGTTCTTTCTTCCAGACAATTCCACGAGGACTGCGGTTCTCACTCGGTTGGCAACTATTACGGGTCAAACTGTTCGAGATTGGCCTCAGTTTAAGCCGACTGCTGAGACCCTTGTTCTGAAGGGTCAAGAGGGAAGTGTGACGCTGGGAGCAAGTGCCGACCACAACGATAGGTGGAGCGACGATAATTTGTCCTACGGGATTTATACGCAAGGTGAAGTGTCGCGGAGCGTGGGGTTGACCAACAAACTGGTGCGTCTTCCCGCGTGTGTGCATGGAGACTTGACGATTGCGTCGCCCAACCAGACTGTGACTGGAACTGTTACCGTGTCGGCTACGATTCCTCAAATTGTTGGCACGGGAATCGCTCCAAGCTTTCCGCAAGTCACCGTTGCGCCAACACCCCGCACAGTGACCGTGACTGGCTCTGTGTTCCCTACGTTTTTGCCTGCAACGCCGGGAGGAACAATCCCAACCAGTGGGCTTTATCTCTATTCGTTGGAAACCCAACCATCCGAATGGGACCACATTCAGGTGTTGGCAACTGTTGTTGATTGTGGAATTTTCGCATGAACTTAGACCCAAAAATCCTCGACCACGAAAGAAGGCTGGCTCAGTTGGAGTCGGCACGAGCCGCGCTGGATGCTGCACTAAACAAACTCAAAGAGAATCCACCTCCGGGACAACCGCCAGTTCCTGTTCCACCACCACCAGCTATTGTTGTCGAAGAGACAAAGCTCGGAAACATGGGGAATGAAATCCTTGTGACAAAAGCAGCTCCTGCCCAACCACTTCCAAATGGCCGAATCAAACTTTGGGTGGTCTATCAGAGTGAGTTGCAAGAAATCGAAGTCGACGGAAACCTCGCGTGAGAGTAAAAACTCCAGTTATTCCACATTGGGTTGAGTCCCAAAGTTACGCCGGCTACGTCGGAAGCACTGGAAGTTTGTCAGCGTTTCCGTTTGAATTTTCGTTGCGACAATTTGGCCGCCACTTTTGGGGGGTTAAAACTTGGGCGTTGAGCGGCACGTTTACGTATAGGATTCCTGATGTTGTTGGAGTTTCTTGGGCTGGTTATGTGACCGAAAGTTTCAACGTAAGTTTGACTGAATTTTTAATTGGCCCATCGGAGGTTGAAAACGAACGCGTGTTGAATTCGGGATACCGGTTCACTGGAACGCACATTGGAACACAGGGCTTCGCCGCTGATTTGTTTTGGTTCCGTGAGTTAGAAACTAATCCCACACCCCAGATTTTGTGGGACGGAAACCACGGAGCCTCAGCGGGTAATGTAAAACCGGGATTTATGCTGCGGGTGGTGTTTGACGGAACAGGGGATTTTCTAAACCGTGAATTGCGAACCGACATTCCGGTGGGCTTGCGTTTGGGCGAAGTCGACACACAAGTCCCTAGCCTCACGATTGACGGACAAATCGTTGACTGGCATACCGGCTTTGATGTGACTCCGGACGCTGGAGCTTGTCAGATGACTGACTTCACAGCGACAATTGCCCCTCTTACCTATTTTGAATTTCGAGACTCCAACGGGAATAACCCTGTTTGGAACAGCCTCACGAGAACCCAGTTAATAGACCCACGAACCACATGAACGAAAATAAAATCAAAACGTTGCTTGCGTTAGCTCAGCTCGACGCAGGACAAAATCAACCCGACCCGCGAGAAGCGATGGCCGGACAGATGCTGATGCAAATGTTGGGAATGAACCAACAACAAGAAACACAAGCTGGTCAAATGGACTTGGACCGCGAACGTATGGCGCAAGCCGCACAGCAGTTTGAGATGGGCCAGAACAACAGCATGGCAATGAACCGTGAAGACCTAGCGATGAAAAAGTCGCAGCAAGAAGCCATGTTGGCACAAGCCGAACGCCAGTATGGAATGGACATGTTGAAGGTGATGAGCGAGAATCAACGGGCGTCGGATGCGGCAAACCAGCAAAAAGCCATGCAAGAAGAAAATGCAAAACTTGCGTTGCAACAGATTTACGGTCGGATGACGGATTCAACTAGTCCGGAGGCACTTCGATTTGCGTTGGAACAAATGGGCTGGACTGGCGGAACTCCTGTTGGGGCACCCGCTGGCGGCGTGAATATGGAAGCTGAACTCGCTAAGAAAGCGGCGACGTCAAAAAATGTTAACTCAGTCTTGGGTTTGCCCGAAGGCTACAAATCCCCAATTTATTCTTGGTTTCACTAACAACTAACTAACTACTACTATGGCATTTTCATTTGGAGCATCAGGCAAACCACAAGCATCAAACCCTAACGGACTCACTCCCGACGGCACAGTCGTTAGTCGAGTTCGGCGTCGAGACGGACAAGACAACTCTGGCATGATGGACGCACTTATCAAGTTGTTCGGCGAAATGCTGGGCAAACAGAAGCCGAATAATACGCCGGAGAATCTCCGGGCGTTGCGGAATGACCCAATCGGGGACATGAATAAGCAACGGGACGTGGACGTGGCAAAAGTGAACAATCAGTTCATGGAAGGTTTTGGTTCGTCACTCGGGCCAACCACCAGCGGTCTGGGAATGACTCCCGAGCAAGTCGCCAGGATGCAAGGTCCGACGGCGGCGAATCAGTGGAAGTTTCCGCATTTATTCCGTCAACCGAGGGTGTTTTCAGACCCAAAGCCAAATGAATGGGTCATGCCAGGGAACTTAGGCCCAAATAAAGTTCTTCCTGAATCGTTTCCTACTTCACCAATAAATTGGGCTGGACCAAAACCTAAAAGCAAGCCTTTTGGGTCTGATTTTTCGACTGAAGACGCGGCTTTAAAGTTTTCAGGGGACCCAAACTTTTTTAACCTACCTCCGGGACTTAGAAATCAGCCTGGTGCTCTTCCACCAGATAAATTACCAATGCAACCACCAAAAGTCAAAAAACCTAAAGGCTTTGTAATGCCGTCATTCGGGCTTGGTTCGGGGGCAAAACCTTCGTTTGGTTTCTCTTCTCGCTTATAATTATGGCCCGCACCTACGCCTATCATGAAATCCGGGATGTTTACAACATGCTCAAAGACCGTGGAGAAGTCACAGCGACTCTTCCGGAATGGGCACAGCAACAAAACAACCTAAGCGGAAGTCGGTCGTTCGATGCCGGACTCGACTCAGGCTTCGGCACAAAGCCGCTGACCTATGGGTTGCGGAAAGTCATGGAGGCGACAGGGATTCCCGAAGCTATGGGATGGGTAGGCGGCGGAGTGGGAAGCCTGATTGGTGACGAAGAGATGGGTCAACAGGTGGGCGAAAGCGCCGGATACGGGGTTAGTAATTTGTTGCCAATGCTGATTCCCGGACTTGGGCAGACCACAATGGCGTTGAGTATGGGTGGTCTCGGCGCGGCGAATGCGTATGCGGACACGAACTCGGGACTCAGTGCGCTGTTTGCCGGCGCAACGAATGCACTCATGCCCGGTGTTGCGAATCGACTTGAGCAAGCAACGCTGGGACGACTCGGCGGTGAGCTGGTCGAAGGTATTGGTAGTGCTGGCGGCATTCGTCAGTTGTTTCCTAAGTCTATTCCGATGGGCTTGGCAACACAGGGAGTGAGCCAGCTCGGTGCAGGTGTGTTCGGGGAAGCAATGCGCGCAGGTGAAGCGTTAATGAAAACCGACAATCCTGATGACCCATCATCGACTTATGAGCTGGACCCAGTGAGGATTGGCCTTGAGATGACGGTGGGGCAGTTGCCGTTCATGGGGCTGTATGCGACGAAAGCGGGGGCGAGCCAACTGGGGGGAAGGACCACGAAGGAAACCATCGACGCACTGAGGGCGGACATTCGCAAAACTGAAGGCGCTCAAGTCGAGGATTTGATTCGTCGTCGGGAAGCTGAAACGCCCCCGATTGCGAGACTTCCAAAAATTGAGGAAGAAAAGTCTCCGGTAGTGCAGGCTCAACTCGATAAGCTGATGGCGCGGGTGTTGAATCAGAAAGACCCGGTTGATGAGAACCTCTCCGCGTTGATGCGGGAAGCCGACGAGGTTAACACAGCTCTGGTTGACCCAGCGAGTGGAATCGACGTGGAAACTCTCACCAAGCGTCAGATTGAGTTGAGTGACGCGTTAAAGGGGCGGGAAGCCGAGGCGGTTTATAGCGACTATAACGACACGTTTGAGGTTGCCGGTGAAGTGCATTATCGCAACTCGGACCGGAGCGTCACCATTCGTGTGGCGGATACGCCTGAGAACCGGGCGGCTGGACTCGAACCCGGAAAGCTAATCACTGCGTCGGTGATGCGGGCACCCGAAAGCGTGGAGGGAGTTAAGATTGGTTGGGGAGGATTCGGCACGCAGGTCAAGGTTCCGCTTTCCAAGAACAAGAAGTATTGGAGCTACGTCGAGGACAGCCGTCCTGAAGTCACGGAGCAACAGCGTCAACGCGTTAGTAAGCCCGAAGCTGAACGACCGCCGGAACTCCCTGCGTATACGGAAGAAGGGTTTAACCGGATTAAAGCTGAGTGGGAAGCGGAGCGAGTCGAGACCAAAGCTCGCATAGAAAAGCTGGAGACAGCTAAGTCTGGACTCACGACCAAGCTGAGTGAACTTATGACGCAAGTCGTTCCTCCACCGCAAGAAGTTGCAAAAGTCCTCACCGATATCAACCAAATCCACGTTGATATGGGGTATCCTCCACTGTCGGTGAAGGAACTCCAATCATATGGGAAGCTTCTCCAGTATGACCCGAATGCCAAAGAACCTGGGCATGTAGTCATTGTTAAGGAAATCAGCACCAAGGTTGCGGCGAGAAAGCGTGCAGCGGAGATTCGGGAGAAACAGAAAGTGGATGCTGAACAGTCAAGAGCAACGGCTGATTCGTTTATTTTGGGACTCCGCAGCAAAACGGATGCAGAGTCGCTACGTCTGTTGAAGGTGCTTGACGACGCGACGCTGGACCTCCAAGAGAAACGAGCGGAGGGTAAACTGTCGGAGGGAATTCTTTCTGCGTTAGAGCGGGGGCTCATTCCGTCGTTTTCATACTGGGCTCAAAATGGAGGGAAGGGCAAGTTCAAAATCACGAGGGAGGTTTCCGAGACGAGCTTAGGTTCTGCGTTGCCGACGGATGAAGATGGAGTTCCGATGGTGGAGGCGGTTGATACGGCACCGACACCAGATAAAGCGGCCGAGTCGGTTGCGAGGGAAGAGATTACGACAAGGTATCGGGCTGCGTTGGAGTTCGTTCCTCGTAACGCGGAAGGTGAAGTGTTGGCAGAAGAAGTTTCTGCGTTTAATAAGATGTTCGGGGTTAAGGTTTCCAAAGACCAAACGAAGATTGAAATCAAGGGGAGTCCGGAAGACTGGCGCAACGCAGGATTCGACGAGTTCGTAGAGTATGGCCTTGCGTTGAAGGGGGAGAGAACATTTTCGGCTGCGCCAGTTCCCCGAGTCCCTGCCGGCGGCGGTTTCATCTGGGACTTTGTTCCCTACGACGAAGCGACGAACAAACTCAACGGCAAGCCGTTAAATAGTCTAGGAGGAAAAGATGGTTGGATTCCAGTAGCTAGGTTTAAGAATGTTGCTGGGGAACCGGTGCTGGCTGATTTTATTATTGAGCTTGGACGGTTGGTTGTGCCCGAGGCGTTCGAGGGGCAGAATGTTGACGTGAAGAAGCTCTATGCTGGGTTGAAGGAAAAGGGTCCGGTGACCGAGGTTCACTCGTATGGGATGGAGGGGAAAGTAAATTCAACTAAACTCCGACTTGATGAATTAACACATAACTGGTGGGAAAACTTGTCTTCTCGGGAGCAAGATGTTTACAATCAATTGGTTGAAAAATATGCTGGAGAACTTGATACTACGCAACAAGCACAATTTTCAAAAGATTTACTTGCGGCCGGTTGGGATGAAAATAAGATAAAACTGGGAATTGAATATCATAATTTAAGTTTTAAATTTGCGTCGGATGAAAGTAATCTTAATGGTCCTCGTGCAACCCAATACTACAAGTCAATCTCCCCGTTCGACACGGAGAAGTATCCAGTGGTGCGCGTGGATGTGGTGTTGCCGCATGAAAAGGACTTTGGTAAAGGTTTTCCTGCTGATGAGTGGAATAAATTAACCTCAGAACAAAGACAAGCAAAACATAAAGTTCTCTGGCCCCCTGACAACCTCCACGAAAACCT
>Ga0181352_1000593_pt1 | contig 15217 bp, 26 predicted proteins | sample Fa13VDMLBSN_FD_130103 | JGI IMG/M metagenome (GOLD analysis project Ga0181352, IMG submission 130103) | Freshwater viral communities from Lake Michigan, USA - Fa13.VD.MLB.S.N | ecosystem: Environmental > Aquatic > Freshwater > Lake | place: USA: Michigan | collected 2013-09-23 | reverse complement strand
TTCACATTGGACCAATACGCTGTCGTGGGTATTAGCCAATATTTCGAATCCTTGATACTCGCCGCTATCAAGCGCTGCTTGAAGCTCTGCGATGCACATTGATGTAATGATTCCAACAGTTGACTGCGGGATGTAGGAGAAAGCTTCTCTAATAAGGACGTCATCAATGGGACGTCCAAAGTGATAGAATGTTCGGGGGTATCCAAACAAGTTTTTAAGAGTTCCTGTAGCCTCGATCTGTGCTCGGACAAATGCTTGGAAGTCTCGTCGGATTTCAGGAAATACTTCATGGAGTTTATTGATGATGGTGCGACCTTGAGCTAGTGTTAGCACAATTTCGCCGTCTGATTTGTCAAGAACTTGATCGCAGAAACGCGCTTCGGCGATGCCGTAGTTACCGCCGTGAACGCCCATCTTTGCGTGATGGTAGTAGCGTTCTGATGGCAAAGATTTATCACTGTCTTTGATGCACTTCTCTAGCTCTTTCCAGCGAGGTAACGCCGCTAGCTTCTCGATAGGAGAGTCAACGAATGCTTGAATGTGAGAGTCGGTGCCTTTGAACAGACGATCTTGCCAGATGTGCTGGAATAAGTGCATCGCAAAATACGTATGTGTCTTGATACCAGCTTGCATAAGTCTGCGCAAGTTGCTGCCAGGCTTGGTCATCATCGTTACGATGAGAGCTTCTGCACCGGACTGGTCAACCTGCACAAGTTCCATGCCAGGATCTGGAATAAAAAATCGACGACATCTTTCTTTGTTAAGATTCTGGAGGTTTGTTCCCCACCTGCCGAGGAGTGCTTTGGATGCGAGGCGTCCAGATTTTGTGCCAGCGATTTGATACACGCATGTGGCTCGCCCGTCCTTCCATTGTGGAAATGAGAGTGTGCCAGCGTCCTTGCTCATGCGACGCAGATATAGGATCATTTTGAGTGCAGGAATGTCATGACGCTGCATGAGTTTGTAGAGCGTTCCCTTGCCTGTTGGCGATGCGTTACCTTTGGGACGCGGAAGCTTCAGCATGTCATAGAGATATGCAGCAACTTGCTTAGGAGAACGTGGGTTGAGGTCAAACCCAGCGAGACGCGACAGCACCTTAGACTCGAACCACTCAGCCCGCTTTCGCAGTGCATCTATGTGAGCGCAGAGTGCATCGTTGTCGAGGGCTATGCCGCGCAACGATAGACCAAGATATGCGCGCAAGCATTCGTTGGCTTGCTGCTGTGAGGCTAGCGTTCCTGTGCGCTTACCGTGTTCGATGATGCCACTGTGCACCAGAGCCAGAGTCTCAACATCCTTAGCGTTATACGTAAGCAATGCGGTTTCTTGATCGTAGGTTTGTGGATTGAAGATTCCTTCATCTTTGTGATAGGGTTGATCGGTGTAGAGTGTTACGCAATGACCGAGGGATTTCTCCACGCCCACGTATGTGCGAGCGTGCATGAGCATGGTGTCCTCGATCTTATTCCATGCTGGCGGAGCTATCCGATACTTGTGCGCTAGGATGAACAAGTCAAACTGTGCATTGTGAACCACGAGCTGGGAACAGTGCGCAAATAATCCTGCAAGTTCCCTGAGAATTCGACGCGTTCCGTCAACACCATAAGTGAGGGTGTTGGAGTAGTTGATAAGTGACACGCTGTGAACAGTTCTTGCGTCAGATGAAACGCTAAAGCACGACATTTGGTCCGTTCCCCAAATTGTTTCGATATCAAAGTAAACCCGTTGCCCCCAGAGTGCGCGGATATTTGCACACAGCAGGTCGATGGGCGCTCGTAAAATGTAATTACAAGTGTTTCGACTAACCCCTTGCTTAGCAATGCGCACAGCTTTTTGAATATCTTGTCGGAGCCAAAAGCCGTAATTGCTTCTTGAAGTTCGTCCTTTGCCTTTGACTGCGTTGTCGCTTTCTTCCGCTTCATCGTCGAAGATTTCTTCGTGCGTGGCTGCGTGTGGATTGAGTGCAGGGTTGAGGCGTGTTTCGTATTCTTGTCTGTCATAAGCATCTTGAGTGTGGTAGGTTGGAATGTAGATGATACCGTTGCGTTCGAAGGGTGAACCACGGAGTTGATTGATGCGTGCAGGAAGTTCGCCCAAGTAATGCGGCAAGCAAGTGTCACCGCACAGAAGGACTACGCGAGTGCCTTCGCGTAGTGGTGCTTTGCACGACATGGTGCGGATCTCTGTAGCGTGACGGGAGATGGGCTTTAGTGCATCGTCTATCTCACGTCCTGCGTATCCGTCGATGAGCTTGAGTTTGTCGAAGCGGCCAGGGTGTGACAACACTATGGTGAGTCCTGAATACTTCAGGACTGGTGGTTGTGGATCGTTCATGGTCGTGTTAGCAACTTGGCTAAGGTCTTGGAAAGTTCTACTGCTCTGTCTGCTTCAGTTGCAGGAGTTTTATCATTGCACGATCGGATCATCGCAAGTTGCGACAACTCAGCGACAGGCAGAATTAAATCTCCGTAGACGTGCGCCCAGATGTGATGTTGAAGTGCGTTACGCAAATGCTCGGGCGTAACGCACGGATGTGGAGGATTATCGGTGCGCAGCTGTGCACGAATGTAGATTGTTCCAGTGTGATCCAGGGTGAATGGAACTATCTTGGAAGCTTCCGTCTTGATCAGGATGTGTTCGGTGGAGAGCGTTAGAATTGTTCCCTTTCACAACGTTTGCAATGGCGTAAAAATTCTCCGTCAGCATCTTTGTCATCTTCCTCGATCATATCGTCAGTGTAGAAGCTTTGTCCACAGGTGGAACACTTTGAGATACCTGGCGCGTAACCAAAATGCTTCTCGATGTCTGCGTTGGTTACGTTGTCTGGAAGGTTTTGTTCGGAAGGTTGTCTTGACATATTAACTATAAGTTGTTTTCATGACGCACTTCTATAGATCGCAGGCGCATAATCGCTGCGTCAATGGCCTTCCACTCTGGTAGTTTGTCGTGATCGTGAGCAAGAATCACAACGCACTCACCGTGCCAGCCTTCAAATTGATCGGCTGACCTAATATGTATTGCGTTTATCAGCGTGAATTTCTTGCTCAGATAAAGGTAGGATGTGTAAGAACCGACAACAAAAAGCTGAGATACAGTTCCTTTGCGGTTGTTAAACTTTTGACACGCCTCTGACATGCACTTATTGCAGCACCAGAGACCCTTAAAAAAGAAGGAAGCTTCTTCGCGCACGGTGATACCACAAAACGCACAAATGACGTGACTAGGTAGTGAGCTCATAATTCAAAATGGTGTATTGTCAACTCGTTCATCAAAGCTTTGCGGAACTTCATTGAGGTTCACCGTTCCTCTGCATTCTGGAAACGTCGAGCAACCATAGAACTGGCCACGATATGACTTGCGTAGCTTAGTAGGTGCACCACACAATGGACACTCAGGAGGTTCGCCAGTTGGCGATTTTGGAGTTGGCCTACTGGGAGGATTGATCGGAGGCATAGCGTATTGTCGGCCCGATGGTTTATGCTCAGACAGCGCTGTGCGAAGCTGTTGAATCTCATGACGCAAGAGTTGCATCTCCTGCGCAAGTTCGTCAGGTGAGATGTTCTGTTTCATACTCTCGCCTTTCTCTTGATTTCTTGCCTTCGTTCCTGACGATGTTTCAGTCTATCCTGGCGCCAAACGTAGTAGGCCCACGCAGTATAGTTCCTGCAGTAATGCACACGCGCATAGAATCGCATCTGTCTGCGCAATTGTTTATTTGTTAGCTTCTGTAGATGCATAGCTTAGTTCCTGTTCTTCGAAATTAGATACATTGCGTAGCAGAGTAGCACTGTGCTACAAAGTATGCTGATGATCTTAGTGATTATTGTTTCGGTTTGCATGATCCAATTCTGTGCGTAGTTCTTCTGCAACTTTAGCCCAGCGTTCTTCACGTTCTTGTGCAGAGCGCAACAAGTCTCGATAAGACTCTGCGTGCTTTTTCCAGAAAGCTACAGGCTCCTCCGCAGCCTTTACCTGCCTGCGTTGATGATAGATCTCAACGCCTGCAAAGACTGCTACTACGATTGTTGGTATTAGTTCTAGCATAAGGTTACTTCTTCTTGTGTATGATCGGGATAAAGGCTGCCTTATTCGTATTCACCATACGCACTTCCTCCCAACCAACTAGTGTGTATTCTGCTTCCTTTCTTTTTGTCGGCCAAACATACGGAAGATTATCCGGAACGTCTGGCCACATGTGTTTGTAGTGTGATGGTAACTTGCGAATCAGATTGCTTTTGTGCGAGAGATGAAATTCTTCGTTGCCAAACCAACTAGGATGGATCATTGGCTTCGTGTCTGGAAAGATCGTTGTGAAACCACGAATCTTGTCTAAGCAAGTATCTTGGAATCCGCGTGCAATCCATTCTCTGCAAACTATCAATCCGTATTGAATGAGTGACAGCTCATGCCCACGCCACATGTTAACTGCTGGATGATTCTGCCAGCCCTTGCTTGGATCTGCTATTGCTCCGAGTATTTGTAGGCATTCGACGCGTTGTTTGCCAAGACGTTTATTGTCTAGGCATTTAGCGCTGAGGTGGAAGTTAGGATATGGTAAGAAGGTTTGCATAAATGAAGGTGAGCACGGCAGGATTTGAACCTGCATACCACGTGCTCGAAATTGTTGCAGACTTCTACGCCGTCTGCTAGGGCTTAAGGAGTTCTGCGCCCCATCCTGCGCATCTAGTATTAAGTTTAACGACATTCAACTAGCGTCGGGTCGTGTTCTAACCAGTCCTGCCTTGTCCCATTCTAACGTCAAGCCCAGTGTTGAAGGGCGACTCTGGTGCTTAACTGGTTAAGAGTTGATGCGCCATGCTGTATTCAGACTTACTACAACTTGGCCCGAAGGAAGATGCGCATGATTCTCTAGCATCTCTACGCGTCTGCACAGCAAGCGAAACTCTTTTCGCAAGTTGCCGAGTTGTTCTTCGAGAGGAACTTGTGACGGTAAAGGCAGAGCCTTATCGGGTAATGATTCTTGTTGTGACATAGTTACTTTCTTCTAACGGGATATGTCAAAGTGTTCTTCCCACTCTGTCATACCCATCTTTATTGGATATTCTTCTTTGTTTGTTTTACTAGTCCACATTGCTCGGAATTCTTTCAACGCATCTTCCGTCGCTTTGATGAACTCGTCGATCGTTATCGAATCTTCCTCAATCATCTAGCGTCCCTCCTTTCTCTGCGCAAATCCATCTTGACTTTGTGTTCAAGATTGATGAGGTCACGATCATCTAGCACGCGCGTTGGCCGCGTAGCCAAACCGCGCTTGACTGCGTTGTCGATGAGCTGCTTGGTGGGTGTGCCATCCACGCAGTATTGTCCGTCGGTTCGTTCGAATCTCATAGGGTTAAGTTTTGCAGCAGGTGTTTGATCATGTTGTTGTGATAGTCCAGCGATCGTGCAATGGAACGTGTGCGTTCCACTACTGGTGATGCGATATCGTCCGAAGTTTTGACAGAAGTTTCCACTCCGTGGCCAACTGGCAGTGTCAGTGGCACTAGCTTCTTGCCGAGTTCTTCTAGGATAGCGTATTGCTCTCCAACTATAGAACTCAGCCAATTTAGCTGATCTTCGAGAGACACTGGCATTAGGTTCGCAGGAGAAGACACAGCGCCCTTGGGCGTGTTGCGATCGGCTAGCATAACTGGATCATATTTGTAACTCATAATAAAGTGGTGCTGGTTTATGCAGAGCCAGCTTGCTGTTGACTACTAGCTGGTGATGAACTTGATCAGCTCCAACCGCGACGTGGTCTGCGCTTTGCCGGTGAGCGGGTTGAGCATGGCCTGATCTCCATTCTTCAACTCTTGCACCTGCGACTTGACATTAGCGTAGAACGACATGCCGGTGTATGTGATACCCACAGGCAAGCCGCTTTGATCGTCGAGTTCAATCTCGACAGGAACATCGTTGCTGTTGTCACGCAACGCCTGATGAAACTCCACGAATCGGAACAGTCCCTTGCCTTCAACGGGAATGTATTGCGAGAGTTCCAGGCCACCGATTGCAATCTCGTTGCCCGCCTTATCTTGCACAGTGGAAGGCTCAGCAACTTCGAACACGAACACCAGTGACTTGCCACCGCTACGTGCAGACAGGTGAAACGTAGGTTCTTTCTTCACGCGAAGGAGAACGGTGGACAGAGGGACGATACCAGCGAACTCAGTTTTAGTAGTATTGATTAAGGACATGTTGTTTTGTTTTGTTTGGATTTGTTTTGACGCGTAACGTGCGTCACTCGTTGTCTTGTTGACAAATCTTTATAGTGCAGTTGTTATGCCAAGCTCACTCATCGCGTAGAACTCGTGAGTTTCCTGCGAAGATTGAGTCGTTCGTCTCGCGCATTGAATGTTGCTGTAATCCGCGTCGCTTGAGCCACGCGTTGAACTGTCTGTCCACTTGTGCGCATGTGCCAAGAGGAACTTCCGCCAAGCCTTCTGGTGCTTGCTCTACGGTGAGTAGTTTGCCGTTCATCTTTTTCATACGACAGTGATGGGTTTCGGTTGATAGACTGCGCCACAGTTGTGGCATTGAACCACCTTGTTGTATGGATTCCACATCACAGGATATGGAAGGTGCGGTGCGCAAGCATAGTTGCAGCAAGGTGTGGGAGGGTGTGGCTTGAGTTGCTTCTTTGCGGTGTTGATAGTCATTAGTATTTAATGGATGCGTAGGTTGCTGGCACGAACTGCTGTGTGGTTTTCATGCGCGTGTTGCACATGAACTGTGGGGAAGTCTTGACTTGCCATAGATAGACTTCTTCCACTTGCTTGGTGGATTTGTCCTGGCTGCCTGGTTTGTCTTTGCTATCCTTGGTCTGACGATAGATGTCAGTGAAGAATTGCGGAAGGCGCGGAGAGAACTCCTGCCCTTGGAGGGCGAACTTGAATGCATTGACTCGTCCAGTCTCTGCATCTCGGATCTCCTGTTCATGTGCTATGAGAATCACGTGGCAATTGAGGGATTTGAACTTGGTGCACAGCGATCTGAACCACGTGCTCCACTCTCTCCAGAACCAGAAGGTATCTTTCTCGCCATTCTTTCCTACCGGAGTGGCGGGTTCAAGCTCATCGCGAACTGCGTCTGCTAGTGTGGATAGAGAATCCACAACCAGTGTTTGTTCCAGTGTCATCTTCGCCAAGTCAGGGCTGTTGAGAAACTCAACGAATGCACTGGCTGCTTGCACCTTTGTGCCGAGTGCAGACTTCTGCACTCGCTTTGGGAAGTGATTTGTGATCCAGTCCGTGTCATAGAACGGTAAGGAACGAATACCTTTCTCGCGCAATTCGCGTGAGGTAAGGCCGTTGTCGAAATCAGCGAAGATTGGATTGGGAAATGTTGCCGCGCTCCAAGTCTTGCCGCTCTTGGGTGGACCGACTAATAGCAAACGAATCTGTGGAGACTCGTCCGCTGTGATTGTTTCTGCGTATGATGGTATGTGCATAAGTTTAGTATGTGCAGCTTCTCACTTGAGCTTCCAAGTGGTCGATACGATCCAGCAACGCCTTGTCAGCGATGGCTTTCAGCTCCTCAGGAAATGTGGAAATCCACGCACTAAGTATGCGTGACTTGATGTTCTCGGGTGGAGCGTTCGAGCACAGCTCTTTGATCAGCTGCTCGCGAATTGCATCGACAAGTTCATAGCTGTGTGAACAGTTGCCTTCCACCAAGAACCACATTGGATTGAGGCTGAGCTTCTCATACATAAGAGTGACAGATTGCTCAACACCCTTGAGCAATTCTGCACGGGCTCCTGCACATGAGGTAAGAACCAAGTTCGTTAAGTCTGCTTCCATGTTCGCTCGATCATGCGCAGACATTCCTTGATAGATAAAGTCGTAGGCTGTTTTCATTCGTTCACTCCAAACATTGCGGGGTTATATTCACGCTGTCTATACATTGCAGTTAACATGCCAGCACGCAGCGATGGTGCTGCGTTGCACACGTTCGCGAAGAAGCAATCACCGTATGGTGTTGCACAGTGGTTGCGATTAAGCGCGAAGCGCTCCTGCTCTAGCCAAGTGTGGATCACGTCGCAGTAATCCCATAGCCACTGCATGTATTCGTCTACGTGCTGGGCCATGATGATGTTGTCGTCGATGCGCTTGAAGCGTTCGCCTTTCTTTGCACGCAGAAAGATTGCGTCGATGATGGGAGATGAGTAGTCAGTGGTGAAGCCTTTCTGCTTGAGCACCCAAGAATACAACAGCATTTGAGAGCTCGTTCCCCACTTTGTGCTGAACTTTCCAGGGAACAATCCTGTGCTCTTGATGTCGAGGAAGCATGGCTCGTTACGATAGGTTCCTATGCAGTCGATGACTCCTGCTAACACGAAGTCCACGTCAGGATATGCACGGAATGGATGCTCGAAAGGTAACTCAACACCGATGGAAGTTGCGGTGCGCGCTACGTGGAAGTTGTCCTTTGTGCCGATGGCGCTTAGGTATTCGCACAGCACATCGTAGAGTAGGTCACTTGTGCGATAGTCATTCTGCACACACGCGCTGTTGGCGTAGTATTCTACACCGAACATAAGAGCTTCAGTGTATGATGCACCGCAGCGTAGCTTGGCCGCTGCTTGATGGATGGCTTGGCCAAACTCGGTGGGTGTGAGTGGAAGCTTTGATGTGTAACCCAGCAGGTTGGCGAGCATGAAGTTCTGTGCACAACCGCTGCGTGACAGTGAGGAAGGATCGAGACGAACCCGTAGCTTCTCGCCTGCGGGTTGATAAGGTGAGATATACATATCAGCGTTCTCTCCACACTACTACGCCGTCGCTGCGTATGCCGATGTGCACGACGTTGGTAGTGCCAGGAGTTTGATCACGTGCGAATTGGATTGGCAACCATTGAGTGCTACGTGTTGCGTAGTAAAGTGCGATGACCAACACAACGCACATGAGAGATGCTTTGACTTGAACTTCGTTATTCATCTTGAGATGTCTCCTCCATTGAAGCGACTAACGCCTCTTCGATTTTCTTTGCCATGAGATACGCAGGACTCTGCGATTCGTCGTCACCCATTGGATTGTATTTGCGCATGGCTACTTGGATTTCGCCGTTAGGTTTGTCTTGGATTGTGATTGTTACTACCATTTGGATCTCGCTTTCTTTTCTTCTGCTAGTTTGGTTACGTTTTCTGCGATGAGAGCAGCAAGCTCTGCATCCTGCTCACGATTCTGTGCATCTTCGAGGAGCTGCTGTGCAAGTGCGGATGGGCCAACGTGCTTTGAAGTGCGTGGCCTTGCACTTGTGTTGATGGATGTGCGTCCGCTAGGTGCGGCTTGCGCCAATGGCGCCTGCACAGTGAGTGCTTCGCGAAGATACTCGTCGATCTCACTGTCGGTGAGTGCATAGATCTGCTCATTGGATAGACCAATGAGTTGTTCAATGGTGGATTTCATTTGAAGGTGCTATGTGAACCACAGATGCTGTGGTTGTTGTATCTACTGGAACCTTCGCGCGCAAGTAACTCAGTCGCCTTACTCGCACAGCAACTGTGATCCTATCGTATGCACCTGATAGCATCATCGTCTGCGCATACTCATGCGCACGTTCCATAGAGTCTACTCCTTCGAACTCTTGCACAGCTACGCGATGCGCAGATTCTAGGAGCACGATGTGAGGTAATCCTTTGGTGTCGTCGGTTGTCATATCAGTTTCATAAGCAACAAAGCTGCAAGTGATCCTGCGGCCAGTGCTATAGGAATGTAATGGCGCATCCTCATCGCTTTAGATGTTGAATGAGTTTGTCGCGGAGTTCTTCTGCACAGATAGTGCAGAGATACACTAGATGAGGACCACGAATGTATGCGGTGACATTCGCTGGCAACTGCTTACAGTTACTGCAGCAATCTCGCTCCTCGTGTCTGAGTGGTGTATAGCTACTGATTTTCATACTAGTTTGGTGTTGCTGATGCTCTGGGTGTTGACGTGTGCTACGGTTAGCGGGTCTGTCATATCGTAAACGATACTGCGAATGTTGAAGTGACGAGCGTTCACCATGAAGAAGTTGCCGATCGCTTCTTGTGGTGTTGCACCTATGCCGTGTTGCGCATCACGCACTTCTGCGTGAAGCTGTAGGGAGTGTGCTGTCCAACTGTCGCTGGTCTTGCGCACACGAATGATGATGAATGAGTTCATAATACAATTCCACCTGCGTAACGAGGTTGACGCGGTGCGTCGCCTGAGCCACACGCTTTATATGCTATGCGTATGCGCTGGCCGAGTAGCTTCGCGCTACTCCACCAGTGTGCACCCTGTGCACGTGTCCAACCAGTGCCTACGCTGAAGCGTGCTTTGAACTGATCACTGGAGCAGACCAGCGCACCAACCTCTTGAAGGACTACGCCGCCAATAGTGGTTCGAGGACGCATGTCCAGGATGTTAGCTTCGCAGTAAGCATCGTGGGTTAGCTTAAAGAGTGAGGACTCTTTGAGCGTAGCTCGCCCATGCTTGTAACCAGATGACAATCTACGTAGCATGTATCCTTCGAAGGGCATATTATAGGTGGCCAACTCTTGCTCAAGTTCTTCGAAGATCTTTGGATTGTCAGAGTAGTTGATCTGTGCAGTAACTTGAATGCGTATGTTTGTGAAGTCATGAGTGATGCGATCATGCAAGCCAGCCAATCGCATACCGTAGGGTAGACCTGGAGCGCGTTCATCATCGAATACCAACCACCACGCTTGCTTGCCACGTTCGTCGTTCTTGCTGCGACAGATGCCGGAGATTGTTGGCCCGTCGCATCCAGGGATAATGATCTCGCCGTCGAATCCGTTGTGCTCTAGTCGTTCAAACATTGCACGGATGTGAGTGTTGAGGATCTGACGCGAGCCGCGTGAGATAAGTTGTCCGCCTCTGCACAATGCACGTTGCCCGTCCCACTTGTTAGAGATGACGTAAGGCTCGTTGCGCAGGTCGGTGAAGGACCAGTCCTCGTTATACGCAAGCATAGGAGAATGCTTGCGAAGTAGTTGTGATGTGCTGCTCATACGCGTAGAGTTTCAAGGACTTGCACTTGAGGAGTGATGGAGATTGCTGATTGCCATGAAGTGTTTGGCCACATCCAGTCGGTGATGTTGTCAACACTGATAACATCGAAAGAGTCGTTACTGTTCAACACAACTATTGTATTGGCAATCAGCTTTGAGTGCGCTAATACTACCGAAGGATTTAGATCCTGCTTAGTTCTCACCAACATGAAGCGCTGGTAGTGTGACTGTGGTAGTGGTGTGTGAACGTCCACGATCTCGAAGCGTTCTGCTGTGTAGTAAAGTGGGTTGCCCTCCCAAGTAGGATCTGGACATTCCTCGTCGTGGCACATGATCCGCCAATCGTCTTGACCAGACTTGGCAACTATGCGTGCGAAGTTTATGACCTGTTCTTGTGTTAGTTCGTAGTTCATAGGCTGATTTCTTCGAGGATGTTGACTTGTTCTTGGAATGTGCAGGCTGGTTGCCATTCGGTTTCATGGGGCCAGCGCCATCCAGTGATGCATTGGATTGGACGAATGGTTGTTGTGCCTAATGAAGAACCCAACACGAGCTGATCACCGGTTCGTGCAATAACAACATAAAGCTCTTTGTTCACGTTAACAATCATCCCCATCTTGTAGTGATCGATGAAGAACGGCACTCGCACTTGCACACGTTCTTCACGTCGTGCGATGTAGTCGAAAACACCCCAATGCCAGGACGGGTCAGTCGCAACGATCAATCCTGATGCGTGAGTGCGTGTATAAATCGTCCAGCCAGGTTGGCCAAACTTCTCCATCACCGCGATCATCTTCTTTGTTTTCATTCTCGTATTGCTATAATTTTCGACGGCTCGACGCGGTAGTCCGTAATCCCGGCGCTCTCAAGCATCCGCTTTACTTGAGAACATTGTTCACCTGTCAACAGCAAGTTGCGCATTGCAAGCTGTGGTTCTGTGCCGTTCTCTAACCAATCCATCACAAGCTGGATCACATCCACGTGTGCATTCATCTTGTGCGTTGATGCTTCGCTCTGGATCCCCTTGCTCACTCGCGCTTTGTTGCGCCACCTAATCCAGATGCCTTCATCGGCGTTGTTGGAGCGTTCGAAGCGTATCTGCGCTTTGACTGCACACCACGCTTGACGTGCTTCAGGATTCGCATCCTCACGGCATAGCCAGAGGAGTGCGTCGCTGACTATTCCGTAGACTCGCGCAGCGCTGCACGTAAAATCATCATAGGGAATGCACACATCGGTGCTGTTCTGCACAGCTTTCTCAAGATAGGGCTTGATGCGCATCGCATTCGCTGCGGTGTAGGTGGAGCGCGGTGTCACTCCACTCTTGTTCATTGAGTCTAGCTCACGCTGGCGCATGGTGCGCAAGATCTGCTTGTATTCGTCAAGAGCATTTTCATCTTCTGTTTTCATAGTTTGCGTCTCTACTCTATGGTAAAAGAAAATCCCGGTAGATGACTGGCACCTACCGGGATGAACTACAACGCAGGATTAGTGTGTTGTGAGTTGCGCGTTGTGAGTATGCGCGCCCCACTGTTGGATAGACTACTCGTTGTCGAGGTCGGCCAGTTGCTTGAGTTGCAACTCGTTGATTGCGAGTTGAATCTTGCTGGCTTCCTGCACCAACTCGCGCTTGACGGACGGATCGGTTGCGGCTTTCGCCCTCTGCAAGATTTCCTTGAACTGCTTTTGCAAGCCCGCGACGGACAGTTCGCGTTGTCCAGGCTTCCAGTTGAGCGCGTCCTGGGTCGTAAAGACGAGAGGATCTGCGACTGCTTTCTTCGCAACGAACTCTGCGCTGATTTCCTTGGGCAGTCCGCTGTTGCGCGCCTTGTTACGTTGCGCATTCGCAGCTGCGGTGGTTGCGAGATTCACCACACCCGCGACGCCCCACGCTGCCACAATGGCTTCGAGTGCGTTCTGATCTTCACCGATTGCATCACGCGTGATATATCCCAAACCAGCGAGGTCACCGGACCACAGATTCAACACCAACTTGGTGCCATCGCCGTTGTCGCGCTCGTAGAGGCCGCTCTCAGGATTCTTGGTGAATCCGTTTGCCAATGCATCGCGCTCGATAGGAGTTGTATTTACGTCTGACATATTATTCTGCTTTGTTACCTAGGGTTTACCGTGTTTATTGACCCGCGTCGTGCTGGTCAAAGTTGTTGCACAACACCTACACTATATGCAAGTGTTGTGCCAAGATTTTTATTGAAAGGCATTCCGCTTGGGCATAGCCGCTTTGTGTGCAGCGTACGCTGCGTAGTATCTGTTGATTCGACTGCGCAGAATCAGTTGCGTGCAATGCGCATGAAGTTCACGCACGTTGCCTGTCCACGTCTGCGTGGCAGTGAGTGAGGTGAGCTCGGACTCAGTGAGTTCGTTCCAACCTGTGATGGATTGCACGATGGCTAGTGCATCTGCTGCGCGCTCGCGTAGTGGTGGAATGCGCAATGTCCATTGCGCTAGTCGCCAGTAAAGATCCTCGCGGAACTGACCGAGTGCAGCGAGTGCGAGGAGATCGCGGTGTGTTGCACCAATGAACCGACAGTTCATTGTGAATGGTTCGTCATTGGTTGCGCCAACCTTGCGCAACTTGCGTGTGCTCATGACGCGAAGGAGTTTCGCTTGAGCGGATAGTGGCATGTCGCCAATCTCGTCGAGGAATACTGTGCCATTCTGCGCAGCTTGGATGAGGCCACGCTTGTCGTCTTGTGCACCAGTGAATGCACCTCGCACATGTCCGAAGAGTTCAGACTCGATTAGGTCTGCTGGGAGTGCTGCACAATTGATTGCAACGAAGTTACCTTGAGAGCATGATCCGAGTGCAGCTGCGAGGAGTTCTTTTCCTGTGCCTGTTTCGCCAGTGATGAGGACGTTGAGGTCCTTTTCTTGTGTGAACATGGCGATGTATGTGATCTCTTTCTTCAACTGTTCGCACGTCGCATCGCTAGAGATGAACTTTGCGAGTGCTGCTGTGAGTGCGGGTGGACGCGGTGCTATGACCGCAGCTTCCATGTCGCCAGATGCAATGCATTGGCGAAAGAATTCTGGTTCGAGCATAGTGTTAGATGTTCAACTGGTGGACTATTGCGTTGGCGTTGCCGTCAGGTCCGAGTGCATTGAGGATGTTGTCGTCAATCTCCTCGTCTTCGTCATCTTTGTTTTCTTTCTCGTATAATTGCACAGCGGACACTTGGCCACGTGTGCTGCGGATAGGCATGGATGCATCGAGTGCATCTGCCCAGCTTTCGTTCTTGCCAACTACTTCGCGCAGAGCTGCACACTTGCCCTTCACTTTCTCTGCAACGCGTTCTTCCTCTGTGCCTGCGAACCAACAGATGTTGAGATATGTGGTTGATTCGCTGTTGATGCGGTGAGGTCTGCCCATTAGCTGCACAAGGACTGTGTCATTCCAAATGGGAGGAACAAACATCTCGCTTGGGTATTTCTTATTCTTTGTGTGGTGCAGAGATAGCCCGGTGCCACCTGCTTTGAGCATCATCAACATGTAGCGAGACTTCTCGCTGTTGAATCTGTTGATGTTGTGCTGTCGTTCTTTCTTGGATTGACCGCCGAAGATCATGGAGATTTGATCTTCTGGAACTTTGAACTTTGTGAGTAGCAACTCCTTCACAACATAGAGTGTGTCCTTGAATCCCACTGCGATGATCGCATTGATTGGACGCTTCTTGCTGTTGACGCACTCGAATGCAGACTTCGCGAGATATTCTGCACGCAGCAGTTCTGCTTTCTGCAAGAACTTGGCAAGTGCAACGAGCACAGCTGCGAACCCCACTAGCGGATCTCGATCCGCTTTGATGCGCAGTTCTTGATACTCTGCGAATGCTTTGTTGTAGATTGCTGCATGCTCGGGACACGCAAAAGGCAACACGATTTGACGGATCTTGAATAGATGGGCGTAACGAATAGGCCCGAAGCTAATCATGTGATGCTGGAGTGCGTGACACGCTCGCTTCATGTCTGGTGCGTGCCAGTCGTTAGGGTTGTCGCTGATTGTCGCGAGCCATGATGGGTATTGAACCTCGTCGAGTCGCACAATAGGACCATTCTTGCGTAGTTGCACAAGTGGTCGCATGATGAGTGCTGGAGTGCGAAGATGCGCAGCTTTGCTGAATGGAGTGGCACTTGATAGTGCCATGAGATAGCCAGCATTTGCTGCGCTACGCATGATGGTGGATTGCTCGCTATCTGAT
>Ga0181352_1000591_pt1 | contig 15254 bp, 31 predicted proteins | sample Fa13VDMLBSN_FD_130103 | JGI IMG/M metagenome (GOLD analysis project Ga0181352, IMG submission 130103) | Freshwater viral communities from Lake Michigan, USA - Fa13.VD.MLB.S.N | ecosystem: Environmental > Aquatic > Freshwater > Lake | place: USA: Michigan | collected 2013-09-23 | reverse complement strand
GTCTAGAAAGCCCTATAGAAAAAATCGCATTTATTTTTGCGTGTTCAGTTTGAGGTGATGGGTTTGTTTTGTCTGCGTGAATTGCAAGATCGGTGGGCTGCTGCAAGTGGGCTGTTGGGGTCGGCTGGTAGTAGGTGGTCTGCTGTGAATGGGTCATTCAAGCGTTTGCCTTCTCCGCATATCCAGCAGGCAAGAGCCGTGTCTCTGATCTGTTTGGCTCGTTTACGGTAATCGCCTTTGTAGTGGAGTCGTTCAGGTTTGGGGTGTTGTCTGTTCCATAAGGTTTGACAGTTAGTGCAGCGTGTGGCGTTGCTTGTAAGTGTTCGGCAGTTAAGGCAAGGTCTGTTGATTGTCATTAATGTTTTTCTATTATCCAGCCTGCGAACTCTCCGAAGCGAAAGAATTGTTCTGCGCTGTCAGGTAGTTCGTTGTCTTGTAGTGGTCTTTGTATTCCTGCAAGAGATAGTTCTTTGGCGATGATTTGTTCTGGGTTTACTCCTGTTGCTACTTTGCCTGCGAGGGTTAGCCTTCGGTTGATAGTGCCTATGTAGTTTGCTTTGGCTTCAATCTTGTCCACGATTATTATTGCACCGCCCTTACGACATTTGTTCATCAAATTATCTATGAGGCTTTGGCGTTGTTCCATCGTCAGGAACATTAAGAGTAGGAATATTGTTGCTACATCAAAGGGTTGATAGTTGTAGGTCGTGCAATCTGCGATCTCTAGTGTTCCTTGTGCTTCAAAATGTTCTGCCATCTCTGATGCGTTCTCTATAGAGATCAGTTGTGCTTTGCGTGCGGTAAGCGACTCGTCAAGAAGTTTTCCGATGTTTCCTGTAGATGCGCCTATGTCGTACATAACCCCGTTGTCTGGCAGGTAGTGGCGAACGGTATGCGCTACCGCACCGCTCACTAGGTCATACCAAGGTAACGACTCCCGAACGTGACTGTCAAACTCTTTGGCAACACCTTTGTTTTTGAATGTCCAGTTAGTCGGGATTTCCATTAAAGATTCCTTCGTGTATTGCTTCCGCTATTGACTTCATCATTAATGGTGGAACCGCTCTGCCAAGTCTTTCGTATCGTTGTTCAAAGGTTCCAGTTAGTTGAAAGTCTTTTGGAAATGCTGACAGGAGCCGCATTTCTTCAAGGTTAAATTTGCGGGGGTAGTCGGGGTGTGTTATTGAAGCACTACCGATGTTGCCTCCACCTGCCGTAAGGGTTGGCACGGGTTTATTTTTATGTGGTTTCACAAGTTGAAAGTATTTACTTGATGATTGACCATTTCGTAGTTTTAACCATTCGTTGTGAATAGCGTATTTTTCAAATGATATTTCTCTGCCTGTTTCATTATCAATGTTTGATGGGTTGCTTCCGATTATCTCAGACAAGTTGTATCGGTAGGACAGAGGTTTTGGAAATATAGGTTGAATGTTTAGATCGTTTCTTGTTCCAACGAATATAAGTCTTTGTCTTGCTTGTGGAACACCAAGATATGAGGAATCAAGAACTCTTGCTTCAACTTGATAACCGCACCTTTTTAATCTTTCCAAGATCAGTTTGAAATAACCTTTTGCAGAACCCATTACAAGTCCTTTTACATTTTCTGCTACAAAAACTTTTGGTTGAATATCGTAGAGGAGTCGTGCAAATTCAAGAAACAAGTCATCTGATCGTTGTTCGGTGTCCGAATAACTGTTGACCTTGCCCCAACCTTGTTCCCGTTTACCAGCAGTAGAAAAGGAAGAACACGGCGGTGAACCTTCCATTACATCTATTTGATCTGTTCCTGCTAATTCAAAAACATCTTTCGCTTTAACATCTCTGACATCTCTGCCGTCAATCGGTGTGTCCTTATGGTTGAGTGCGTAAGTTTTTCTTGCTTCATCTACAAACTCTGATGCACTTAAAATTTTATATCCAGCCATTTCAAAACCAAGACAAGAACCGCCACCGCCAGAAAAGAACGAAACAACATTCAAACCATTAGTTCCTTTAATGCGTTCAATCTCGCTGATAGAGGGAACGCTGTAGTCAGGCTTGTGCATATTGTTTCCATAGTTTGTTGTATGCAGTAACTGGAGACTTTGCTTGCGGTGCAACAATTTGTAAGACTGCCGCACCTATTGTTTCTGCAATAAACGAATCACCTAATTGTAAGTTCAAATGGTTTTTTAATTTCAAAACATCAAGTTCTGGGTAGTCTCGTCTAATCAATTCTTTTTGTCTTGGCGTATTGACTTCAAACCACGAAAGATCGTTGAATAAATCAAAATATGTTTGTTCCATATAAGGCAAGTAAAGTTTAATGTTTTTTTCTTTAGCAATTTGATTTAATGTTTCCGATTGCGCAACATTTTTGTTCTTGAAATATGCTTTCCTGAACTGTTGATAAAGTTCTTTTGTTGATCTGTAGTGAATCATCGCTTTTTTTGACAAAGCATAATGACCGTCAGCAGCGTGCCCACAAATCAGATTTTGAATACCTAGTTGTTCACAGGAGTCAAAAACAAACAACATTGGATATACACATTCAATAGCAGTTTTCTTTTTTATTGCAAAATGTTTTATTTCATAAATCACTTTTTCTAAAATAACTTCTGAAGAACTTGGTAACAAAACAGGAACAAACTCAAGTTGAAATTTTTTGGCTAACTTTTTAGCGGAATCAAAATCATATGAACTCTCTTTGTTGTCTAACTTAAAAGACAAAACATAAGGTTTGTAACCAAGATCCAAACAAGACATTAATAAAACTGATGAATCAATACCGCCAGAAGTAGCAACAGCAACACTTCCGTTAATGTTTTTTAATTCATTAGTCAGCGTTTGACGGACTAATCCAACTGGAATCACTTTTGTTTGCCACTCCACTCGTAGTTACATTTTGGGCATCTGTGTTCGGTTTTTATGTTTTCATCAACAATCGGGAACTCTCTAAAATCTAAAGGTTCAGCATCAACTAACAGTTGATCTAAGTCTTCGTTGTTGAATAGTGTTCCTTCAAGCCCTTCATCAGAAGCAACTAACTGTTTTAATAACTCTGCTAACCCTGACTCATCGTATGAAGCAAGATCGGTTGTGCGATTATCTGCAAGAAGTATCCGTAATGCTTCGTCATCGTCTTGAGTTTCTACATAGCCTGCTGAAATCTCTTTCCAACCTAAAGCCTTTGCTGCTCTCCAAGTGTGATTGCCTGCAAGGATTCGGTTAGTGCGCCGATCAACCACTATGGGTCGGTATTGTCCGTGCGCTTTCAAAGATTCAGAGATAGCCCCAATATCGCCCTGTCTGACATTCTTTTCGTGCGGTTGAACTAAATCAATATCTACGATCAGGTGTTCTATTTCTCGTTGTGCCATCTCTAGTCCTTTGTTAATGTCTCAAACTTTGCATCAGACATCTTGAGAAGCCTGCCATCAGATTGTATCGCTATCCAAGAAGGTGCGTCAGGGTCGCAGCCACAGCCGACTAAGTGCTTTGGGTTGTGTGTCAGCGTGTATTCGCAGCGCAAACACTTGATTGTTTTCATAAACTTTGTTGTGCGTGTCGTATTCTTGCGTTAGCGATCTCAGCGTATTCGGCTGATTGTTCTATACCGATGAAGGAAAAGCCTTCAAGTGTTGCGGCTTTACCTGTTGAACCTGAACCTGTAAACGGGTCAAGCACTATGCCGTTTGACGGGGTTACAAGTCGGCATAGGTAGCGCATTAGGTCTGTCGGTTTGACTGTCGGGTGGTAGTTAAGTTTTGGTGTGTTGCTTCGGTTTCTTGGGTTGTCGCCACCTACGCCGTCAGAGATAATGCGATCTGCTTCACGCTTCTTAGAAAACTTGTCTAAGCCTTCGTTGCGGTCTTTCTTGCTGGCTTTAGCACAATAAAAGAACCGTGCAGCCGACTTATCTGCCTTAACAGACGGGAATAGTTCTAGCACTTCGTCTGAGCCATCGTGAATAAAGTTCGCAGGAAACCGACCTGTTGCAACAGTTGGCTGAGCATCTTTACGCCAACCATTACCCATCGCAATTCTTGGATTTGTTGAACCTGATGAATTTACCATTTGTTCATTTCCGACTCTGCATCCGTCTATGTTGATACCGCCAACACCGTGCGTTAGAACATTGTTTGCAACAGTTCCGTCAAGCGGTTTGCGTGCCATCACAATCGGTTCGTGCGCTGGTTTAAGTGCTGTTCCCCACCCTTGCCAATCTTCGCAACTATCTTGCTTTCCAACATTTAACGACTTCGGAAACCCTGAGCCATACACCCACATAATTTGATCACGAATCTGAAACCCTGCGTCTTCTATTGCAACAGCAAGCCGATGGTAGGTGCGTGAACCACCGAAAGCGAGCAAATGACCGCCGTGCTTCAATATCCTGAGACATTCTTGCCAAACTGTTACATCGTAAGCAACACCAGTTGAATCCCAACTCTTACCCATAAACCCAAGTTCATAAGGTGGGTCAGTAATGATTGCGTCAACACTGCAATTAGGTAAAGATTTTAGAACTTGACGGCAATCACCGACCAGCAACGACATTTATAGTTCTGCGCCTTGAGACATAGCGATTCGCATACGATCAACCATCTGCTTGAACATCGCAAGTTCTCGTGTTGCCGTGTCATAGCCGTGCTGGATTGTTTCCAGATCAATTCGCAACTGATCTCGTTCTTCACGCACACGCTCTAAGGCAACCTGTAGGTCATCAGTTCGTGCCTGCCAGTGTTGCAGTTCGGCGTTCAAACTTTCGCTCATCTTTTAGTTCTCCGTTTCTTGATCTCTGCTTCTAATGCTTCAACTGTCGCTATTAGTTCTTCTGCTTCCATCTGCCCAACACTTAGCCTTCGCAAAAATGCTACCGCACTTTGTAAATCTTTTAATGTCATTACACTCCGCTTTCCTCATCGGTGAACATTCCCTGTGCCACCATTTCAGGTAGGGCTTCACGCTCAAGAGGGGAAAGAAAGCGAAGCGCAGATTGCCACAGGGAACGACTTTGAGCCTATCGGCTGCGATTGAGGTATGCCTTCTTGGATTGTTTGTAACTGCGCTGATACAACAAGGTGCTAGACGCTCTAAGAGCCACGCTAAGCAGTAGCCCGATAATAATGCCGTAGCCAACCCAGCCTGCTGTTGTGGATTCGGTTTCGGCTGGTGCAAGCATCATAAGCAGAAGGGCTGCGATTGATGCCAGCGAAATCGTTAGCGATAGTTGCGGTCTCATTTTGTTTCCCCGATCTCGTCAATGTTGTAGTTGATTTTCTCTACTTTGCAAAGATGTACCCGTTCTTCGTTGAGGGTCATCATTGATTTTAGGAACTCTTGTGCGCCTGTCTGTATGTCCTCGCCTGATGATGCGAGGCTTAGCAAGTTCATAAGCCAACTAAGCGCACCCATTTCGTCTAATCCTGCTTCTTCATCTGACCAGTCCTGCATCGCTACGATCAACCTGATTTCAAATAGGGCTGTGTCTCCGCTTGAGATCAGTTCTATGTGATCTAGTGAATGTTTAGTGATTTTCATTTTGTCTCCTCTGTTTTGATTAGTTTTTTGACTGCTGATATCGCTTGTGCTTTTGAAGTGTATTGGCAGAACTCGCCAACTGTTTCAACCTTCAAACCGCCTTCATACTTTCTGATCGTATAAAAGCGTGGGTTGCTGTCTCTGTAGTTGTCTCGCTCGCTTGTGATGAAGTAACAGCCACCATAGATCTCGCTATGGATTCGGCTGCTAAAGAACCTCAGTGTGGCTTTGCTGAAAAAGTGTGAACCTGCTTTTTCTGCTTCGCTGATGATCTGGTTGATACTTGTGTATTGTTTTCTGTCTGTCGTATTCATTTCTGTTCCCCTTCTGTTGTTGTTTTCATTCCTACTAAGCCGTTGAGATCACTCCAGATATCTTTCCAAGCATCAATCTTGTAATCATATCCGTGCGCCGATCTGCCCGTTGTGCCATCTTCATAGATCAGAGTGCCATCTAATAACGAAATTGCATATTCCCAACCTTGCCAATCTGACCATTTGTAAATATCAATTTCTACATTTAACTTTGCTGCTAGGGCTTCACATTTCTTCTTCATAAGTCCTCCTCTTGAACTTTAGTTATTGGTTCTCTATTTGTTTTCTAACACTTTTTATTGCTCGTGCCCACATCAAACCATACGGGTCGTTGTCTTCGCTGTTGAACTCTGCTTGGTAATCTCCGTCATCTAGGAAGTCTGCGATTGCTTCTGCGCTCATCTCAACGGTTGTAACCGTCTTGGTTCGCTTGATGATCGTAAAGGTTGCGCCGACCTTATCTTGATGAACTAGCACCGTGTCGGTGCTGTCATCGTGCCCATACAATCTGCTCTCGTGATCGTCTAGTGCCTTCGTTGATATCTTCAATCTCATAAGTCCTCCTCTTGAACTATCAGGCTCTTTACCTGATAAGACCAATCTAGCCGAACTACCGCCCGACACGACATCATTTAGATCGGTGAAACCCCGTAAAAGCCTTATGTTATAAGGGTTTGAAAAGAATGTAAAAAAAACTTTTTTATTTGCCTGAAATCAACAGCCTAACCACGCAGACCAACCGCAACCGCCCTTCGCCCTGTCATAACGAATCAACGCCTGCGCTGCATCAATCGTTGTGCCGACATCAAACAAATCTGCTGGCACAAGATCACGATTCAAAACAGTTTGAAGGTATCCGTTCGGATAATAGGTAGTGCGCTGAATCCAAAACAAATTTATCTGAAAAAGACCAAGCGAACCTTTCACACCTTGAACAGTGTTCGGGTCATTCTTGTTATGCGCTGAAGCGGTGCAACGAGACTCACGCCAAACAATCTGATCAGCCTTCACAACATCTTTCTCAAGCCAACCAGCATCACGCAACCGATTCCACAACTCAGGACACTTAGCCCAAGCAGGAACACTTCGCTTCGCCTCAGGCACATAATCAAAAGGGTGCTGACTCATAACACTACGCCCGATCTGATCTGGTGCGTTCGCAGCCTCAGCAACACTCGCACAACTAATAACAGTTGCAACAAACACAATCAACAATTTATTCACAGGAACTCCGTTCACCTTGCCTCCTTCTTGGCTTGGATATGGTCTATTAGTTTTCTTTGTTCTGTCCTTGACAGGTCGTGGCGTTATCGCTCATCGTTCGCCTCAGTCGGCGTATGATCTAACTCTAGCACCTTGAAAAAGATAAGAACTTCACGGCTTGACCTAAAAGAAAAAAAAAAGAAAAAACCCCCCATCGCTCTGCCTCACTGCGATTCCCTAACTCTTTATTCATTGCCTCACGCCATAATTACTCACAGCGTGATCTACCCACGCTCTCCGTGTGTTACCTCAAACGATTGCACTCGTTCGGGTCTAAATGAAATCCATCTCGTTTTCGTTCTCTAAAAATTCAGCCTAGCGTTAGGCTTTTAACAACCCTCTGAATAAAGCAAAGTGAATATCAACCTCTACAAAGGCTTCATTCAGCGAATACTTCGTATCTTTCATCACCATAGGCGATCTCATAAAGCGTTCACCGTCAATAAATAAAGCGTATGTGCGCTCGTGGTTTAACATAACAAACCAAGTATCGGCATCAAGTGAAACAAACTTGCGTTTCCTTGCAGAGAAATGAACACACTCGTAAGGAAAGAACTCTCCGTGCCAGTTATGTTTTACCTCTACTTCAAACTGAAAGTTCTTTCCCCAACGACTGCCAAGAATATCTATGCCGTATTGATCGGGGTTGATTTCGCATTTGTAGTCTTTTGTTCGCAGCCATTCTAATATCTGATATTTAGCGTGATCATCTTCGTCATAATGTTGCTGACTAAAAGGTTTATTCACTTGCACCTCCTTCATAGAACTCGTGCATCGCAGGGCGCACTAACTCCTCCCAAGTGCTTAATCTGATCATCACAAGCCCTTCCTTACCCCAATCATCAGGCATCAGAATCGCTCTCGTAGGTTTACGGCGTGAACCGTAATCAGCCTCATTAGAACGCACCTGAGCCTCTATGCGTTCCCACGCCGTTACAGCAGCCCCGATCTGTTTGCCTGCTTTCACCTCGTTAGCAAATAAAACATCTTGCCACATCTCCTCGTTACCATCACCGAACTTGTTAGACGGTGCGACACCTAGACGCTTGCGAGCGACACGCTGCTTTGTTAATCCTTTTGTGCGTGATCGTTTACCTCGTGCAGTCGGGTCGGCACAACCTTTAACTCGCCTGTTGCCATCTCTTGCTGGTCTGCCAAGTGTGCCGAACTTCGGGCAGTCAGCGAGTTTGCATTTGTCTTTGTTGCCTTGACAATCACCTTTGCGATCTTCACTCATCATCATCGTCTAACTTCTCTCCACAGTAAGGCTTCAAAGGAACAACACGCTTCACTAAACACGCACAAAGTTTTGCTCTCATCTCAACATCTCCTTCAACTCTCTACGCAACTTTGCTCTCTGTGGCGGTATCAATCCACCGAACACACCCCAACGATCATCAGTATCCTCTAACACAATAACCATTTCTAAACACTCTTGACGCACCGTGCAATTCGCACAAATAGCCAGAGCCTCATCGTAACGATGATCATTAAAGCCAATGTGATCAGGGAAAAAGACGCTTGCAGCCTTGCCACGACACGCCGCATCTTCCGACCAATGCTCACGACTCACTGTAAAACTTCGCTATCAAATCGTTTACCTCACCAAACTTAAATACGGCTTCACGCAGATTGTCCAACGATTCACGATCAGTGCCATCAAAGACCACAACCCTTCGGGCGGAATCAATAAGGACACCAATCGCAAACTCGTAAGCCATCTGCAACTCCTCAGAAGGGCTGCTCATCAGATGATTGCTTTCTCATACCCATAAGATGCTTAATCAGATCAGAGCCTTCTTTAGTGGTAAGTGTGTTCAAGTTTTCTTTGCTGAACAAAGTTTGAATAATCGGTTTAACATCACCGTCAGCAACTTCTTTAACTAGCGATGACACTAAACCTTTTTGCTTATCGCTTATTAAACTCCCGATCTTCGTTGCTGATGGCGGGGTAGTAGTAAAGGCTTCCTCTATTTGATGATCTCTCAACGCATCTAGAGGGCTGCTTTTCGGTTGGACATTCGCAGGGTGAGCGTTTTTAGACTCTTGCACCTGTTCTGCTCTACGAGGTTGAACGGTAGAAATGCTTGCAACATTCCCTTTAACTTCCCAATCTTGTTTAGACCAAAGCGAAAGACAGATACCGAATCGCATCGCAGCGTTCCGCAAGAAGTCTCCGACAAGTTCTTTGTCAAGATCAGGTTTATCGGAACGAACCGAACCAACACCAACTAATGATTTGCCTAACAGCGTAAGCGTTGCCCACATCGTTGCGACACCGTTTGCTTCGTGTATCGCAGGTCTGCCTTCAACCCAACTAATCGGCTGCCAGTTCCACATCGGGTCAATCTCAATCAAGATGCGAGTGATTTCTGCGTGGCTGACATAAGCCAGATTGATTCCGTTGCGTGGAATTGTTCCAACTATCTTAGGGTCTGGAGTTGCATATTGTTCCAGCACCGCTTTCAACATAACTGCTTCTGTTTCGTTACTCATTTTGTTGCCTTCTCTCTGTGTGTTCTCATCACACGGTAGGGATTTCCTTGCTTTTCATATTGCTTTACTAACTCTGGGTGCGCCTCACGCAACGCTTTCGTGTCCAACGATGACTTGCCATCTTGTTGCTTCCACGATACGACTCGCTGACCGTGCAACAACCCGATCTCGTTGCCCAACAGCATTTGTGCCAGCGCATCTTTTGCTTTTGCTTCCTGCTCAGCAGCCTGCTTTGCCAATGCTCGTGCTTCCTCAAGTTGTAGAACCCACTCGCCTGCACCGTTCGGCAAATCAATACTGGTCGGTTCAACCTCAAAGATTCGTGCGATTGCATCAGCAGAGAAGTTATTGATCTCATCAAGCGGTGGGCTTTTCGTATCAACCCATTCACCAAAGATTTCTGCTTCAAGACGCAGACTGTCAATCGCTGCAGCGTTCTCAGGCAACTCAACCACACTAAGTTTCAGATCACGGTCAAGAACACTAAACCAAACAGGACAAGCTAAGACCGCTTGCTGTGCGTAGCCCTGCCACAACCATTCGTTCGGAAGATCAGACGAGTCGTGAATTGAATACCGTGTAGAAGTCTTTGCCTCAATGACGATGCTAGGTGCGCTCTCATAATCCACACCGTCAAGCGAAACCGACAGCCTGCCATCACGATAGATCGTGTTAGGTGTATGAAATGTGTAGCCCAACTGTTCCGATGCTGCTTCAAGTAACGGCTTCTCAAGCAGGTTGCCACGCCGAAAGATCGCTGACTCTGCTTGCTCAATCGGTTCGTTGAGTTTGTCTGCGAACAGTTCGCCTCTTGTCTTGTATGGTGAAGCGTTCATCAGCGCAGGAATATCGGAAGCCCCGAACACGCATCTGCCTTGCTCATCTCGCCACCTTTCTAGTAGCCACTCTTTGCTTCCGTGTTTCGGTTTCGGTATCTGTTTCATTTGAACCTCCTCAGGTCATTTGTTTATGTTGATCTCATTATTACTTAGGGGTGTTACAGGGTTGTTGGTAGATGATTAACCCCACACCATTTCTTCTAAAGACCAGATTTCTTCAATGTCTGAAAACTTAATTTCGGTTAAAGACAACCTACCTTTAACAACATTCCAACACTCAATGACAAGGCTGTTCTCATTTATGTCTATGATCTCTCCGTCATAATCTTTTTCGCCGTTAATGGTTTTGATTAAGAAGTAATCAAAATCAATTATTTTTTTGATTGCTTCAATTTCTTGATCTTCTGATTTCATTTTGTCTCCTCTGTTGTTTGTTTCCAACCACAACTATCGCAGTGGAAAATGTTTACTGGTAAAGGTAAAGCGCAACCCCGACAATGGATACCTCTGCGCCTGCGATCAGCCTGTTCTTTATAACCTTCATCGTGCGCTCTCATATAGTGCAACATATGGTCAGTAATGTTCTTGAACTGCTCGCCGCATACTTGGCACTGGCAAGTTCTTTTAGTTTTCATTTGCCCTCCACAATCGGTAACACCCAATCAATTTTATCTTCAGCCTGACCGTGCATAATGTGATCAACCGAATAACCCCAAGTGCTGACCTTCGCAAATGATATCTCGCAACCCCAACGCCTCTGCCACACATCTCGCAGGCAATGATAAAACTCTCGTGAATGAACATCTCTAGTCTTATCCGATCGGCGTGTTGGTGGCACTGCACAGTGGCATAGTTCGTGCGCTAGAACTTCCCACACTCGTTTGCTTCGGCTTACTGATTGCTCACGATCAACATTAACTTGAATGTTGTTCCAAGTTGATTGAGCATAACCATATTGCCTTCCACGATTCTGTCCTTTTGCAATCACGATCTGTGGAAGTCCTTTGCCTTTGTGATACGGCTTCATCAATTCCCAGATGCGTTCTGCTTCTTTGTGAATCATCTTCGCTCGCATCTGATCAATGCGTTGCTGCTCTTTCTTCGGCTGCAACTTTGTTGCGATACGAAGACGCTTTGCTTTGTGCTTCTGCTGAACTATCGCCGTGCGCTTCTCTCGCTTCTTCTCTAACGAAGGTGCAACACGATCAACCAGCCTGCCTGACTTTGCTGAGCAAGGCAAACAGTATCGCCTGACATCGTTCTTGCGTGGTCGGGTTGGTGCTAACAATCCGTCATCACACTTCTCGCATTTCCATCTAACTTGATTTGTCATAAGTCCTCCTCTTGAACTTTGGTTTATATGTTTAATCCGAATGGTGGTTTGCCGTTCGGAATTCCCGCTGGTTTCCCAACAACAATTTCGTATCTCACAATTCGTTTCGCCCAACTCATATTCTTTAATTGGCAATCTAATATGTGTTGCCATTCTTCTAAACATTGTTCTTTTGAATAACAGCCTCGTGCTTGCCACACGATTTTGTTTTCCTGATTAAAGCAATTCAAATCAAATGTTGATCTAAATTGTGTTTGATTTTTTTTCATTAGTCCTCCTCTTGAACTATCGGGTTGTTTACCCGATACCTACATTCTATCAAGCCGCAACGCAATCTCCTAACCCATTTGAGCCTTATACTATAAGGGTTTTAAGAGGATACGAGGAATTGCCCTCACATTCCTGCAAGGGCAACTCAACTCGTATGCGAAGCGGAGAAGGAGAACACTCCGCACAACTTTTTACAATACCTGATTCCCTCTCACATATCCATCAGCGCACAACACTTTCATAGACCGTACCATCTCAACAGGCACAGCCAAAATATGATCACACTCATCACCCGTCAAACTCTGCGCCAACACAATATGTCTTGGCTTCGCATCAGCCAACAAGAAACCGACACTCTCAACAACCGCAGGCTCAACATCAATATCGGCAACATCAATCCAAGTAGAAGCAACCGAATGAGCATCGTGCCAAACGATCAGCACAATCGTTCCCATAACTCACCAGCCTTCTTTCTTACGATCTAAACAAAACACTGGTGCTTGAATCGTAATGTTTCTTTCAGGCGTAACAATCGCCAACGCTTGTTGAGGCTGCTCGTGTGAGAAGCCCATCAACATCGCATACTCGTCAAAGCCTTTGAGACTTCCGTTCACGATCATTGACGGTGTTGAAATGTATTGATGCCAGTGCCCAAGCCAAAGTGTTTGAAACGATTTGCCTGTTGCCATATATCGTGCCTGTTTCCTTGCTCTCATTCTCATAATCGGTGGATAGATTCCACCAATACCACCACCGCCAGAAACTTGATCGCCGTGCGTAATCAAATGACCGTGTTCATAAATCTTTATTAGCGCATCAGCAGATTCAGGAATATCAAAAGTAATCCGCTTGTCTGTTCTAAAGTTTCTTTCAACCATCTTCGCAAGCAGATAATCAAAGTTTGTTTTCACCCGTTGCTTCATTCGTGGTTTGCGTGTCGTGCGCCCGTGATTACCAACCACGCTCGTTACATAGCATTTGCCGAACTCGTCAGTGAGCAGCCCGATGGCAGCAGCAACCTGTTCAGACCAGAACAACAGTGAGCCAATCATTGTGTCCTCGTTTGTGAGTGCCAGTTCTTCGTGGATATCGCCTGTAAAGATATCGCCACCCAAAATAACAACCACACCGTCATAAGTAACGCCCGATAGATAGTGGCGTGAAAGTTTGATCACATTCTGTGTCCACTTCTCTAATCGCATCACAGCGATCTCACGGTTGTAACAGTTCAAGCCTTCCATTTCTTCGGCGTTCACCACTTCGTCAAAGTGTGTATCACTCAAAATCACTACCAGAGTTGCAGCAGATGATTTAGGTTTCTTCGGTGCAAGCCAAGAAGGAGGGTCAATGATTACACCGTTCACACGATCAACAATCGCAAGCGTCTTTTCTAACCCCTCAAGTCTTGTGGTCAGTCTGGCGTTCTGATTGTTAAGAGCATCACGCTGTTTACGAATCCGAATCAAATCGGTATCAACATTTGTGATCTCATCTTTAAGACTCATTGTAAAAGCCTCTATATCGGTTGATACATTTGCGCCCGATATCAAAGCCACGCTTCTTCAACACACGGTAAATCGTTGTCGCTTGAATCGTGTGATCATTGAGTGCGTCTAATAAATCTTTACGATCTTGCTCATCTAACTGTTCAAGAATAATGTCAATCTTCTTTGGTGATCCGCCTCTAACTGGTGGCGTATCACGGATTTCTTTTAAGAGTTTTCCCACTTGTCGTTCCTTCTCTGTGTTGATCTAAGTGCTTCTCTAACTTGTCATCTACTCTGCCAACCGATTTGAATATCATTCTCAACTGTTGCTGAACTATTGCGTGATCTTCGTGATTAACTCTCGCATTTTCTCTTGCTTCCTTTTTGAATAACTGCATTAAACCTACCAGCACAACCCCAATCGTGCTGATGAGAGCAACGGTGATGGCAGCCAATGACTCGCTCATTATGCGACCTGTTGCTTTGCTTTGGCGAACGCTTCACGCATCGCTTCAGGATTATCTGCGAGTAACGGCGCAATCTCAAAGTGAACCCAATCGCCCATAGGCGCACCGTGAATCGTTGCCTTCGTGTAAATAGACCAACCACCACGATCACACCTCCACCCTCTGCCGTGTGGCATCGGGAAATAGTCAAGGATTGCTTCAAGCCCGAAAGCGTCAGCGTTCTTCACAACAAAATCTATTGCTTCCATCGCTTGTTTTCTTCCGCCTTCTTTGATGCCACGCTTTTCTTTCGGCATAAATCTGTAAGACAGATCGCAGGCACGACCAGTTGCGTGAACACTCATACTTGATGAACCCCGTTTAGGGCGATTCACGAAACTTCCGTTGTTCCAAAGCGCAGGATACAAAGCACACAACTCTTTAATGAAAACTGCTAAACCTTTTCGCTCACCTTCAGCGAGTCCGTCTGTGTTGCCCGTGTATGGGCGTTTCATTTTGCAGCCTTCTTCTTAGCGATCTGTTTGCCGTTGCCTCCAAAAGCGTCAGAGATTTCTTGTGCAGTCAAACTGCCATCAACCGAAGCCTTTGCCAGTTTCTCTGCGACCTGAGCGACAGCCGTGAACCCTGCGAGTGCTGCTGCTTTCCAAACAGGGATACCGCCAACGATTGCTGAACCTGTAACGATTGCCAAAGCGTTTGCCATAAAGAGTGAAAGTAATCTTTGTGCGATGTCTTGTGCCTTTTTCATTGATCTTCCTTTGTGCCTAAAGTGATAACAGAGTGTATAACAATCGCAATCGCTGTGAGCGTGAGAGCCTGCTTAAAAGTTGTGCCAGACAAAGTGATTAAGACCAGCCCTGTGCCAGCCCAAGTCCAAGTGTTATCGGCAAGATAGTTCAAAACTTTTTTCATTGTTTAATCCTTACAGGCGGTGGAAGCATAGTCAAAAGCCCACCGATAGCGACAAGACTTCTGCGCTGCGATACAGGAATGTTTGAACCTGTCGGCACATAGTTTTCAAACTGTGAACCGAAAATGTCAATCACTTTCTCAAACGCTTCTTTAACTTTTGTTGGTGCTTGTTGCACCGCCTCTGTTATTGCTTCGGCTTGTGCTTCAGATAATTCTTCGGGTGCGATCTCGTCAAAGATTTGTTCAGCCTGTTCTTCAGTTACAGCAGCCAACACTTCTACCGATGTAACTAGTTCAATCGCCTGCTCTTGACTCACCTTTGTTTCCAAGATCGCTTCCACGATTGC
>Ga0181352_1000590_pt1 | contig 15256 bp, 22 predicted proteins | sample Fa13VDMLBSN_FD_130103 | JGI IMG/M metagenome (GOLD analysis project Ga0181352, IMG submission 130103) | Freshwater viral communities from Lake Michigan, USA - Fa13.VD.MLB.S.N | ecosystem: Environmental > Aquatic > Freshwater > Lake | place: USA: Michigan | collected 2013-09-23 | reverse complement strand
GCGCACACGGCCAATCTTGATGTCTTGGTCAAAGGTGTTGTCGTCGCAATACTCGGTCAGCAGGCGAAGGTAACCTTCGCCGTAAGAAACTTGGTTTTCGCAGGCAGTGTCGTAGGCCACATCAGCGTCGCTCATGTACTCAATGTGCCGAATCATGCCGTTGAAAATGTCGGCCACTTCCACGTCGGCGTTGTCGTCCACCGGGATGACCTTGGCCCCAGGCCGGTTCTGGCGCTGGTCGTTGGTGACTTGGCGCACATGCTGGGGCAGCTTGTTGATCGTCAGACACGGACGGGCGTTGATGGTTTGACCTTGCACCGCACCACGGGTGGCCAGCACATCGGCGGGCCATTGCCAGTGGTTGTCGGGCGAGCCGGCGTAAAAGCGCAGGTCGTCGATCTCATCTTCGCGGCTCTCGGCAAGCGCGGACACCGCCATATCCAGCCTGGCACGGGCTGTGGCCAAGATGTCAGACGCGCTCTTCTTAGGTTTACCGCCTTCGGCCACTGCGCCAGCAGCCGCAATGCCTGTAAAGTCTGCCATTATTTGATCTTGTTAAGGACTTTGTCCACCGTCGCCTTGACATTGTTGCCAGATGGAATCGTGGCATTGCAATTGGCAGTGGGTGAACGAGTCTCTTTGTTGCGGTCAGGCATACCGCCGCCAGACATTTTGGGCTCGCGGCTGTTCAATTTAGCGATGGGCGCAAGAGTTTTCATTTCTTTCCTTTCGGGGCTGCACGTTTGACTGCATACGCAATGGCCACGGCCTGTTTGACGGGCTTGCCCGCCTTAATTTCAGCCTTAACGTTCTTGCGGAATGCTTCGGGAGACTTTGATTTAACAAGCGGCATGTTACTTCTTCTTTGCCGTCTTGGCCGATTGTTTAAAATCTTTGGCCGTTGGAGCACCAGGCGAGCCAGGTTTTCTCATTTTCTCTTTACTGCCAGCGGCGATACGTGCCTGCTTGGCGTGAATATTGGCATAAAGCCCAGGTTTAGTTGCCATATCAACACTTCCATCTTTTAAGAGCTGCTTTAGCGCGTTCGCCGTCTTTGGCGTTGGCCGCTACGGCGCCCATCCTTGCACAAAATGAATCTTTGCGACCTTGGTCTGCCTTGGTCTTAGGGTTAGGTGCTGGCGCCTTAAGGTTAGAACCTGTGGCGGCGTTGTACTTAGCGCGGCCCTTCTCAGTCAGACCCGCGCCCTTGGCCACCGGCAATTTCTCGCCGCGACCGACTGAAAGAGATACGCTCTTCTTCTTCATGCGCCCATCCATCCTGTAGACACTGCGCTACCGTAGCTTCTAGCGGTGCGCTTGGGTTCGGCATACTCACGATGTGCCACTGGAAAGGCAAATGTGACGCAGATAGCGTCAGCAGCGTCGGGCGAGGCAAGACCGCGAGCTTTCATTTCTTTTTTGCTTTCCAAGAAGATTGTTCCCCGTGAATCAGGCTTCATCATAGGCGAGATCAAGTCCGTCTTCAAGAACCTGTCGCTAGGGATACTAGCAGATTTTAGCCATTCTCGCATATCTCCCCACATCTGCGCGCGCATATTGCCATACATGATCGGGTTTTTGGCTTTATTTCCAAAGTTTATGCCCTTAACCTTGTACCGCTGCTCTTTTAACCGATCGACAATACCCGCACCCAGCCCGCCTTCGTCGATCACGACCAGCGCCGGTTTAAATTCCTCAATCGCCTCGATCACATACCCCACCACCGTCATGGTGTCGTCGCCCCTGTGGCGCATGATCTTGACAATATCGCGCCCTTGCCTGACCGCGATCACCGTTGCGTCCGCCCCAAACCGCGCCGGGTCTACGCCGATCACAATTGGAGCGCTGGCGTCCTTGTATTTGGGCCTGGCCATAGCGTCGTCCACAATGTCGGCGCCGATGAACTGGTCGTCTCCCGCACTTGGGAACATACCGTAGACCTCAACGTGCGCTTGTGATGAGTCAGGCCCATATTCGTCAATGATTCGGTTGTAAACCGCCTTGTCGGTGCCTTCGACCGTCCTGGCGTCCACAATTCGGGTGCGCCAAAACGCCCGTTTGGAGTTAAACGCTTCGTAAAAGTACCCGGTGTTGCGCCGTGGGTTGGAAAACGCCAACCAGAAGCGGTTTGGCGTGTTTTCTGTAAAAAAGCCGCCGGTCACCGCCCAGATTGAGTCATCAATACCGCTGGCCTCGTCAAAAACCACCAACACACCGTCAAAATTGTGCACGCCAGCGTAGGCGTCGGGGTTCTCGGCTGACCACAGCCGCCCTTCCACGCCCCAGTACCGGGTGCCTTTCTTCAAATCCCGCTCAACCAGTTCGGTCAGCCACTTGGCCGGCATCACTCTGGTGGCGCTGACTTCAAACCAGTGCGAGTTGATGGCCATCGCCAGCCATTTAGTGATCTCGGCCCAGGTGATTGACCTAAGCTGGGACTCACTGTTGGCCGATATGATGGTCGTCGAGCCGATGCGCGTGGCCAGCATCCAGATCGTGATCCATGAGACCAGCGCCGACTTGCCAATACCCCGGCCAGATGAGATAGCTTCTTGCAAGACATCAAAGTCAGCCTTGCCTTGGTTCAGTTTGATGTGCTCGGCAATGTCCAGCAGCACCTCGCGTTGCCATTTGCGCGGGCCGGTGAAATTTTCTAGCGGCGTACCCTTGACGCCCCAAGGGAAAGCAAACATCACAAACGCCAGCGGGTTGTCCTTGATCGCCGGGCTCCACAGCCGGGCCATCAGCTCTTGTTCGTCTTCAGCGCTGTACTTGGTGCTCTGCATGTGTTAGCTTATTTAGTGATGGCTCATGGGCGATGACGTCGATGACTCTGGACTCAGCGTCGCGCAGCGCCTGGGTGACTGAGATGCGCTGATCGACATCAATAGTGATAGATTGCTTGGCCACCCAACCGTGGACGTTTTGGAGTATGGCCAGCGCCGCCTTGGAGTCGCCTTCCCGCGCTGCCTTGTGCAAGCACTGCGACATTTCCATCTCAGCGTCTGCTTTGCCCTTTTGCGCCGCCATCTCCGCGATGGGGTCAAGCTGCACCAGTTGCCGGTACTCGGCGGGCAGCATGCCAGAGGCCAACGCCAACGAGTCGCCTTTCAGCCCCAGCTTGGCAGCTTCGTAGATGCGGTGCAAACGCGCCTCAGTCGCTTCGACCTTGCGCGGTGCAAAAGGTAGGCTTTCAAACATGTGCCGAATATACCAAAAATAAAATTAAAAATTTGTGGGTCGTGTGGGCAATGTGGGCTATAAAAAATTTTGTTTGTGGCCCCTCCGCTGCCGTGGCCCTTGGCCGTCGGCCCTTCCCTCCCCCCTCCAAGCCGAAAGCAAACGGCCACCGGCACGCGGCCGCCAGCTTGCAGTTTTGTAGTACTTTGGTGGGGGGCAATGTGGGCATTGCTTACATTGCCTACATGGTGATGGCTTGGGGCTTTTGCCATGCACCTGGGCGCTCAGATGTAGGCAATGTAGGCAATGTAAGCAATGTTTTTGGGGAAGTTGAGTCGCTCGCCAAACGGTGGGGCTGACGGCTGAAAGCGTCGCACATCATCCAACCTTACAGCTACCTTACAATAATTATGATTTTGTCAACACATTAGAAAACCATTGCTTACATTACCTACAAACCCAGGTTTTCACTCTCAAGATGTGTAAGCAATCAAGGCATATTTCTATTGCTTACACGTTGCCCACAGTTGCCTACAATTGAATAATTTCACACAATCGAGTTGCCAATTCAATTTTGCGTTTCTGTTTTGCCAACAAGTGTAAGTCATTCGCTTACATAGGGTTTTTTCTACCCCTTGTAAATCAATCACTTACAGCAATTGGCACGATTCTTCCATGCTCTATAGGTGAAGGGGTCGAAAAACCACTTCAACTAACTTAACTAACCGAAAGTCAAAACATGAAACCCTACCAAGTCCATGACCTGAAAAGTCTGTCAATGTCCGACGCTTACGATTGCACCCAATGTTGTGATGAGATCAAAGATGGCGACATCTTGATTGTTCAAGATGGCGCGGCGGTATTGGTTGAAGCATGGCCCATGATGGTGTCCGGCGAATCCAGCGTATTCCACAAGCCTTCGCCCGACTTCCATGCCCAAACCAAACTCAAGTATCAAGCCCAATTTGACGCCATTGAGTCCAAGCTGGAGGAGCTGGAGGCGCAAGCTCAACCAGTAGACTTTGTCAGCTTTGGCGATTCTTTTGAATATTGAAAGGCGCACCATGAACTACAAAATCGAATTCCCCGACTATGACGACACGATCATAGTTCCAGAGGGTTGGCTTGATGACTCTTGGCATAACGATGTATGCCCAAAGATCACCAAAGGCACATGGGTGATCTGGTGCGATTACAAAGACCCAGACAGACGCGAGATCGAGGGGCAACAATTCGTTGCCTCAACGAATATTGATGGTAGTTATGAACCCTTGCACCAGTTCGACAACCTTGGGGATGCGGTGGCGTTTTGTCAAGAGGTGCAAGCATGAAGGACATCATCGCCGCCCTCACCATCGCCGCCGCGCTGACTGTATGCGCCTTGGCGTACTTTGATGTTTTGACAAAGTAACCGCAAGCCCTCTTGGCTGAGGGCTTTCGGGTGACTTGTCACCAATTCAATCAACTTCATTGGAGTAAACCATGGAATATAACTTTTTTGAGCAATTTGAAGGCGCAGACCTTGACAGACTGTCCGACTGTTTGAAAGCCGTCCGGCTTGCGGGTTTGCGCACTGATAAGTACACCCAAGCCGGGGTCAACCAGTCATCCGGCAATGTCTGGGTCTGGTCTGAAGACTGGGTGGGGTGCGTTTATTGTTCAATCGGCTTTGATGTGCAATGGTCTTATACGTGCCGCGAGTGCGGCGAAGAGTTCGACTTTGATTCATACGCCGAACTGGAGGCGTTTGCCGAAGACAACGCCGACGATTGCACCATGTGCCGCACTGAAGAGGTGACCGCGTGAAACCTTGGCACGATTACTCCCACACAATCGCGAGCATTGCACATTCTTTTGTTAGCGTCTGTAAGTACGCCATGACGCCCGAAGATTTGGATCAATGGGCAAAGGGCGAGATAACGCCCAACGATCGAATGGACGCCAACTTGGTGCTGGACGGCATTATTGAAGATCATGGCGTTCAATTGTGGACTGATGGGCACATGAACGACGATGCGCTTAGATTTTTCAATCAATGCTATGACGCGGCTAACGATCTCAACCAAAACTTAAGGAAATGAAATGATTACCATTGGAAAAACCACATACAAAACCAATCGCACCGACATTTTCGCGCACCACGCAAAATGCACCGGCAAGCATAAGCCGGTCAAACCTAAAAAAACTACAGAAAAACGGATTTACCCTGTTTATCGGGAGGGCATGAGCACCGCTCAATATGTCGAATGGTATGAAAACGTAAATAAGACCCTGCGCAAGTGGGATTGGCAGCCATTGAGCACCGCGCCCACCATGGCAAGCGGAGAGGATGCGGCATGGGAGGTGACAGAATGAAACACTCCCAACGCTTTGCGCTTAATGAGTTTTTGAGCGAATACCCCCGCGAATTGTCTTTTGATAACGTGATTGATCTATTGCGTGAAGAGGATGAATTGGTCGCGGTGTGGTCGTGGTTTGAACGCTTGCCCACGCATGAACTAATCGAGAACATCGACAACACGTTTTTACACTTTGAGGCGGTGGTCGAGGGTATGCAAAAAGGCTTGGGGCAACTTGAAGAGGTGGAAGATGTTGCATCCGATCTTTGAAGATATTTTGAGACGATACGCGCCGCCGCCCCCACCGCCAAAGGGGGACGCATGGCGTTGATCTGCGCGGTGATCCTTGCCGCTATACTTGCACTTCTGCTCGACCTTTGAGCAGTTGCCAACCCTCACAGCCCCCTCACAGGGGCTTTTTTTATGCCTCAACCAAAGCCCGCAGGTCTGATTTTGAGGTGGCGAGCATATCAGGGGCGCAAAATATATGCTTGCGGGTGGAATGGGCGCGGGAGGCCAACCGCCCACAATCAACCCAGCCCGCCTCTTTGAGGGCGTGCATAAGGGCGGCGGGGACGATCTTGGTGCCCACCGGCTGCGCCTGACCTTGCAGGCGGTCGCAAAGGCCATGGAAGGGCGAGCCCACCACACCTCGCGCAAACTCGCCCACGCGGCGGCGCATCTGATCGAGCAACCAGGACTCCGCGCCGCTCATGCCATGTTCGACCATGATGGCCTTGGCCTCAGTCATCGGGGGCGCGGCGTTTGGATTCCAAGCCGATACATCGCGGGCGTGCAAGTAAGCCGCCACGGCTTCAAAGCCGCCCCGGTGCTGATACCAATTCCACAAGCTAACCGCCTGAGCCTCTGCTAGTTTAGGCGCATCTGACCAAAGGCAGAACCAACGCCGATCCTCTGAGGGGATGCTGATGGCTGCACGCTCATTGGAAAAGGCGATCACGAAAACGCGGTTCAGGGCCATGTATGGATGCAAGCCCTTGCGGTTGACCGGCAACAACTCAGGGGGCGCGGCGATGATGGGCTTGAGAGTGTTTTCTAACGCCCTGCGGTCTTTGGCCTCAGCTTGCCTAAGTTCGGCGATCTCCATCACCTCGCACTCCAGCGCGTAACCCCATTGGGAAGTCAATTCTTCATTCTTAACCAATGAGCAATTCACCTTGGCCTTGCCGCCAATGGCCCAAAAGAAGGGGGCGAACAGGGTATCTTTGCCGCTGCCATGGTTGCCGCCCATGAGAATGGCATGATTGATCTTGTGGGAGGGGAACTGGACTTTGTGGGCCAAAGCGTTCAGCAGGTGCTCACGCTCAAAGGGCTCGGGCACCATGCGCTCCAGATGGCGCATCCATTGGGACACGTCGCCCGCAATGGGCTCAGGGCGGGCATCGCGCCATCGGTTGCCGTACACCTGACCATCGCGGGCGACCAATACAGTCTCGCCCGCTGCGTAGGTAATGCCTACCAACGCCTTACCGCCCTTGGCTTGGCGGTGCTCATCGAAGGCGTAGGACGCTTCGATTTTGCGTTTATTGTTATGCACAGAAATGCACTTGATGTGCCGGTACAAGGCGTTGAACGTGCCCCGCGACAACTCGCGCCGGTCTTGCATATCAAAGTAACCATCGTCGGTTTGTATATATGCAAACCGATCCCACCACTCGGCCATTTGGATGCGGCCAAGCTCTTTGCGCTCAACCTCAGCGATGACGCGGGCGGCCTCATCGGGGTAATCGGCGGTGGGGGCGAGCTTGGAGAGCGCCGACTCCATGGCTTGGGTGAGCAGTTCCTCACGCAGACCGGGGGTGTGGGCGGGGCCACCTTGGTCGGCCACCCATGTCAAAAAGGCGCGGGAATCGAAGTCAACGCAATGCGAGTGAAGGCAGCAATACGCCCGGTTGGCGGGCATGTAGCGTCCCTCTGGGTTGCCGTCGGTATGCTCGGCGTTGTTAGGGCAGATGACGCCCGCCCAACCCTCGCCATTGGGCTTGGACAAGAGCAGACCCTGGCCACTAAGCCACGCCATCACGTCATCCGCGCCGTCATCAGAGATGCGGATCGGGCGCAAGGTGAGCGAGTCGGGCTCCACTGGTGTGACACCCAAGGCGGCGCATATGTCACCCAGTGTGTATTCTCTGTTTGAATCAAACTCGACCAAGCGCGCGGCGAAGTTGTCGCGGCCCGGTTTCAGATTCACACTGCCCGGCAGTCGGAAGTTGCGCACTGGGTTGCAGGCACCGGGGTCGGTGTAGCCCGCCTCGGCGATGGCTTTGATGGCCGCGCTGAACTCGGCCTTGGTCGGCTGGTCGCTGAAGGCGTAGCCCCACTGAAATGAGCCGGGGGACGTCTCCATAATCCAAGTCGGGTCGAGCGGGGGCGTCTTGGACTTGGTGCCAATGTCGTCCAGCATCATCACCAAGATGTATTCGCAGTTCGCTGCGGACGCTGACACGCGGCCCTCGGTGAAGCGGTCGATGATAAAGCTGGCCGTGTTGCCGTACCATGCCTGATCTGCTTTGATGCGCTTGGGGTCGGGCAGGAATGCCGGCCAGGTGCATTTGACAGCCCCATCGGCGTGGAGTTGTATCTCGCCGTCTTTTAACTGTGGTTTTTGTCTGACAATTAACGCTGTTTCGCCGCTTGGGGCCAATTTTGTGATAAATTCCAGAAATTCCAAAACGCTTCTCCTTTAAGAGCCCGCCTGCCAGCGGGCTTTTTACTTACCATATCTCGACATGATCGCCACCTCTGCGTCAAGGGGCAAGCCCTTGGCCCACTCGGGCGGCGTACACATCACCTCTTTCAATCGCACGGCCATCTCCTCTGGCCGGTCGGTCTCAATGACCACCTCGTCATGGACGTGGAGCACCACATCATCAAGCTGGCGCAGCGTATGGCGCAACAAATCATTGGCCGTTGCCTGCGTGATATTCTCACACGCTAGACCCTTCCATAACCTTGCACGCGGCCATTCTTTTGCATCGGCTGCTGGTTTCCAAGCGGCCTTGGCGTAGCTCACGCCATCAGCGTCCAGCTTGGCAAATGGGTAGCAGAGCACCCGCGCGGAGGGCAGAGCGTACCAGAGATGTTGGCCGTCGAACAGGTACGTAACCCGGCCTACGCTGAACTCATGCCCCTTGTTTCGCATGGCGCGGGTGTAGGCTTCTTCAAGGTTTTGCCAGTACGGCACTGACCAAGGGTTGGCCCTGCGCCATGCGTCCACCATGCGCTTAGATTCAAACTCAGTGAGTTGCACGCCGTAGGCGCGGCCCATGGCCGCAAAGGCGCCGACGCCACCGGCAAAGCCGCAGGCGAGCTCTTGCACCTTACCGATCTGGCGCTGGTCTTTGGTTACATCAGCAACGGCCACGCCAAAGGTGGCAGCGGCGTTGACCTTGTACACATCCTCGCCCTTGGCAAAGATGGCCAGCTTGTCATCCCCACGGCCAGACAACCATGGGTTGGCTCGGGCCTCTATCGCCGCCCAGTCAGCCACGACCAAAGATTTACCGGGCGCGGGGATGAGCGCGGGTCTGAGCATTCCTTTGAGGACGTCGGTGACTCGCTTGCCGTATGTTGGTACGATTGCGTGTCCCCTGACCATAGCGTTGCGTACGGCTTCGGGTTCTTCAGCGCACTTCCTTGTGAAATTGTGTACCTGGGCTCCATAGCTTGAAGCTCGGCCTGTAGCGCTTCCGCCCGCGAAAACAAATGCGCCGCGTACACGCGCATCTTCTTCGTCTGCAAGGCCCGCAAGGCGGCTGAACTTCGCAACCGACGACGCCCAAAGGTCGTCGGCGCACTGAATGACTTCGGCAACAGCGGGCGGTACCTCATCTGGATTCTCCATCGCGAGCAGGTTGGCCCGCACAGTCTTGTCAATCGAATACTTCATTTCGCCGTCTTTGAAGGTCTCCATGAGCTTCAAAGCCTGCGGTCCCACGCGCTCAATCACCCATTGGCGCATCTTGGGGCTGCGCACGCTGGTGATGGCGCCCTCGGTGACCTCAGCCACGATCTGCTCGATCTCGACCAACTCATCGCTGGCGTACTTGACAGCGGCCTTGCATAAGGGCACATCGACCAAGACGCCACGGTCGTTGATGCGCTCGTTGACGTGGTAGTCGAGCAGCTCTTCCTCTGACAGTGGCCGCAGCGCCTTGCTGATCGAACGCATGGCCCGCACGTCTTGCTCGCAGTAGGCCACCATCTCGGCCATGAGCTCGGGGTCGTTGCGAAATGGCGGGATACACAGCAAGCGGATCAACTGCGAACCACGGTGATCCTTCTTCATGGACGCGCCAGCAAAGCGCCCCACGTCTTCAAGGCTACCCGGCGCACAGTTGGCGCGAGCCTGGGTGGCGGTGCAGTAGAACTGTGTTAAATCAAAGTTGATCTGCAACACATACCAAAAAATCAAGCGCTCAAAAGCAGCGTTGTGGGCGTAGATTACGCCTTTGTAATCTTTGACTTGTACAGGAAACGGCGTATTTTGTACACATCCGTCTTCATCTGTCGAAAAAGGTACCCAAGTCTGTACAGGTTCATCATCAAAAGCCCACGACATGCACAGCACTTCGGTACTTGCATCTTGAGCGTAGTTGTAAACGCCTGCGACTTTTAAATCGCAGGCGCTACGGGTTTCAAAGTCAAGCCAGAGCACGATTGATCCTCTCGCCAACCCAACGCACTACAGGCACCGCCCATGAGTTACCCAGCGCCTTGTAGCGTGGGCCGTCAGGGCACTTGTTTTTGATGTTGGTGTAGCCATCGGGAAAACCCTGCAGGCGCTCGCACTCAACCGGGGTTAGTCGGCGAACGGCCATGCTGGGTGGCTGAATGACCGCTGGCTCATGCCCATGTGTTTCACGGCGCAGTGTGCCAACCATGTCGTGTTCTACGTTCATCACGCTCCCGCCTTGATCCATCAGCACCATCGGCTGCGCCACAGCGTGGCGATCAGTTGTGTTTTGCGTAAAACACACTTCTTCGTTGATGCCATCGCCTTGCGGCCCTGCATGATCGTTGCGACCGATCATTGAACCTTGAATGGCATACGCCGCAATCGGTGCTTCGTGATTGCAAGTCAAAGTCGGGTTGCGATTAAAGCCAATCTCTGCCCCGCCTTGTCCATGCGCCATGGTTATGATGGCTTCGCATTCGACTCGCTCGTTGCCTGTGCGACTGAAAGGAGGGCCATTTGTAACGCAGGGGGCAACTCTTTCCCCCGCTTCTCGGCGCGGCGCAGTATCCCGGCGCACGCCGTCGAACTCAAAAAGAACCGCTGCGGGATCGAAATCGTCTCTAGCACTTGCGACAACGAACACACGGCGGCGTCGTTGGGCCACTCCGAAGTATTGGGCGTCAAGGACTCGCCACGCGACTGCTCTTTGGGGGCCATCAATAAAACCAGCGTTTGTCCATCTGCCCCCTGGTGCGATGAGCGCGTCATCTTCGCCGGCAAGTGCTCCCAGAAAACACCCAAAGGCGTTATCTTTGGTGTTGAGGACACCGGGGACGTTTTCCCAAAATACGATGCAGGGATCGGATTGTTGAACAGATCGTACTTGGTCGATTGCATTGGCGATCTCACAAAAAGTTAACGACAAATTGCCACGGGCGTCGTCAAGCGACTGACGCAACCCCGCAACTGAAAAGGCTTGGCACGGCGTACCGCCGCAAAATAAATCGGGTGCTTCAACTTGACCGCTCAGGATCATGTCGGGCAGCTTTGTCATATCCCCCAGATTGGGTACATCGGGGTAGTGGTGCTTGAGCACCTCGCAGGGAAACTTTTCAATTTCTGAAAGCCATGCGGCTTGCCAGCCCAAAGGCGTCCATGCGACAGATGCGGCTTCAATGCCGCTACAAACAGAGCCAAATTTCATGGAAAAGGCGGGGCGCGCAGGTGGGTTTAGTTTTACGGGGAGTCGAACCCCACCCACGACCGCTGCGCGCCCCTATTTCAATCAGGCAGACCGACGACGACGGCCAGCGGGGGCAGGCGCGGGGGCTTCGACAGCTACTTCAGGCTCACCGTCCATGCTGACCCACTCTTGCACCTCAAACACCGGGGTGTAGATTTTGCCGTAGGACTTGTGGGCGTAGTGATCCTTTTTGAGTTTCACAATCGCCACTGGCTTTGCTTGGTCTTTTTCGACCTGCTCTGCCAACGCCACAGCCAAAGTCTGCACAGAACGCTTACCGCCCACTGACGTGGTGGTGTACCGCGCTTCCATGCCCTTGTCTTCACCGCTGATGCACTTAAGGCTCATGCCCACTTGTGTCTCCCAGCCTTTTTTGGCGCCGGGGGGCGCTTCATCAAGCTCGGGCAACGGTTGGGACACCGACGCCATCTTCTCGGCCAACACTTCACCGTCACCCCAGGCGATGAAGCCGTGGACAAAGCTGAAAGGATTGATGGCCCAGGTGGAGTCGTCTTCCACTTCGGTTTGATCGGCACCGAAAACCCAATGGCCGGTCTTGTCCATCTTGAGGATGACTGTGCCGGCTGGGCCCACGTCTGCTTGGATCGCGCGCAAAGCGGTTGAGAGGGTGGAGACTGCGGGCAAGCCCGCTTGAGAGAACGCTACTAAATTGGACATTTCTGTTCCTTATTGAAGTTTAGAAAGGGCAGCAGTCAACTGCTTCCCGATTTGAATCACCGCAGGCCGGGGATCGCTCTCCGGCGCCATGGTGGTACCCGAACTGACGGCGACGACCAGATCATCGGGTAGGGCTTGCTTGCGCTTTTTGAGCGCCTTCTCAGCCTTGGCCGGTGAAATGATAGAAGTCTCCATCACCTCAGATTCTGTGAGACCAAACGCAAACAGGGCGACTTTGGCCTTGTCTTCGTCAGTCCACTGTCTGATGGCACGCTTGGCCACCAACTTGTAATCAGGCAGTTTAGCACCGCTGTCGAGCATTTGAAGGGCCAGCGCGCGCAGGTCAGCGATCCACTGCTCCAGCATGTCGGCGTTCTTCAGATACGCGCTGATCTGCGGCGCGTCCAAGGACTCGATGCTGGTCTTGAGCGCCCGGTCAACAGCGCCGGTCATCTGCGGGCAGATGGGCTTGGCTGCGCACCAGCGGCAGTGGTCGCCGGTCTTGAGTTCAGCGTCTGACTTTTGCGCCAGCTTGACCGCTTGCACCAACTGCAACTCAAACTCAGCGATGCGCTTGGGCGTGGTCACCCAGCGCTTGACTTGGGGCGGCTGCACAATCACGCACTCAATCTCATCGACGCCATCAAACGCCCACTTGGCGCTTTCAGTGCGCATGGCCGCTGCGGCGTAGAACATCAACTGCGGATTTTCCACCACGTCAACCATAACACCATCACCAAACTTCCAGTCCAAAACGACAGCGCGTTGTCCACTCCGACCAATAAGATCAGTACTACCGAACACACCAGGGAGCAAATCACCAAACCCAACGCGTGTTTCAGCTTCAATTTCCATCTCCTTGGTTGGGTCGATCTCATCAAGCGCGGCCATGGCCACTTTGAGCTTGTTGTCGATCAACTCTTGCGTGAGCACTTGGTCTTGGTACTTGGTGCCCAAGTAGTGCTCGGGCGGGTTGTCGGTCATCACGATCTCAGCAATGACGTTGTGCAACAGAGTGCCCTCATCGGCGTATTTGTTGCTGGGCTGGGGCGGCATCTTTTGCACCAAGGCCACTGAGCCTGGGCAGTTGATAACGCGCTTGGCGGTCGAGCCGCCAACGATGTTACTGTGCTGCATCACGGGCCTCCATCATTGCGTCTGCCATTCTGTAAGCGTGCTCGGCAGCAAACTGGCGCGTCAGCGCTGGGTCGTCCAGCATATCCTCGGCCATTAACTCGGTGAGAAACCAAGTCACAGTTTTGGCCGCGAAGTAGTCGCGCAATTCCATGCCGTTGGCATCTGTGCGGTGGGGGTTGGGGAATGCTTTCATTCTGGTGTTTCCTCTTTAGTGAATTTGATTTCGCCGCTGTAACTGTAGGTTTTGATCTCTACTGCATTGAAGGCATCTGGGAATCTGGCTTGCGCCCATTCCAAGAGAATTTTCTCTGCTTCGGTGGTTGTGATTTTTAGTTCCATGATTAAAACGCCTTGAATTTACGATACCCGCCCATGAGCGAGAACGTGTTGATGGGATAGCGACGCTTGCCCTGGCGTTCCCAGACGATGACGATTGTTTCAGCGTCGTACTTCCAGCAGCCCTCTTCAGTCAACCCGTCACGGGTGTAGAAGTAGGCGCGGGACAGATTTTTGTCTGTCTCGCACACGTCGGTCATTATGGTGATCTTGCCGCCCGCTTGGTTGTCGGTTTCGGCAAAGTTGTCGGCGTGCGCTACTGTGGCAGCGGCCAACAAAGTTAGGAGAAGATGTTTCATCGAAGTGTCCTTTAGTTGAGTTGATGAGCCTTGACTGTAGCATAAAAAATAAAAGTGTGCTAAACTTTTTGACATGCTTGAAAAAGAAATCGAAAAATACTTCGTCTGGGCTGTGGAGCGCATGGGCGGCAAGACGTGGAAGTTCACCTCACCTGGGCGCAAAGGTGTGGCTGACCGGATCGCCTGCCTGCCTGATGGCACGACATGGTTTGTGGAGTTGAAAACAAAAGGCGGCAAGTTGTCGCCCTTGCAGAAGTTGTTCGCGGATGAGGTGCTTGCACTCAACCAGCGCTATGCGTGTTTATGGACTAAGGAGCAGATTGATGGATGGTGTACCCGCTAAGTATTTCGCATTTCCCCCGTACCGCGCCGAAAGCCTTGGTGGCGATAAGGGTTGGTGGGGCGTGATGAACCGCAATGGCTTGAACGTGCTGACGTTCCCGGCCAAGCCCGGCGCTGTCGTGACAGACGAACAGCACGCAAAGCAAATTGCCGCTGAGTGGAACGAAACAAAGTGAACCTTCGGCCTTACCAAGAGCAGGCCGCTGACTTTTTGTACGAGCACGACCGCGCCATGGTGTTGGCGCCGGTGGGTGCTGGCAAGACAGCGATCACACTTACGGCCATGGACGCCATGATCAAAGATGGCCACGTCAAGCGCTGGTTGGTTGTGGCGCCCAAGCGCGTCTGCACTGACGTGTGGCCCGTCGAAGCACCCAAGTGGAGCAAGAACCTGAAGCTGGCCATCGCGGTCGGCACGCCCAAGCAGCGCAACGATGTGTTCAGCAGCGACGCCAACGTGATCGTCATCAACTACGACAACCTGCAATGGTTGGCTGACGTGTGTGAATGCGCGCCAGTGGACGGATTGGTGTTTGACGAACTCACGAAGTTGAAGAACCCATCAGGCGCGCGCTTCAAAGCGTTTGACAAGATCATCAAAGGCGTGTCCATTCGTTGGGGCTTGACCGGGTCGTTCACCAGCAACGGCTTGGAGGACGTGTTCGGTCAGTGCAAAATCGTTGACCAGACGCTGCTGGGCCGCGCCAAGGGCGCGTTCATGCAACAGTACTTTGTGCTGATCAACAAAGAGTTTGGCGAGTGGGCGCCACGGGTTGGATCGCTGGCCAAGGTCATGGACAAGATCAAGCCGGCAACGTTTGTGTTGGAGCCGGGCGAATACAAGGACAAGTTGCCCCCGCTGCACGTCGTTGAGGTGCGTTGCGACCTGAGCGACCGCAAGCCCTACGAGAAGATGAAGGCCGACTTTGTAGCCCTTGGCGTTGCCGCGATCAACGGCGGCGTGGTGACCGGCAAGCTGCAACAAATGGCCAGCGGGTTCGTG
>Ga0181352_1000589_pt1 | contig 15258 bp, 20 predicted proteins | sample Fa13VDMLBSN_FD_130103 | JGI IMG/M metagenome (GOLD analysis project Ga0181352, IMG submission 130103) | Freshwater viral communities from Lake Michigan, USA - Fa13.VD.MLB.S.N | ecosystem: Environmental > Aquatic > Freshwater > Lake | place: USA: Michigan | collected 2013-09-23 | reverse complement strand
CCATCATGGTTTGCTTGACCGACTCCTCGGTGTCCATGAGCGGCATGTTGAATGCTGCTTTAGGTGGCTTCTCGCCAGTCATGGCGGCCATGCCGGGTTTCTCGGAGATGATCTGCTCAGGCGTTGGACTGATGGCCTTGGTCTGCTCAATGCGGCCAGCAACACGCGATTCAGCCGGCATGCCTGTGCCGGTCTGCATTGTGGCTTTTTGCAAGTCATCCAGCTCAGCGGCTTTGGCAGCCTCTGGAGAAAGCGGCTTTGGCTCTGGGCGAATGTCTGTCTTTTTGACGCGACGCAGCACTTCGCCAATAAGTTCCATGCGGCCACCGGCCACTTGGACGCCATCATCGGCAGCAATCTCTGGTGGGATTTCAGGGATAGTTGCGGTTTCTAGGGGTGAGCCAGAAGGCGCAGACGCCAATTCGACCCGCTGCTCCAATTCGGCGGTGTCCTGATTTAGCTGTTCCAGGCGCTGATCAAGCGGTTGATTAGCCATTATTTAGGCTCCTGCGAGGGTTTCGTCATTGTAGCGGCACGGCGTTTAGACGCAACCTTTTCTACAGTTTTAGCAGCAGCTTTTGCACCTTTGACGGCGGCAAATGGATCGGCCACAATTTCACCGGCCAGTCGGCCAGCGCCAGCAGCAGTTTCGCGTGCGCCTTGCAGTTCAGTCTTGGCTGCCCCACCAGTCACCAGATCAGACAAGGTCGTTGGTTTTTGAGGAACCACCGGGCCAATGTTCTTGTCCAGCCAAGCATTTACATCATCAGATGTCGGCATGATGGTGCCAGAGCTCATGCCGCGCAAGAACGCATCAATTGCGCCTTCATCACCACCACGGCGACCAATCTCAAACAGGCCACGGCCAAGTGACTCAATATCGCCAATCAGTCCACCAATACCGCTAATGCCACCACGGCCTCCAGCGGCCAGCATGTCGGCAGCCAACAATGGCAAGTTTGCGCCAATCTCGCTTGCGCCAGCACGATTTGGTTTCATTTGGGGAAACACGCCAAAAGCAGCGCTTCCGTCACCAGCTTCAGCGACTTGCACATCCATTGGCTCGGCAGGCATTTCTTCTGGCTCTGGTCCAGGATAGAACATCCGGTCCCATTCCATCTTGAGTTCACGTTCAATCATGGCCTGTCCTTACAGATTTTTCTTGTACTCTTGCTGTTTTTCAAGCAACTTCTTGCGGATTGCATCGCTGACGCCGGGTATTTTTGACACATCAACTTGGTCAAGCGGCAATGTGAGAGCGGGAATCCGAGCCGCAGCCAATGCGTCGTTAAATTCACTTTGTATACGCTCACGCTTACGACGGCTGTCTTGCACAGACTTGTCACCCTCGTAAGCCGTAATGGCTTTCTGGGCGGCATCTGCTGGTGACGGGAATGAGCCATCCGGGTTTTGGGTGGACAAAATACGCTGAAAGTTACTCAGGTAGCCATTCTTCTGGTTTACCTTGTCCTGACCCGGATTGAGCATGTTGTCGGTGATGCCAGCGGCACGGCTCAAAGAATCCACGGCGGTGCGGTACTGGATGTCCACCACAGAGCGGCCAAGGCTCTCGTATTGTGAGTTGGACAGTCGGTTCACATACGGGCTGAGTTGGCCAATGTTTGAGATCTGGCCGTTGCGGATTTGCTGATACAAAGACACCTCAAGCTGCGGATTTGGCTCAGCCGCTTTGGGTTTGAGCGCATTATTAGCTTGCTCCAGTGTCATCTGGTCGATCTGAACCAAGCGCGTAACAATCTCTTGTTTGCGCTTCATCCCGGTTGACGGCTTCAAAAACTCAATGGTCAGCGTGTTGCCTTCTTTGCGGTTGGCGTCTTTGATGTTTGCCTCATCAATCTTACGGGCCGACTCCACATCAGAGAATCGCTTGAGCGTGCGCTCACGCACTTTTGATTGGTCATCAGGAGACAGGCTTTTATAAACGCCAGTCATTGCACCAAAGTCACCAGAGTTGATCTTGCGCAGGGCATCAGCCGTGTTTGGCGCAAAGTCAGTAGATGCGGCACGCAACTCAAGAGCGCCCATCTTTTCCTCGCTGACCATCTTGCGGAACAGATCAACATACTTGTTTGTGCCGGTCGTCTTAATAGCATCCATGAACGGGTTTTCAAGCACACGGATTTGCTTATCAATGTCAACGGGTTTCCCAGTCTCTGGATCAATTGCATCAGAAGTGGCCAGAATGTTGCGCACCAAAGACCGAGAGCTGTCTACGGACGCAATGTATTGCGCATCACGCTGCTCAAGCAAAACCTTTTGCTGGAACTTGACCGCAGCTTGATATGCAGGCTGAGAGCTGCTTGTAATGGCAGCACGCAGCTGAAGAGCCTTTTCAGGCGAATACGCCATGACGACTTGAGTAAAGCCATCAGTCATGTCCTTGATGTCTTGGCGCATTACAGCAGGGTCAATCTGCTCACCAGACTCAACACGGGAAATGTACTGTGCAATTTTATTGCTGGCCTGCAATTGCAAATCACTAGAGATGCTTGTCGCTACAGCTGCGTTGTATGTATCTTGGAATACAGAACCAGCGCCCTTTATCTTGGGTGCTTGGCCAGTCTTGAGAGCAGTCTCAAGTTGTTCTCTGGTTGGTGGTGTATCAATCGAATACTTCAGAGCCTGGCGCTTAGCCTCAGTGACAGCTTCTTCTTCAAAGAACGCCGTCATTCTGTCAACGCTGCGGCCAATTGTGTTCAGCCCCTCAATGGCAGCCTGTTGCGCCGCCATCGGCACACGAGGCAGATCTGCATACTGCACGCCCATCAATTGGTAACGAGGTAAATCAGCCATTATGTTTCCTTCGTCGGCGTCTTAACTTTGTCCAGACGCGCATACGCCATGCCGGCATCAGCAATTGCTTTGGCAGTGCCCAAGCTTTGCGTAATGTCTGCGGCAGCCATCAAATTCTGAGACTGAGCCAAACCGCCATAGATCGCCATTTCAGCGTTATCAGAAGCAATCTGGAACTCTTCAGAGGCACGCATTGAGTTGACCTCTTGAATTGTCAGTGGAGAGCCAGTGAATGGGTTAACGCCACCAGCAGCCGCTCTAGCACGGGCTGTGGCTGCCAACACTTCTTGGCGGCGCAAAACCTCATTGGCTTGGCGGTTGTAATTCAGAGCATTTTGTCTGCCCTGCAACTCAGCTTGAGCGGCTTGCACACGCTGGGCTGATGCCTGAATATTCGTAGATGCAATACTTGTAAAAAGTGATGCAATGCTACTTACCGCCATCAATTGAGATGAAGCGGCTGAAGTACCAGCAATGGCTTCCATCAGGTGCCTCCGTGTACTGACAGTTTAAATTCAATGCCCAGAAGAGTCATCTTCAGTGGCAAGTCTTGAGTAACAGTGATCTGCGCATCTTGCGAGTAACCCAAAATACCGGCAACAACTTTGGTCCCAGTAAATGCTGGAGTCGCATTGTCAAGAATATCGACAGTATCAAATGTTCGCATCGGAACCGGGTTGTTGTTGATAATCAGATGCTGAGTCTCATACAGCAAAGCATTGACTTCCAAAATGCGTTTCTTGAAACCAGTGCGCACACCGACAGAAAGCCGGGGCTCAACAGGCAGCGTCTTGATCGACACAGTAAACGGCAAGCCAACCTCGTAGCTTGTGGTGCTTTCACGCTCAAATGTCACAGCACCGCCACCACTGACAACCTCATCCGTCAGCACAGAGCCGTCGCAGATCACATTGACTGTGGCACCAATATGCGGCAAACCAGAGCCAACACCGCCAGCAGACCCACCAGTAAAGGCGCAGTCTGTAAACGCTGTGCTGTCAAAGTACTCAACAAAGTATTTGTCAGAGCTGTTGAATGTGCGCTTGGTCACAACATAGATGTCATCCACATCCACGCCAATGTCTTTGAAGTCACCAAATGTTGTGATGCGGCTTGGTGCCACTACATTCTGCTGGCGCAGGATGCTGTATGCGCTGATGTCACCATTGCCGTTGACAATAAATAGCGTGTCGCTTTCGTCCGTAGATGTGGCTTTGCGAGTAGCCATCTCAATGGGACTTACCAACAAGTGGCTGGACAACAAGCTGATGGCCGTGCTGATGTAAGACGCTGTCGTGTCGCTAAACTGGAACTCGTTGAGCGCCTTGCCCTGCCGCTGTATATACAACGTGCCAGACTGAATCTGCTGGACCCGGATGCCAATGCGAGAGCCGTTGCGAGACACCGCTTTGGCAAAAAAGTTGGACGGGGTGATTGGCTGCAACTCAGCCTGCGGGACATAGAACTCACCACCAGTGGTGAAAATCTGGAAGTCACGGCCAGACAAAATGTCAGTGATCGTGTTCAGACTGTTGGTGTCCAGCGTCAGCTCGACAGCATCATCGTCATAAGCTTGGTCAGGCTTGAAGTCAAAGTACAAGCCGACCTTGGAGCCCCAGACTGTAGACGGACGAGACTTGCTGCCGCCAAAGTACATGCGGCCCTCGTGGAAAGTCACAGTCCGTGGCCATCCCTTGCTGCTGCTCCAGACATCCTCGTATCCAGCCTCCAGCTCCCAAGAGCCACTGGCCACAGCGGTTGTGTTGAAGAATGGAACTTCGACCACGGCATTGACAACAGTCGAGCTGACATACTGCACAACGCGAGCACGGCCCTGTGGCGATGCGTTGATGTACTGGTTGACGTTGCCAGACGAAAACACACCGGCACTGGCAGTCAAAGTAATGCTTCCGCTGACTGCGCTTGGTGTTAATGTTGCAGACGGGTTGCTGACGCTAACCGTATAGGCATATTTTGGGATGCCATCAAACGCCAAGTTGCTGACAGTCCATGATGAATCAGAAGCCCCGCGCACGATTGTCACCGGGTTGATGTCTTCATGTGCAATGATCAAAGTATCAGCAGACTGAGTCCAGCACATGGTGGCCAAAATGCTGCTTGTCACAGTCGAAACTGTCAAGTAGTTATTGCCAGAGCCGTTGATGTTTGTAATCAGTGTACGGTCTTTAAACACATACATGCGCTGATTTACAAACAACAGCATGTAGCTGTCGCTGACATTGAATTCAAACGGCACCATGCGTGTACCGTTAGCAGGCGATGCAGCAGATGGAATCTCCATCAGGTGCTTCAAGCCAGGGCGACGCTTAACGCCGCCTTGTGGCTGCACCAACACATTCTCTAAGCGCTCAGCACCGTTTGAGTACTGTTGAAGATCAACACGCGCACGCAGCAACGGGTCAAGCTCGCCGCTGCTGAAGTTTGTCTGTATCTGGACAATGCGTGACATTAGTTCCTCACGGCGATCAGGCTGAAGTCCTCAAATGCGCTGGTCGTAGTTCCTTGACCATCAATGTTCATGGCCGTGCGCATGTAGCCGCCACGGCCATTGTCAGCGGGAGAACCAACAGCAATTTGCTGCCAGTACTGTGTTTTGGTAATCTGGTCAGTGATCGGATCAGCCAAGTGCCAGGCCATCAAGTACTTGAGCAATTGGATGAAGTATGTCGGCATTTCCGACTCGGTGGGCATGAACTTATAGTCAATGACCACGGTTTCCAAATTGGTCAGCAGCTTGTCGCCTTGAATGATCCACTCAAATGCAATGCCTGCACCAACGGCAGTGCTGTCAAACACACGGCGTGGAAGGCCCACACGGTCTGACGGCAGTTGGTATTCGTATTTGTATTCGTTGACCGGGGTGTTGATGGTCCTTGCAAGCTTAACTTTCTTGTAAGCAAAGGTCCAGTTGTGCGACTCAATGGTAGAGCGCTTGAGATCAGGATACAGGCGGTCGCAGATGTTTGAGGAATCAGTGCCCTCGTTAAACGACGAAATCGCCTTTGCCCCTAACAGGAGCAATGCGTCCGAACAGACTTTGATTGCTGAATCACCCGCTGCCATAACCGCCTCTCAATGTGAGAAAGGCCAGCCCCCGAATACTCAGTGACTGGCCTATTCATTTGACTATTGATTAGTCGCTATCTGTAGCGGCAACAGTAGTGCCGTCAGTCACGTCAACAGTAGAACCGTTGTTGGAGTTAACCCACACGATTGACATTGCAGCTGTACCACCGCTGCTGGTGTAGCAGAAGATGATATCGCTAACCTTCAACAGGCTAGCAGCGCCGTTGAAATAGCCGGATGTGTTGACATCAGCAATCGCGTCAGTGGTCGTGTACGTCCACATTTGCGGTGCGGTGCCAGCTTTAGATTGGCCACCGGCAGAATTGAGACCAGATGCAGCATAAGCCATGATTTACTCTCCTTATTCGCGGCAAGTGATTGCAACAACGCCACCAGCATCAATTGCGGTAGCGCCAGCAGAGAACATAGAGGCCACGAGCCAGGAAGTCTTCTCGGGGATGTAGTTGATCTCCGAGCGGACGCCCATGCCTTCAGCCATACCGATGGCAGACTTGTGGTATGCGTACACAACACGGTCAGAGCCAGAGCCACCACCAGACAAACCACCTTCGCTGCGGTCGCCAATAGTGATGAAGTTAAAGCCCAAGAACGAGTTGATGTCGCCTTGCACCAAAGCCTTCACGCTGTTGAAATCGCTGGAAGTCACAGCAGTCTCAGACAACAACGAAGACAAGTTGCTTGCGTGGATCAAGATGTAACGCTCGTCCATTGGCACGTTGCTGGCGTCCATCAGACGCTTAGCTTCGCGCAGCTTGGCCACGTTCAGGTTGGTATCGCTACCGCCAATGTCGTTGCTGACAGTCAAGCTGGTGCTGGAAGCAGCCAGTGCGTCAATAACGAGCTGGTCAGCGCGGCGACCAATAGCCTTGGACACGACTTGCACCAGTTCTTGGCGCTCGTCAAAGTTGACTTTGGCTTGGTTGAAAATGTCGCTGTACTCAGCAGCAATCCAGTCACTCAGAGTGACGGTAGCTTGCGAGTAAGACACGTTCAAAGGAGTCACATCAGTTTGCGGAATGCGAACTTGAGCGACGCCAGCGCCAATCTTGGGGAACTTGTGGGTAGACGCAGTAACACCAGTGCGAAGACGGACAGTGTTGCGCAGGACAGCATCAGCTTGATATGCCTGCTTCACTTCCGTATCGAACAGCGTTACAAATGCGTTAGAGATGCTAACAGCCATTTGTTTTCTCCTGAAAACGGGTTGAAATTAAGGTTTACCGCCGCTGGTTGTCCAGGAGAACCTGGGCCGTGACTTGTGCGTTCCTCGCACCGAGTAGTGGTCCACCACCATGTGTCGGCCTTTCGGTTATCGACGGCCTATTATACGCAGTGTTTTACTTTGTCAAGCACTTTTTTTAGACATAGTTTCCCCAAGGGTGGATAGCCAAGGTATCCATCCCCTCCCGAAGGGACTATCTTGTAGTCCTATCCAGAGCACCCATGAGGTAGCGATTCATCCAACAGAGCGCTTGTCCCACCGCTTTCACTCTGTCTACCCAAGTCCCTCGCTAACAGGCTTGTCGGGTATCTGAGGGGTGTACTCAGCCCGGTGTTTCTTGGGTGCGGTCCATACAGACCCATGTGCTAACGCGCCCTGACGGCTGGCGTGGACAACAAAAAAGCCGCTTACTGCTGCATTCGGGTCGCACCCCCCGGGAATCCCCAGAGGCCTGAATGCATGAGTAAACGGCTTTCAATTTGTTGTGTGCGACGACAACAATTGCAATATAACAAAAAAAAAGGGCCAGTGCAAGCACCAGCCCCAATCCCTACTTGACTAGGTGGAGAAACACTTAACCATACATCTTTTCAAACATTTTTTCAACCTTTGAACGGTATGCTGGATCGGTTTTATAGCGTTTGTCAGCCACCATGGAGTCGAGCTCTTCTTTGCTCGGTGCGTCTTCCACTGGAGCCACATCTACTGGCACACGGCCTTCAAACGACTCACGGGCTTTTAACCATGCGCGGATGCCTCGGGCTGTGGTTGTGGTCTCTTTGAAGCCCTCAAACTCCTCTGGCCCCCACACACCCTTTTGCAGCATGCCACGGCCCCAAGAAGCCATGTTCTTGATGATGGCATCAGCATTGGGACCAAGGGCTTCACGCTCTCGTTTAATGCTGTATTCGGCCTCTTGCTGGGCACCGGCAGACATGCCAACAATTTGGGCTGCCAAATCGTCAAAAGCCTGCTGAGAGATGCCGTACTTGCTGGCCCAGCCCACATAAGCCTGGGCAACAGGATCGTCTTCTGGGATGCCTTGCAGGGACTCAAAAGAGTATTTGCCGTCGGCTGGGGTTTTGTGTTTACCAGCACGGAACTGTTTTTCCAGCTCAGCATACGACTTGCTCAAACCCTCCAAGTCTGGCTCGTTGCTTTCTTTCTTCCAGAACTTCTCTGGCCAGAAATCAGGACGCTCAAGAGGAGTGTCGTCCTCGGCGTTGGGGTCAGGAGTTGTGTGCGAAATGCTTTGCTCTTGGCTCTCGGTTGTCTGCTCCTCTTCTGCAATGGCAGAGTCAAGCAGGCCGGAGTTATCATTTGCTTCAGCGGTCATTGGTGGCTTTCTTTATACGGGCTTCAATGTCGCGGATGACAGAGTTCTGTCCTTCCCTCCAATGCCCAAAGGAGGAGTCCGCACCGGGTTGCCAGCTTGGTTGCTCCAGATAAATCTGTCGCAGCCATGCCAGCACCTTCTGGCCCTCATCTCCGGCAAATGTCCGGGTGATGAGAATGTTGATGTCCTTGCTACGCTGATCGGGCTCAGCCGGCGTGAACTGTTCTTCTAAGTCGTCCCAGCTCATGCCATTTGGCCTTCTTGTTGAGCGGCTTGCTGTTGTGCAGCTTGAGTCGCTACTTGCGTCATCTGGTCTTTAAGCTGCTGGCGCTCTTCTGGTGTTCTGCGAACCGCAGCAGGCACACCCAGCTTGTCAGCAACATAGTCAATCGTTGAGTCCACATTGATTGCCAGCTGGCCTTCTGGGCCCATGGCTTGCGTGATCTGCATAAATTGCATGATGTTGTTGATCTCATCCAAGTTCTGAGCCATGGCCAATGGAGACACAGGACTGACTTTGACTTCCAAGCCATTGACGCGCAGTGGCAAAGCAATCAGACCAGCCTCATCCATGACTTCAAGAATCTTGGCCACCAGCGGGATCATGGTCTCGTTGATCAAACGACCAAAGGCCGAGCCCAAGTTCTGAGCCAACTCTTTCATACGCTCAACCACCTCAGTAGCAGAGCGAGCGCTCATGTTGTCTGGCGGCAGCGACTCATCCAGCATGATGCGCTTGATGCTGGCCACCAAGTCATTGATCACCAACTGGCTCACATTGAAATCACCAGCACGAGGAAGTGGCTTCAATGCCTCGCCCTGTGGACCGCCATTGCGAGAGACTGGGATGATCGCACCCGGTTGAATCTTGACTGTGGCTGGGTTAAGCACGCCATCATCAGCCGCTGTGTAGACACCAGTAATGGCCAGAGATGCGTTCTTGAGCACCAACTCTTTTGTCTTGTTCAGCGTCTTGATGTCTGGCAAAGCAGTCAGCACTGGGCCACGGCCATAGATCTCACCGGCCACCTTCATGTAACGGCTAACCACCCATGGGCTGGACTTCTTCTCGCGGTAAACGAGCTGGCTCTTGGTCTTCTCGTGGATCACGTAGTAGCCATAGCGGCCAGTGTCGTAGTTCAAGATGGTGGCTTCAACCAACTCAATCTCTTCAGTCGGTTTGTCATCAATCAGCTTTTGCAAGTCTGGGTCAATGACGGCATCTTTCCACTGCTGCTGGATAGACTCACCCTTCAGGCGCATGCGGCGGTAGACATTGTCCACTTGGCCATTGGCACCCTCTTCGTAGCAAACCAGATACTGCGGCACCGGGATAAAGTTGATGGGGCTGACTGCATCGCCTGGTTGCACCAGCATGACCGCAGTGCCGACAGACAAGTCCAGCAAGAACTCGCCCATAGCGATGTCAAAGTTTGACTGCTTGAGAACAGCAAACATCTTGTCGTTGAACTTGTCCAGCGCTATCTGTGCTTGTGTGCGTTTTTCTGCTGGGATATCAGAGCCAGCTTCCAAACGACACCATTTGCGCTGTGGCGGGAAGATGCCAGATTGCAGGCGGTTAGCAAAACGCTGTGTGCTGCTGATGGCCGTCGAGTCAAACACTCGGGTCATCTTCTTGCGGCCACCAACATTGTTCTCAAAGTCGCCGGGGTACAAGTTGCGTTGTGGCAAAGCAAACTCATACGCATCTTCGTACAAACTGCGGAAGTCATCTTTGCGCCGCTGCGCTATTTTGTGTCGCTTGAGGATATCCTCGACAGACATTTTTGCTTTAGCCATTTTTCTTCCTTGCTTCGTATCGTTTCAACATTGCGCGGCCTTTGGCTGCCAAACGTGCGGCAGCACCTTGTGTGCGCGGGACTGGTTCACCCCAAGCATTTGCAGCAAGAGCCAGACGAGTTGGCTCGCCATTGGGTTTTTGCAGTGGGCCACTCGGGTTGGTATAAAACCGTGTCAGAAAAGAGCCCTTGCGGCGCATCTTCTCTGGGGTATCTGCTGCGCCCTTGACGCCAGGCTTGAGGTTCGCGCCTTCCTTCTTCTTGAAGTAACGCCGACCTGCCGCAGTCAAACCGCCTTCTGGGTCTTTTAGCTTGCTCATTCGTACCACTCCAGAGACAAGAACGCCGCATGAGAGGTGCCGTTCACGTTGGTGAGCCTAAACAGGTAGTTGGTCAGGGGCTTGAGGACATATTCCAAGGCGGCAGAAGACCCGCCAGCAGCTTTCTTGCCAACGCCACCAGGAACAATCTGGCCATCAATCTCAGTGCCCAGGCTGGTGACCGTAGGATTGATCACCATGGCGCTCTGGCTGGGGTTGCTGACCGTATAGTTGCGGTTGCGGTTGATTGGGGTGTATGAGGTGCCGCCCGTGGTGCTGCTGCCCTCATAAATATAGAACTCAGCGTCACCTTGGCAGAAGGCATCCACCGTCACATGGGGAGTGACCCCAGACGGGGAGGCAATAACGATGTCAATGTGCGCCCCAGCAGCCAGCTTGGCCGAGGTGGGGTAGATTTTATAGGCAAAGTAGGCACGGCCATCATGGTTGCGCTGGTGATTTACATCCACCACAATCAAAGGCGCATCAGCACCAGACATGACACTTGTGCCGTTATTGGCCTTTTGCACCAGGCTCACATGGCGAGCCTTGGTGGTCAGCGATTCTGGCAGGATTGTGGTGGCCATGGTTTATTTCTTCCCTTGAGCGGCACGCATGTTGTCCACAAGATTTGGATATGGGCGACCAGCTTTCTTGGCCATCATCTTGGCAGCCTTCTTCTGCAAAGCAGTCAGCTTCTCGGACTCACCAAGCTTCTTTGGCCGTGGCTTTTCCCAGACTTCTTTCATGACTTCTTAGGCTTGATGCCTGCCTCGCTCATGGCAATGGCGATTGCTTGCTTGCGGTCAGTGACTTTGTCGCCACTGCTGCTTTTAAGCTTGCCTTTGCTGTATTCACGCATGACCTTGGACACCTTGGCCTGCATTTTTGTCTTGTTGTCCATCAATCACCCCCGAGTTTTTCAACAGAAGGCAATCCTGTCTCAGTCATACGCTCAGAAGACAGCAAAGAACGAAGGCCACCACCACGGCGTGCGCGAATACTTGATGTCGCACGCTGAGCCATCTCCGATTGCTGCTGATCCACTTGCTGTTGCTGGCGCTCAACAGTGGCAGTCTGCTTTTGGATGGCTTCTCGCTGCAGGGCAGAAGATGCTTTTGCTTGTTTGGTGGCGTCGTATGCAGTCTTGGCAGATGCTGCGGCGACAACGTAAGGAATTGCTGCGGTCATTTGATCTCCTTAGATCAGATTTTTGACATGATGAAGAAATCGTCTTGATTGGGACCAAACCGCCGCAGTCTGCCCTCGACTTCAAATCCGAGCACCTGACCCCAGCGCACTGCCCTTTTGTCGTTGCATTCTACAGAGATCTGTAAACGATGCAAATTGGCTGATATCGTTGCGTAATCGGCGAATACCAGCCCAGCACGGGTCATTGTCTTGCCATAACGGCGTGCGGCTTCATCCACATACAGCCACATTTCAGCGACACCAGCCCAAATCACTGAATAACCGAAACATGCCACTGGTTTGCCGTACAAAAACGCAGTGATAGCATCACCCATGGAGGCTTGGGCCTCTAATCTGGCGACCATGGCGTGTTGTTCGAACATTTTTGAGCGCACATCGCTCAGACTTAGCACATGGCCAGGGTGAAATGGCACCCAAGAGATCGCTGGATGTTCAGGCAGGTGGTCCAGCAGCTTCATGCCAGAGGGTCAAAGTCGGAATTGACGACAGTCTGGGCAATAAAAGGCATTGATCTGACTTGGCTTGTGCCTCGGGTAAGTTGTCTGTACTCACCGCCACCGGCCATTAGGTAGCCAAATGCGTCACCAACGTGCGAATGCTCGTTTTTGTTGGGTGTGTCTTTGAATCTTTCTTGGCCAGCACCCACGGCAATGCGTTTGAAGTGGTAGCCGCCGGACAAAGACTTGCGAAGAAGCTTGCAAGAGCGGTCAACCAACAGGCCGGGTTTGCCCATGACCAGTCGATTCATGGGGCCAGCCGCTGCTTCGCGTCGGGCTTTGAATTCGTTGGTCGGAGCAGGCTCGGCACGCAGTCCAAGGCTTTTCAAAAACTCAAAAGCAGTGGTTTCGTAAATGGCATCACGCTGCAAACCGGCAGGGTCACCCCAAATCCGCGCCTCGTACTTTGGGAATTTGCTTTGCAATTCAGCGATGAGCTGTTGGCCAAACCGCTCAAGACCCATGTCAAATGTTACGATTTCGTGCAAGACACGCCACTGTCCAGAGGGATGCCTTTGCCCGAAAACAGCGGCAGGCGTCAGACCAAAGTCAAGGCCAACTTGGATGGGCAGACTGGGGTCGGGCGTCAGATCTGCGGCCATGATGTTGTCGTCATACTCTGGCCAGACAGACTTGCCGTCTTGCACAAAGGTGTACTTGCCCTCGGCGTAGCAGCGAATCCAGTCGAGAGTCTTGCCGGCGAGCTGCTGCAAGTAGTAGCCTGGCGGCAAGTTCTTGATGTTCTCGGCTTTGGGATTGATCTTCCACCACTTGCTGGCGGCAAAGATGTGATCATTGGCCTCGGGCATCTCAGGCAGTTTGTCTGATGGCACCTCAATAACACCACCGGGCTGCTTGTAAAACTTCCAAGCGTACTTGCCAGTGATTGGTTCTTTCTCAGCCAGACGATGCCACCAGTGGTCGTCATCCATCGGGTTGGTATCCATCCAGATGCCGTGCCAAGTGGCCCCGCCATCACGCTTGGTTGGGTAGCGGCCAACACGGTGAGTCAATCCGTCAATCACTGCTTTGGGCAATTCTTTGGCTTCGTTAACCCATGCGCCAGTCAATTCCAAAGACAGCAGCTTGCGCACATCTTTGGGTTGATCAAGAGCCAAGAAGATCACTTCGCAGTCAATGCCAGCGGCTTCACCGCGAGGCGGCAGCTTGATGTGGTGCGTAATCGGTGGTGTGTGAAGAATGGGGCCGTAGACATTCTCGGGGAACATGTCAGCCCATGTCTTGAGCGTGGTGGTTTTCAGCTCTGGGTAGCTGTTACGCACAATGACAAAGCGGCTGTAACGAATGCCGTCAACAGGACTGGGTGCTTGTTGCACAGCCCGAATCATGATTTTGGCGCAAGACACATAGGACTTGCCAGAGCCCACTGGCCCCATGATGCCGGTGACAAAGGCTTTGTCTTGCAGGAACTTGAATGCAACCGGGCTGGATCGCAGATCAATGTTCAGGTTTGACAGGGTGTAGTCTTCACTCACCTTTGTTCTCCACATCTTCAGGAGCTTGAATATTCACGCCAATCACACTTGGTTTTTGGCCATCATCAGGCGTATCCAGCAAGCCAGAGGCTTTGGCCAAGATGCGCAAGACTTGCACTTTGTCGTACAGCTCAAGCTCAATGGTTGGATTGCCATTCTTGTCCACAGTAGATTTGATGGACTTGATGGATTGCAATGCGTGTTCAGGAATCCGGTTGGATGCTTTGACTTTGACATTGCCATGGTCATCCCACTCAAACACATCTGTGATCTTGGTGTTGGCCATGGTGAGCAAAGCAAACGCCACAGCCTCGCGGTTGGCCACGATGGTCTGTGAGCGTTCAATGCGTTGGACGACGTTTCTGACGCCACCCCAATTCTTGACCGACGGATAAGACCCGTGGGTCTTCTTCTTTGGCGGTTCAGTCATTTGTAAGTGGGCCTACTCGCTGCGTCTGGTGGTCCTGATGGCGCATGAACTTAATCACTGCCAACAGGTCAGTCGTGGTCCACCAGCATCCGCTTTCGGCCCGTATTTCAAATCTTGTTTTCGTCCAAGCGGTGGTCACCGCACCAGTCGGTCATGTACACCACTGGGTAGCCACCCATTGTTGGGGCATGTCGACGGCAGCGGCCAACTTCATGCTGGCCAGGATGTGACAACGGGCCAGTCGGCTCCTTGCGGACAAACCAGATGCACGTCTTGCAGCGCATGCCGTCAGACCGATGCACCCAAGGGTCGGGACTCTGTTTGGCAGTGACATCAATGCGCCTAGCCTGCTCTGGCATCGCTCGGTCTGAATACAAGCCAGGTTGGTTTTGTTCAATCATGGCAACCCCTTAAAAAGGAATATCCGAATCGTCAGCTGGCTGATAAGCATTTGCTTTGGCTTTGCTGTGCGGCGTGACAGCGGCCATTGGTTGCTCTCCGCGAGGCTCAACAGGATTACCCAGCTTAAGACTGAACCAGACATCGCCAGTCTTTTGGTCCACATTACGCCAAGCAGACAACCAATATTGTTGTCCAGTGGAATCAGTCCACTTGCCTGTCAGATCGGGATGAGAGTCTTTCTCTTTGCGCGTGTTCTTACGCAAATTGCCTTTAGCTTCCATGTTTATCTCCTTTTGCTGAAGCTGTTGAATGGTGTTGATCGGTCTGACAACCCAGACAGTCGGCGCTGCGAGACTCAATGCTCTGCCATAGCGAAACAACGAATAAATGATATCACATACCCAAGCAAATTACACAACATTTATTTGTTGATCAGTGAAAAATGTGGCATAGTTGCACCGGGGCCATCACTCAGCCCTCGGGAAGGCAGGCAGCATACCAACCCGGATAAACGTACCGCATCCATTGGGACTTCTAGTAGAAAACGAACGGGGCCATACAGGTGGAGCCAACAAGTGACAACTGTTGGTCAGGTTAGATAAACAAGGTGCTGCATCCACTT
>Ga0181352_1000587_pt1 | contig 15293 bp, 10 predicted proteins | sample Fa13VDMLBSN_FD_130103 | JGI IMG/M metagenome (GOLD analysis project Ga0181352, IMG submission 130103) | Freshwater viral communities from Lake Michigan, USA - Fa13.VD.MLB.S.N | ecosystem: Environmental > Aquatic > Freshwater > Lake | place: USA: Michigan | collected 2013-09-23 | reverse complement strand
GGAATACCATCACCATTAGAGTCTGCATCAAATCCTTGTAAACCTGGACTTAAAGGACCTCCTATGGCAAACTGTCTTCCCATGTATCCTCCATAAGCATATCCTAAAGCAGGATTAATTGGAGGAGTTGCTCCACCGTAATCATTACCCATACGATTAGCTTCTAGCATTGCTTCTTGTTCTGATTGAGCAGCCATAGCATTGTTAGCAGCCATTCCTAAACCTGCTGACGCAGTAGAAGCAGCTACAGAAGCTATTTGTCCTACACCAGGTATAAAGTTTAAAAATGGGGCAGCCATACCTAATCCTTTTGACCATTTTTGAGCAGCTTCTGGATTCTTCATATTACCACCAAATGCGTACATTTGTCCTCCATAACTTTGAGGAACTCCTTGCATAGCCATTTGTTGTTGCATCATAGCTTCTTCTTCAGACATTGGAGGCATTTGGCCTTGTCCCATAGCCATTGGGTCTTGACCCATAGCTTCTGGCCCTTGAGGCATTCCTCCTTGCTGACCTACTAATGACGCAAGTGCTTCAGGATGTAAAGCTTGAAGTTCTGCAATTTTTTGTTCTGCATCTTTTTGTTTGTAAGCTTCTTGAGCTTGCATTAAAGAATCTAAATCTCTTTGTTTAGCTTTTGTTTCAATATCGTCTCCTTCTCTACGAGAATGAGGACGGTCAGCTTTCTTAGAAGCTTCTGAAAAAGTTTTGCCAATAGTAGACTTAGGAAGATTGAATTCTTCAGCTATTGCCTTGTCTACTTTTAGTTTATCAGAAAATACATAGTTGGCAGAATTTAATTTAGTTTCACCTTGTTCTACTAAATTCATTTGTCCATCAGGGCTCATGCCTTGTGGAATACCTCCTAAAGGATTTTCTTCATGCAATCCCCCAGCATTAAACTGAGTTAATTGCTCCATAGGACCCCCTCCTGCATATCTGTTATAACTTCTCATATTCATTGAATTTAAATTACCTCCGTAATTAAATAAACTTTTTCCTGAACCAAACCAACCTGTTGGAATTTCTATATCTTGTTCTTGTGCTTGAGGTACTTTTTGTACATAAGCTTGACTACCGTATTGACTATTCATTTCTACAGGACCTGTAGGCATCTGCATATTTCCTGTTAAAGCTGTAACAGGAATTGTTTTTAATTTTGTAGGTGTTAAGTCTGCTTCTACTTGAGGTTGCAATTGTTCTGTAGTAACTACTGGTGCATCTGTCGTAGTCGTAGGCATAGGAGCAACTCCTGCTTTTTTTAACCTAGGTTGAATAGAATTTACCATTTTCATGGTATTAGCTACATAATTTGGGTCTCCTGCATATCCAGCTTTTTGTACAGCTTTTAAATGTTCTTCAGGAGTAGTAGCTTGCATAACCCCGTTCTTACGGTATCTAGGGTTATCAATATAAAAATATACTTGGTTTTTTAAACCTTCTTCTGGTGTAGCAAATTTTCTATAAGTAGCACCGCCCATTTTAATTACTTCACCTCCCCAGTTATTGTCTGCTTTAATTCCTCCAAAATTGTTACCTTTTAAAGTTAAGTCAGACATTCCGTTACCACTTTCTTGAAGTATTTGGCCAACAATACCTTCAATGTTTAAGTTTTCTCCAGGAGCTAAGTCTCCATTAGCTTTTGCTTCTTGGACTATCTTTGTAACGTAGTTATATATTTCAGCAGTACGTTGATTAATATTAGGCTTACTATCTTTGGGAGGTAGTCCTAAACTGTTGTAACTGGTGTTTAATTTATTCATGGCCGTGAATTATTGTATAAAATTACTATTTATTATTGAGTCATACAAGTCTATTTAAACGAGAAGCTAATTCTGAAGCAGTTAAGACACCAGAATTTATATTTTGCACAGGAGATTGATTGTCAAGGTAACCTCCTTGTTCGTAATAATCTCCTAAACTAGAAGCGTAAACACTATCATAAATATTACGTCCTCCTTTCATAAAATTGTCTTCTGGTAGATTAGTCTTTCTACCTCCTTCTAAAGAACCTCCATAAGCAAATTGAGTACCTGATTGTAAATTTTTCTTCTGTTCTTCTGTTAATCCATAAGCAGCTGCTCCTGTAGCTCCTACTAAAGCAGGTAACATACCAATTAATTTACGTCTCTCTGCTACCGTAGCGGTCTTTTTAAAGAAACGTCTATCTAATTTTCCTAAGAGTTCATCTGCAATTTCAGGGTAACTATTAGTATTATGCAACATGTGCATACTAATTTCTGGGTTTATACCACGATTTAACATTTCGTTATACACTTGTTTACGAGCTACCATTAAATCAGCATGTAATTCTGCAGGGGCTTTAAACCAAGCACGTGTACCATCTTTAGGGTGACGCATTACAGAACCTGCAAAACGCCCAGCTTCAGTACTTAAATTAGGTTCATAATAACTAGCACCTTCTTGATTTAAAACATTATTCCAGTTAGGGCCAAAACCTGTATTTAAATATTGCCCAGAGTGCCCGCTATATTCATGTACCATTATATCTTCTACCTTGTCAGGGTGTACGTTTTTAATACCTAACGGCCCTTTTGTTTTTACAAGAGCAGCTATAAAACTTTCATGTGGTACAGAAAGACCATCTGAACCCATAAAACTCTGTCGTACAGTTTTTGCATAGTCTGGCTCTATAACATTATTTCTTACTAAGCGTTGTATATCTTTTTTAGTACCAGTAGTTACATCTAAACGCGTATCAGCCAACATAGGGTTGTCAGGATTTATAAGATCTGCATTTGATGGGTAAAAATCATTCTTTGGCACGTCTTGCGGAGATTGCTCTAAAGCTTTAATTTTTTGTGCTACTTCTGGGCGTAAATTTGCTCCGTTATAGTACCAGTTTAGAGTAAAGTTTTGCGCATTAGCTACAGCATTATTATATTTAGCTTGTGCAGTACGTTGTGCTACAGGGCCAAGACCAAAGCGTTCTCTGAAAGAAAAAGGTGTAACATAGTCTGTAGTGTCAAAACCTGGAGAACGCATTGTTAAACCATGGCTGTAATTACCTGCATGTGCTCTACTAGTATGTTTTATAGTTTCAGGTGTTATTCTTTTAGTGGAAACAACATCTAAGACTTTTCTACCTGGAACACTATCCATAAATACATAATGTGCATAAGGATTAGTTACTATACGTCTTTGTAAAGCATCGCCATGTAAGGTTCTTAATTTGTCTGTTCTTTCTTGTACAGTTTTAAAGATATTTTGTTCCGTTAGTCTTAGTTCAATAATACGAGGCCCATATTCTTTCCATAGATCAGCTTCTTTTTGTTCATATAATTCTCTTGAAATTTCTTTGTTGAAAAGAGCATTACCTAAATTTCTACTTTTAAACTCGTATTCATTTACGAAAGAACGATCTAGCTTTTGCAATAATTTTTCTGGGAGAGCTTTTAAACTTTGTTCAATAAAGTTTTCTCGCCGAGGATAATAGTCTTTTTCAGCAAGACCTCTAATTGGTTGCGTTGAATAATAGCTTTGTTTCTGAATACCTAAAGGTTCATCCGTAGATGTTACATTAAAATCATTATCTGTTAACCATTCTTGCCTATTGTTACCAACAAAGTATGTTGGTTTTTTAACTCTTACAATATAACCATTATTTCTGGTGTAACCTTCAGCTGTTTCTAAACTGTTTGATGTATACAAACCATGTGACTTTGATAAACCTGCTCTACCTGCGCTAGTGTCTGGTGGTATATGCGTTGCCATATATTCAGCAGCAGCTTTTGGGTCATTTGTAAATTTACCTAAATTTTGTAGAAAAGTATTTTCAACACTTACACCACGCGCAAAAGTATTATGTCGATTTGCCAAACCTCTGATTGTCATATCAGTTAATTTATCTGACTGCGCAATTTTTTCAAAACTTTCTGTTGGTAATTTATACCCGTATTGTTTTGCCCATTCTGTGGCAAATTTTAAATCATTTAAATTTCTTTGAACAAGTTCAGATTTAAAAGGTTCAGGTGTTCTAGTTAAATTACCTATTTTTGTAGGAACTTTAGAAGTAAAATATTGACTTACTTTTTCTCCTGCTTTTGTTATATCTTTTAAATCTCCTGCTGCTCCTAAAGCTGTAGGAGCTAATAATATATCAGCAGCATCTACTGCAGCATCCACATAATTACCTTTCTTTATATTAGAATTATAATTAGCTACGTATGCTCCTGGATTAAACGCATTAAATATATTATCTAATCCTCCCGTATTTCTCATTAAAACATTTTGAGGATTGTTAGCATCTCTTAGTACTTCTGCCTGATTCATTAATGGTCTATAACCTTCTAATAAATTTGCTCCAGTAGTAATAGGATTGGACAAAAATGCTGTACCAAAGTTTACACCTTTTTGTAAATAAGATGCATCATCATAAGCTTTTTGTTCTAATTCTTGTTGATACTTATATTCATTCTTCTCTACCTTGTTTAAGAAATTTGGATCAGTTAATAAAGCCGCCTGAGTTTGTTCATAAAGACTTTTATCACTACTTCCCAACGTACCTAAGGATCTACTAGCCGCACCACTTTGTACTAATTCTCTAGTTTGTTTTTCTAAAGCTTTCTTTTCTGCTTCAGGATTTCTAACTGTATTAAGTGTTTTTGGTAATTTACTATTAGGAATAACTGTTGCTGTGTTACCTTGATTACTTTGTTTAGTAGGACCTAGTCTTGGATTGTCTATCACTAGTGGTTTCTTTGGAGCATTTTGGTATTGTCTGATATTCTGCCCTAACATACCTGAGCCTAACTGTCCTCCACCTGGATATTGTCTACTATTAATTTTTCTTTCTTGTGCTAACATTTCTTTTGTAGGAGCTTTACCAGAACCCGCATTTGCTCTAATATTATCCCATAAACCTCTTTTAGAATAACTTCCGTCTGCACGTTTTAACATTCCTCCATTGCTATATAAAGTTCCTCCATAAGCAGCAATATTTACATTACCTAATTCTGATTTTTCAGAACTATTATCGACATAAGAATTAAATAATTGAATATTTTGCTCTTTGTCATAAGGCAAAATTGATTTATTAAAAGCCCCTAATAAATATTTTAACTCTAAGTTATCTGGATTTTTTTCTAACTCTAATTTAAGATTTTCATAAGTTTTTAATAAATTATTATAATCTGTTTCATCAAATGCTTTTGTTGTGGCATCATAGATTTTATTGTCATAAAGATATTTTCTTACTTCGTCTAAGTATGCTTTATGCTCAGTACTTCTATTGTAATTACTACTTGAATATTTAGCCACACTTTCTGCTTTTGCAGGATCTTTTGAATAAGGTACGTGTACTTTTGCGGGCATATAATCACTTACTGTGGAAGCATGAGATAACTCATGTACTGTACTTGTAGGAGAAGCATCTTTTCTAAAAATAGTATGTGGATGATATATACCTTGGGTATATCTTGAAGGACTATTTACTTCATCGGAAATATTTAATATATTATAGTTTCCTCTAAAAGAATCCCTAGCAGGTTGGTAAGAAGCTACTCCGAATTCATCTGTCCATGGTTTTCCCGTATATTCATAACCCACAGGCCAATAATCAACACTATTTATATTATCTACCATATGCTGACGAAAAGCATTTACTTCTTCAGGAGAAGCTTCTTTTTTCATCATCGTATTATATCTACTAGTAAACAATGGACTATTTGCCATCTTTGTTAGAAAGTCTGCTGCTTGATTTTCTACTGCCCCTTTTTCCATAGGACCTCCGTCTGGATACATATAGCCTCCATTAGCAAAGTCAGCTGTTGGAGTAAATCCTCTCACATTACGTAACTCTTCTTGTGCAGGTCCCTCTGCAGTACCTGTTGGACTTTCCCACCATAATTGAGGAGTTGCTTGCATTGCTAACATTTCTTTAGCAGTTCTTATTTGTCCTGCACCTCCCCCATCTTGAGATTCTTGTTGGTATCTTTTTAATTCTAATTCTCTTCGAATTCTAGCTTTTTCTGCTTCTTCAAATTCTCTAGCTTTTGCTTGAGCTTTTTCTTTTGCAGGATTCTTGTAAGTATTAATAGGAAAACGCATTCCTACTTCTCCTCCTACTAAAGGAGAAAAACCTAACGTACTTTTATTTTGTCCACTTTGTACCTCTACATTACCTACTGTTCCTACATCGCCTTGTGTTTTTGTAATCTCTGTTCCTGCAGCAGGATCAAAATCTACAAAAGCTTTAGCATAAGGTACTCCTGGGAATTTAGGAAATCTATATTTTAATTCTCCTTGTGCTCCATAAGCCCAAGTAAAATTATTACTCAAGTCTTTATTACCTCCAGAAACTACTCCTGCTCGTAAATGAGGAGATACTTTACCTACTAACGTTTGACGTGGGTAAGTATCATTAGCATAAATTTTAGGATTTAATGGAGTACGACTTAAAAATATATCTGCACCAAATTTAACTCCTGCTTCAGCACCTCTATCTCCTGAATAACCTGCTTGTAATTCTCCATAGCCATATACAGGAGTTCTATGTCGTCCTACTCCTTCACCTGAAAAACCCATAGTACCCATTACCCCTGCTTTGCTAGGGTCTGAGTAAGGTACGTTTACATTTAAACCTCCGTATAGAGGCACAAACTTTTTACCTAAACCAGGTAGTATATTAAACTTTTCTATTCCAACTTTTAAAGAAGGATCGAATTGATTGTTGTAATTATAAAGAGGATTTCCCAAATAATCTTTTCCTACTACTTCTAAATTTCTAGTAGCTGCTATATTCATGTTTTGAGATAAAGGAGCTACAGTTATTTTTCCTCCATCAGGAAATGGTAATAACATTGAGTTAGTTGCGTAGAAATGACTTTTATCTTTTTTAAAAGCATTAGGCACTGTAAATTTTTTACTATCCTTTTTCATTAGAACATTTGGCTATCGTAGTAAGACAATAAACGATTCATGATTAACTCTTTATTAGAAGTATTATCAAAGTATAAAGTTACAATAAAATATGTACTTCTTAATCTTCCTTGAGTAGTCAAATCTCTTGGAATTTTTACTCTCCATTTATCAAATCTTCTTTTGATTCTTGAAGTAGAGTAAGGTACTTTACCAGTTGTTTGATATTGGGTATCTATTTTAATTGCAGTTATAGTAGCATTTCTGTCTATTACTTTAGCGTCATCACGTACAATAGAATTGTACTCTAAGAAACGTAAAACTTTATTTAAGTCTGCATTAGGATTAATTACTAAAGAGATTGACATTTCTTCTACGTTTCCGTAGAAACTTCCCCAATCACCTATGTTGTGAGTATATACTTGAGTAGGATTGCTAGGATTAGCAGACAAAAGAATATCTCCATTTTCTAAATAGATTGACGGAGTAGCAGAGTAGAATGATGAGAATGCTTCTGCTAATTCATCATATACTAATGTTTTGCTTTTATCTGTAACATCTCCTTCGTATCTTTCAGAGTTTCTAATTAATTCTATATTAGCTTCACTAGGACTACTGCTTGAAGTAAACTCTGTAGTTACAATGTAATACTGATTATCATTAGGATTTAACACTATGTTGCCTACGGCATAAAAACTTAAAGTATTTAAAATTCTAAAGTTAATTCTAGAAACATACGTAAACAATACCTCATCGTTAATTTTATCTTTACCGATTACTACCCCTGCACCTAATACAGGAACGTCCCCACCGTTTTCTTTACGTAAGAATATTTTAGGAGGAAGACTATTAATAAAAGAGTGAATTCCTTTTAACTCTGATAATTGAGCATTTTGACTTTGACCAGATTGTCCTATCATCAACATGTTTAATTTACGTTGAATAGCATCAAAATAATAAATAGCACTTTCGGTTGCTTTAATCGCCCATTGGTGTATAGAACCTGATTCTTTAGAAACATATAAATGTTTTTGGAATCCTTGTCCTGTTCCCAATTGCGTAGGCAATCCGTCAGTAGTAGAAAGAATAGCGGCTTTGTTAATGTTGTACATTCCTACTCCTCTATCTTGAAAGAAGAATACTGTATCCTTAAAATTTAAGATTTCATTAATAGGTCCGTAATCATCTACATCGTAGAAATTATTAGCACCAAACTTTGTCCATGAATCTACTAACTCTCCATTAATTTTTACATTAGAAATGTATCCTCGAATGTCATTAGTTAATCCTGAATAAACATTAGGAGGCTTAACAAAGAATGTAAGGTCTTTATTTTCAACAGAATAACGCATGTTGTAGTCGTACATGATTAATGTCTTACCATCAACTGTTGAATAGTTATTAGTTTCTTGTCTTAGTATTTCTCTATTCTCTCCTCCTAATAAATAAGTTACTCCTGTTTTAGTTGTAGAACCGTAAGCCAAATCTAAGTTAATAGTTGTCTCTACAGGGTAAACATCTGTTTTAGAAATAGCAGCTGTGTAACCATTAGGAGATAATCCTGAATCATAAAGGTCTCCATTAAAATCTAACATACCTGCTTGTAATAAATACATGCTGATAAAAGTATCTCCTCCGTAAACTGTAGGGCTTGTAGTTGCAATATCTAATACAGGAGAAGCTGGCATAAACACATTGTTTACTAAAGCATCTGTTGTGTATCCTCCGTAGATTTCACTTTTAGGAAGTACTAAATCTACAACTGCAGCACTTGTGCTTACCTTAGCAGGGTCTGTTAAACCTGTTATAGGGTTTAATGGTAAAACTTCTGTAGTTGTAGGAAAATTATGAGCAGGAGTTCCTGTAAAAGAGTAATCTATAGCACTTCCAGTAATAGGATCGTTAACAGCATAATCAATAACTGTTAAAGCACTAGTACCTCCTCTCCAAAACTCTCCTCCTTTAGGATCGTTTAAGTTTGCTCCTGAATTATTGGAAGCAATTGCATAATAGTTACGTAAATAATAACTACCAGAAACTCCTGTAAAAAGTTGAGGAGTTACTTTAGTTGTATAATCAGAATCATGGCCCATTACCATAATTTGATTTTGCTTCATTTTTTTACAGTTCTCGTGTCCTCGTTGTACAGGAAGAACTGTACGTGATGTACTTCTTTTATCGTAACAGTTAACAGGTAAGTTTTCACTTGTTAAATCAATAGGACCCGCGTAATCTGTAGGAACATAACTGTTATATGCTCCTGTAATAAGTAAGAAAGGAGAGTTAGAAATGTTTCCTGTAATACTTCTTACATTATTTTTATCATAAGAAATCTCTGGAGAATAAAATCCTAAGTGGTCTCCAAAAATAGCACCACCTTGTACAGACTGTTCTACTAATGTAGACATTGCTCCATTTTGTACACCAGAAAGTGCATAAGGAAATAGGTGCATAACTTCTTCACTTCCATTGTATTGTAAGTCAAAGTCATGTTCTTTATCTCCAATAGACCCAATGTAAAAACCTTTTACTGTTCCTTGTGTAGGACGTTTCTTATCTTTTTCTTCTCTTTTTACTCTTACTATTTGGAAACTTTCAATTTCGTTTACAATAGATGGACAAGAAGCAAAACTAATTCTAAAACTAATTCCTAAAGCGTAACCTGTTGTTACTGAACCAGTTTGTTTACTTAACGGGAAATATTTACTTCCTGATAAATTAACATTTTTATCTTGTTCAGAAATATCTGGAAATTTAATATCACCGATGTATTCAACAAAAGTAGCTTCTCCTTTTTTAGTATAAAATATAACACCAAAACGATAAACTTCTCCACGTTTATATCCACGAAGTAATCCTGTTATAAATGGAGATGCTGCATTTGGGAAAGTACTATTGTATTGGTAACTGTAACCATCAGAAAGATTGTGGGTAGCATCTGGAATATTTGCTACGTTTGCTGTTCCTTGGGCTGTAGTACCATCTAAAGTAAAAGGTTCTAAATGGAATCCGTAAGAAATATTTATACCTTCTCCTCCTAAAGTTAAACCATCAGATTGGTATTTCCATTGGCTATCTTCGTGCCACACAGGATCCCACTGAGCGTCTTTATTGTACTCAAGGTTATATGGTGTAGCATTAGCTTCAATAAGTCCTCCTACGTTTCTATAACGGTAAGTTTTAGCATCAAAAGATTCTCCAGGTTCTAATAAATCCTGAATGCTTAAAGAAGATTCTTTTATATTAGAAAGAACTACTGAGCTATCTTTTTGAGCTAAAGTTTTTGCAGTTTTAAATGCAAAGTTTTTTCTAATGTAATCTAAGTTTTCTAGAATGTACTCTGTAATTTCTATTCCTGTGTAAATAAAATCAATCGAAGTATTACTTCCAATAGCTTTAATTTCTGCACTAGTAACAATAGGAAGACCTACGTCTGTTGTATGACGAATAACAATAAGTTCTATATTCTCATAGCCTGAGTATAGAGATGTGTCAATAGTAACCGTAATGGACTTGCCCGTATTTACAGTATCTAGAATATCTCCATTGTACATTGCAGATTGAATAGAAGATTCTGAATCTTGTACAATGTGGAAAACATTACTTGGAGGAGAAACTAAAGTTTGTTTACCGTCAGATGTGATTAATCTGTAGGCAACTTGATAACTACCTGCTAACATTGCTCCACCACCGTTTACAGCTTTTAGTAAAGGTTGTGTGTAAGTAATGTCTGGGTAAATATCAATTAATCCTAAACTAGTTGTAGATAAGTTTGGGTCTACAATGTTTATGCTGCGGAAATAGTTATTATAATCTAACCAGTAAACTCTTTGGACTCTATCGTTCTCGTAACGACCTAATCCTTTTATTGGCCAGCTTTTCTTAAAATTAAAGTTAGCATCGAATTTTAGTAATTGAGGATAACCAGGAAGAATAACTCTTGTTCCTGGATCGTACATTACTAAATATATCCAACCGTTATTACCAGAGTCATCCGCTACAAAAATAACTATCTTGTTTCTAATTGTAGCAAATCCAATAATCTCAGCAATTCCTTGTGCACCTGTTTGAGGAATAGTAAATGATTGTTCATTACCTTTTAAATTTGTGAAAGAGCCCATAGACTCTCCTTTATCCGTAGTAATACGAATATCTACGGCATCAATATAAAGAGAATTAGGGATACTATCATATCCCATATCTTTATTTAAACCTTGGTATGCATTTACTTGTCCTTCCATGATTAAGGATTTGTTGAGGTACTAGAATTTGGATTAGCTGTCATAGAAGCAGTATTATTAAGCGTAGAGATTAATCCTGTACCTGCTTTAGGACGGAACTTACGTTGCTCAGGAAGTTGCATGTTAGCAAAGAATGATGCATGTGCTTGTAAATCAGGAATAGTTCTTACTACTGAGTTTTTAACACTTTCTGCTTCATCTACATTATGCCATTGTTTACTGTGGTTAACTGCTTGTGCAAAATACCATTCTTTATCTCTTTCAATAATTTGAAATTTATCAGAACTAATTTCGTTACGTATCCACAATCTACGTGCAATTCTATGAGCCACAAAGTGTGCTGCTGCTTCCAACCATTGTTGTTCAGCAGGTATTGTTGGGTATCCACAGTCATCTGTGGGAATAGCTTCGTAAGCCATTGCTAAAAATCCTTCAGAAAAAGAGGTAAAAATATATCCTTGCCCCACTGTATAAGTCTCTCTAGATTCTGAAGTGTAGTCTCTGTCGTCTTTATGGTATCTTCCGTGAAAATGGTCAGTAGCCCAACGCATTGGAGCCATTCTTCCTCTACCACATTCTGCTTCTTCTAATGATTCAATACCTTCGATTACTACTGTTTGCACAATCTTATGTAAGTCGAAAGGTAAATCGGCTCTACCGTCACATACATGTAAATATGCAATCTTATTGTCCATAGTAACACCTACGTTAGTATGAGCCATAAATTCTGCTAACCATTCAACACCCTCTTCCTCGCTGATGTCATAGTTAAAACCAAAATCTCTAATGGCTTTATCTATAATGGTTTTATATGAAACGGTCATTCCTGAATACATTATCCTAAGTTTTTAAGAATTGATTCTAATCTATTTGCAATTCCTTCTGTAGAATTGTCTTTCATAGGGTCTTCAACGCTTACAGATTTTTCATCTTTGTAAACCCATTCACCTCCTACTTTTTTACGAGTACAGAAAGTTTTAATAAAACCTCCGTCTACTTGCTCTACACGAGTTTCTTCGTATCCTCCGTCCTCAAACTCTTTACGAGTAATTCGAACTGTAGATTCAACTCCTGTTGAAGATTCTTCTTTCATTGTTAATTCATTGTCCATAATAAAATACTTTTCGGTCCTTATCTTTTACTACTTGAGCAATTAATCTAGAATATTGTCTAGCAGGTTTAAACTTATAAAAAGTTTTAAATTTCATCTGACTAGTTATCTTATCCCAAAAATGCTCGTAAAATTCCTGTTGAGAATGGTCGTTCTCATGGAAGATTACTGTTTTATTATCAATCTCGGTAATCTGCTGTCTTGTTAATCCTGGATACTTCTTTTCCCAAAATTCCCAAGTAGCTTGCCAATTAGGTTTTAACCCTTTTGACCTTTTACCATCTTTATTGAAATAGTGTAAAGCATTAGTTCTTACTCTAAGTCTTCCTAATCCTACAAGTTTTAATTCTAAACCTGTAGTAACTATTTCTGTACTGTATGAAGAAAGCAAGTCTTTTAAAAAAGCTCTGTAAGTTTTTTCAGAGACTTGTTTCTCTTTGCAGTTTTTCTTGTAATGTAAAAAGAAGTGGTATCGTTTTACCTCTCCTGTAAGTTTACCTTTACCCCTTTTTAAGTAATCCTTATTTTCCTCCACTTACGTTTTCTGTTTTATTATCCTCTGCACTATTTGCGTCATCCAAAGGAAACTGTTGCATTTTTTGCATTAGTTGCTGTAATATCATTTGTTTCATGTATGCCCACATCCATTGATTTAATGGATATGGAGATGCAGGAGTCCAACATGTTTGATTCTGACAATTAATAAACCCACCTAATTCTGTTGGATTCTCAAATACTCCACGAATATTAATATTAGATATTAATAAGTGTGTAGTATTTTTACTAAATACATACAAATACTTGTCGTATATGAATGCGTAAATACTTTTTTGAGTAGTACGTCCATGACCTACAAAAGGTACTCTAGAATAGTCTATTAAAAGAAATCTAGGTTGTATAATATCACTTGGTCCTACTGAAACAATACCTTTAGTAAAGTAGTATTCAATAGTATTTGGAATCTGTTTCTTTGTTCTTAATAGTTTGCAACCAGTAGGAATAGAAACACAGCATTGGATAGGGTCAACTAATTCTAACTCTATACAATTTAAGTCCTGAATAACATAAGGGTCGACTGTACGATTCTTATTATATTCGTTTCTAATAAATAAAGCACGTTGTTCATTGATGAGGTCTGTATAGAGCTCATAAGAAAAAGATGATTCTACCGAGTTAATCGCTAGTAATTCATCAATCTGTGCATGTAGGTCTTGTAACGATAACATAATAGCAAATGTACAATTAATTTTTAATATTATCTACCTTGTCCAGCGTAACTCTTTTTGTAATTCTTAGAGGTTTTGCTTTTCGAGGTTTTTGTTTTACTGTGGACACCTGGTCTACTTACTTTAACGGTAACTTTTGTTCCGTTGTTTTCTTTTATTTTAGCCATCCGTAATATTTTTTAGTAAGCTCTACACGATGTGCTAAGCCGTTAGTTCCACCATTAATACGTTTAGTCAATGAAAGAATTGCCTCATCTGTTACACCTCTATCACAAATTGACCAAAGTTTATTTTTATCAAAGAAAAACATAGCAGCTTCGAATGCATATTCTGTAGCTACGATGTCAGGATTAGTCATTACTGCAGGATTCTTAATATGTGTAGAAAATGCTAAGTAATTAGATTTACCTGTAGTTTGTAATGCACCACGTCCACGGAACTTGTATCCGTCACCTGATAACTCATCACCATTACCCATTCTATTAGCGTAAGCTCTATTAGCAATCTTCTCTGGATTACGTGCGTAAGAGTTTGCTAAAATAGTTGTTGGGAAATACTTAGGGAAAATTTTACGTAAACCGTCTGCAGAATAATTTAAGTTTTCTTTAAACAATTTAAACTCTCCTGTTTCATGTCCTACTTGAGCAAAGAAATGTGCAGCACGTTCTGGAGTCATTTTAAAAAACTCCATTGCTTTCTTTAATGTACCTGGACCAAATGCTCCGTCAGCAGTTGTTCCGATTTTCTTTTGTAAATCTACTAAACTCATTTTTTGTCTTTTTTGTTGATTATGTTTCCTGCTACTTTAATACCGAAAGTAGAGATAGTAAGGATTAAAAATCCATCATAAATGAATTCCTTAATTACTAATTCTTTTCCGTATGCTCCTGTGACAACGTCTACCAATAGTACTGCAAGCATAGCAAAGAATGATACGACACCAACAAATGACTGTTCGTTTATATTATTATCGTCACTTATTAATTCTCTAAAAAATTTTTTCATCACTTAAATTTTAATCGTTCGTTTTCCTTTTCTAGAAATTCAAGTCTTACTTTATACTCTGTTAATTTTGTTCTTAGCTCTATTACTTCTTCAGTTGTTTTTAACTTAGCATTTCTTTCTTCGTCTAACTTGTTTTCAAGTATTGCAACTCTTTCTCTCAAATCGTCACGATATAAATTTTGATCACTTTTATCTTCTTTCTTTGTTTCGTACTTCAGCTTCAATCTATTTTGATAATAGTTCCAAGCACCCGCTGAACCAAGAACGGTTACGGTAGTTATTACTATAGTAGTGTAGTCAGTCATTACTTAACTAACTCCTCTCTAGTTACTCGGATTAAATTCCAAAAAGTAAATACTAGAATAAGTACCCATCCAAAGTGGCTACCTTTCATCATATCTACCATACAGTAGTTGATAACAGTAGCGATAGCAACTAAACATGCTGCTTGTACTGCATACTTACGCATCTTTAATTTACCGTTAAATAACACAGCATACAATTGAAAGAAACCAACTAAAGAGGCTCCTATCTGTAATAATAAAAAAGGTGTACCTATTTCTAGCATAGCAAATGGAAGTATGAATGCGTGCAACATACCTATCAATACTTCATTAGGTTCTGAATCAGAGTATAGAAATATTTCTCTAAATCTAGATATTCCTCTTTTCATTACTTATTGATTTTAATCATTATTTCTTTTACAACCTCTGTTAAATCTCCTATATTTTTTGTAAGGTTTCTTATTTCTAATTGAGTAGTTTCAAGTATTTGCTGGTACTTCAATCTATTTTCTTGCTCAACAAGTTCTATTTTCCCTTTTAATTT
>Ga0181352_1000586_pt1 | contig 15321 bp, 19 predicted proteins | sample Fa13VDMLBSN_FD_130103 | JGI IMG/M metagenome (GOLD analysis project Ga0181352, IMG submission 130103) | Freshwater viral communities from Lake Michigan, USA - Fa13.VD.MLB.S.N | ecosystem: Environmental > Aquatic > Freshwater > Lake | place: USA: Michigan | collected 2013-09-23 | reverse complement strand
TCTACGTCTCGCCACTCGCCGGGGGCGATGGGGGTGTCGTCTCCCTTGATACGCAGACCACGTGATTTGAGACCACCCGGAAGGTTGCTAAGAGTTCCTGCGTCGATAAGTTGGCGAAGCAGGGAGGTTGCCGCTTTGGAGTGCCCGCCGATAAGGTGGATAAGTCCGAAATAATAAAAGCCAAAGCCGGGGATATATCCGTAATGGACAAAGTGCTGCCGCTTTGATTTGAGTTTGTCATCTTCTTGCCAGTTGCGGCGTATCGCCAGAACTGTCCCCGTCCCCTTCTCAATCGTCACCACGTACGGTAGTGCAATGCCTGTCTCGTTGTTGTCCTTATCGACATCGGGATAGCCCGGCAGGTCGATGTTCACGTGCATCTCAAGCAACTGAAACCGGTCGTCCATCGTCGCTGAGAAGCCTTGATCTTCTGCCTTCTGCTTCTCCACCTCGTCCATCGTGCGAACCGGGTCGCCCAAGTCGATGTCGCGGTAGAAGCCTGCGTACTGCAGTTTGATTAGTTCGTTCTTCGTTTTACGCATGCGATGCGTAACACGCTCGGCACCTTCCAAATTGGCCGCGCCGTACGGCACGATGATGTCTTCAGCCGGGATATAGATCGCTGTCTGCCGATCAAGCGATGGGTCAAAGTAGACCTTCTTGAACGCGTTACCTGCCAGAGCCAAACTCAGCAACATGCGCTCATGCTCTGGGCGGTATTCCTTCATCACCTCGGTCAATTGGTAGTTCATGTCATCAGCGACACGCACAGCCGAGTCTTTCTTCTCTGGAGTCTCCTTACCAACGATCTTGGCTTTGACCGGCCCTGCGGCAGGGAAGGTCTCCATGATGGTCTCGGACTGGAACTTGACGGCTGACTCCATCAAGAGCGGGTGGTATACACCACAGGCACCGGGCCAAGGCTCAGTACGCTCCTCGTACCGGATACCCAGAATCTTTAAGCCTTTGACGTAGGTATCCAGCCAGTCCTTGCGCGAGGCTAAGTCCTGCTCGTACTGCCCGATCAATTCGCCAGCAAGGGAGCCTAGTTCGCCCTCGCTCATGAAGTCAGCGAGATTGGCGTCAAAGTCTTCGGCGCGAGGCTCGGACTTGACCATCTCAACGACCATGCCATCAACGCCGATAGCCACGCTCTCTGGGTCTTCGATCATGATCTCAATCGGCTCGGGGGGAGCAAGTGCTTCTAAACCCTGCGGAGCCTGCATCAAACTTTTATCGACAGCCATTTAGATTCTCCTAGTAGTATCGCGCTGACGCATTCTTGCGGCTCTTAAACCACTTCATCGGTTCTGGCTCGTCAGTGGGCAGGCGTATAAAGCCGCCCTGACGGAAACGCAAAAGAGCCAACGTGGTCGAGTCCACCAAGTCGTCGTTCGTGCCAGACGGGAAGTCGTTGCACTCTTCAACCACCTCCCAAGCCCAGCGCCTATCAGGCACCCAGACTATACCCGCAGCAAACAGGTCTGACACAGCATTTACTCTGCTGATCTTGTCTTGCCCTTTGGACGGGGTGAACTCGCTAAGCGGCACGCCCATCCGGCGCATCTCTTGGTATAGCGCCGCCCCGTTGGACTTTTTCTCCACGATAAACGAGTCGGGGTTCCACTCCTTGTACTGCTCCAGCACCAACGCCTTTAACTCAGGGAACTCAAGGCGCTCCTTGATGGCATTGAGCAGGATCAGGTTATAGTTCTTAGTCTCCTCGTTGAAGAAGACACCCCACGTAGTCAGGGCGTTAAAGTCGGAGCGGTTAGTTTTCTCCTGTGCCGCATCAAGGCTCATTATCAGGTGCTCACACGGCGGCGGGTCTTCCTTCTCCCACACCTGCCACCACTCCCGCTTGATGAGCGCCCCCTCCTCCGAGGTCGGCTGCTGCATGTACTGTGCCTGCCAATAGCGCACATCCATGCTGGCCTTTTTGGCAAGGAGTTCTTCTAGTGTCCAGAAGTCAGGCCATAGCGGTCTATCGTTCAAAATGGCTGGAAACTCGACTACTTCCCACTGATCGGCGTCCTCATTTTTGATCATGTGGTCGGTAATCTTGCCGGTCAAATCCATCTTTGACCAACGGGTCATCACCACGATGATCGCACCGCCCGGCATCAACCTTTGGACTGGGCCTGACTGGAACCACTCCCATGCTGGCTCGAAAACGTCGGCTCGGCCTTGTTTTGCTTCCTGCTCAGAATGAGGGTCATCAATAATGAATAGATCAGCGCCGCGACCGGCCAGAGCACCACCAACACCAATAGCAAAATACTCGCCATTAAAGTTAGTACCCCAACGAGAAGCACTTTTACTATCTGCTTGAAGTTCCACAGTCGGGAAAATGTCGTGATAAAGGTCTGACCCCACAAGATTGCGAACCCTCCGACCAAAATTAACTGCCAAATCGGCGGTGTGAGAGGCCATGATGACCTTTTTATGCGGATATTTACCCAAAAACCACGCAGGAGCGAGGTAACTGATCATTTCGCTCTTGCCATGACGCGGAGCAATGTTGACGATGACCCTTTTTCGCTTTCCCGCAGCGATATCCTCGAAAATTCCCGCTAATTTTCGGTGGTGCGGCCCTACTTTGTAGCCGGGATACACGTGAGCGATGAAATCCAAGAAGGAATCCTTGCCAACGGCACGGGTACGCTCAGCCTGATACGTCCTTAGCAACTCCAACGTGCGCCGTTTCTGCTCATCGGGCATCGTTGGCAGCGCCATACGCAACGCTTTGAGTTTTTCAGGAGTTAGTTGGGGCAGTTTCATCAGGTAGCAGGTAGTCTTCGGGGTTTATATCGCCATTATTATCGTCAACTACGCTGTACTCGATGCCTTCCAGCACCTGAAGAAGTTCTTTTTCAACTTCTTCAATCGGTTTTACTAAATGAGTAGTCTCAGTACGCCGTTTGAAAGCGTCCACGCCGTCAATTTCGCCTAGTTTTGCGACGGCCTGCATCTTAAGTTTGTTGTCTTTAGTGTGTTCTATCTCATAAACAAGTTTGTTTATGACGTAGTTCTTTAGATCAGACAATTCTTTGACGATGGCACCGTTAGAACGGTAGACCAGACCCGATAAATACGCAGTAAATTCGTCCGAGTGCAGGGCATATTCAGGCCGTGCATCAGGGTCTTCCATCATTTTTCTAGCCATTTCTTCGGCAGCATCCTTTTCTTCGTCAGTCGGGATGATGGGCTGGCCTGTCAGATCGGATACGAGTTTTATAGTACGTACCCGCATGCTCAGTTCTTCAGCCGGAGTCAACTCCGGCAACGCTTCAGCCGCGTTAGCGGGAAGCGGAACGTTGTCTTCGATGTATGGAACGAGTGTCTGCATGGGCCTCAACCCAAGTAATAGTCGTTATATAAAGGAATCTTAAGGTTCCATCAAGGGGGGGTTTTCTATATGAAGGGGGGTGGGGTACGAACATTGGAGGAATGTGGGGTGATTTGTGTGGATTAGGATGTATAGAGGATTGCTGGGACTCCTAAACCTAGCGACGGGGGTGGCTACCGGTGGGGTCGGCTAGGCCATGGCCTCGCACATCGTGTGGGCTTGAGTTCGCGCCATTTTTTGCCTGCTGCGCTGCTCTGACACTGTCAGACTAGCGAGTGTGGTATAATGGAATCACAGTAGACGATCTGCTGTCGCGATACCCGCCGCGTTCTGCGGGGTTCTTTGGAGTATCACTACCATGGCACAAGCCAACACGGTTTCGGACGCCGTCAAGTCCGTTCTGGCCCCGTCCGTCGCGGATGGGATTTCTGGTCTGGGTCGCGAGGTCGGCGGTCATACCCGCGCGGATCGCACCAAGTGGGCGAAGTATCGGGGCGAGTTCGCAAGGCTCACTGCCGAGTTTCCCCGTACCGATACGGGCGCGCTGGATCGCGAGTCCGAGCAGTGCGAGGAAGCGCGAAACTTGTTTATGGCGGCGGCGATTGTCTCGCTGACCGAGGGTTCCGAGTATGACCGACCACTGCATAAGGCGGGGGACGACGAGTACCACGTACCGAGCGCGGATCGCCCTGCAAACTTCAATCTCACGGGGCGTAACGCGGTTGCGATGGATCGCGCTAGCCTCGCCAAGTTGCCGAGTCTGACCGAAAACCCGATGGGCATTCGGCGGTTCGTGGAGTCTACCCGCAAGACGGTAACCAACACGGCGACCAAGGCGTGGGGGCGGTTCTTTGAAGCCGATTTCGTCGAGCGGTCTGGTGGTCGCGGTGCTGCCCAGTCTGTCGAGGAATGGATCGACGGTCTCGCCAAGCCGATGATCGCCAAACTCGGCAAGGCTCGGACGGATGGTCGCAAGGTCGCAACCAATGACGGTGCGAAGAAGGCTCTCGCGCAGTTCCGCAAGGCTCTGCTCGGGTAATCCACACGGGGCGGGGCGGCGAGAGCCGCCCCTGCTCTGACATTGTCAGCGAGGTATCACGCGATGATTGTTTACAAGGTTATCCATACTCGCGTCGGGGATCACGGCGAGTTCGTCGAGTTTTGCTCGGAGTTTGAATCGTTCGGTCAAGCGTTCTACTGGGCCACGGAATTGACCAAGCAAGAGTTACCAACTCGGTGGGAGTTTGATTACGTCAAGGCTCCCAAGCAATACGAGTTCATGTTCTAACCACAGCCCCATCAGGCTCACGCTTGGTGGGGCTTTTTTGTGCCCGAACGGCCTCGGTTCACGCCGTGAGGCCAGTTCCTACGAAGCCAGTTCTATTGGATACCAGTTCTTAGAAACCAGTTCCTAGGGAAAAGGGTAAAGCCGAAGGGCAAGGTGAAAGCGTATGGCGAAGGCGAAAGCCTAATTTTTTACCAACCGCCTTGGTATGCCCAAGGCTACCACATAACTTTTTGAAAGTCAACGCTCTGACAGTGTCAGACTGTTCCGTATCTGTTCCATACGTGTTCCAGAGTCGTGGAACACGCAAGCCTTTGATAAATAAAACAAAAACACGGTTTGTTCCAATGTTCCACGTTTTCCGAGAGGGGCTAAGGGGACAAAGTTGGACACCGTTCATGGCACGCCGCAAATCTGTAAATAAAATTTTTTCGGCAATCCGTATCCCCTATTCCCAAAACTGTGGAACATGGAACACTTATACTATTTTCTGTTCCATAATATAACTTCTTCTTCTTTCTTCTTCTTAATAATCAATAACTTACTACACTCGCTTACACTACGGAACGTCGCACCCGTGAAGAATAGTACAACTTTTTTTTGTGGAACACGCTGGAACATCGGAACACTTTTGCGGAACAATGCCACAACTAACAACTTATCCACAGGGTTTTTATCGCTAACGCAATTGGATTACCACGCCGACACAATTACCGGTGTGTTCAGGCACACACTTAATTTCAACATCACCTAAACAACGCACACACCACGCTGACACGTGCGGCCAGAGTGACCACTAAATTCCAAAATCTTTTCGCTCGGCAAGCCCATCGCCGTTGCCTCATCCACTTGATTAAGTTGTCAAGTTTTGTTATACTATGTATAGAATGGAGAGAGCGAGACGGGCCGGAAATACTCATGACTCTGACACTGTCAGAACATGAACCAACAACATAGGAAACGGAGGCGACACAGCATATGTCACAGAATGGTATGTAAAAGTTATGCACGAAGTGTTGGGCGAAGCGCGTACCGCATGCCCGTAGCATGGCGGGTTTCGATACCTGCCTACCCTGCGGGGAGCGCGAGGCACGCAAGCGCAAGCACACCATCGTCCCACTGCACAAGTCGAACTACATCGTTCCTGCTAACGCTGACGAGGTCAGAGGCATCAACAACAAGGGAGGGTTTTACAGATGAGCGTGGTTAATTATGTTTATGTGTTGTTGCGTGTAAGCGACGAGGGCTATGGGTATGACGCTGATTACCCCATAGAGGCAGTGTTCCGCAACATGGAGGACGCGCAGCAGTATCGCGATGACTTGGTCGCGCAGATGCGTGAGGACGAGGATATCAGCGAGGACACCGACGAGGACGAGGTGTTTGAGATCGTGAGCCATCCGTTGGTCAACGCCGTTGGCGAGGAGGTGTGAGGTGAAAGTTAAATTCTATGTCGGAGAGATGCGGTCGGATTACGCCACCATCCACGTGCTGACTGAGGAGGTGCATTTTCTGACCAGACTCGACTACGTGGTGACTGCACATGGCGATAGGGAAGTTGCCAACATCGACACCATGCTACGGGCTTCAGACAAGGAGTTCATTCGTTCAGACAGTGACGTTCGGACGTATGTGGCTTTGGACATTTTTAATGAGGTGCAGCGATGATCAAGAATGACACATGGCAAGTACGCAAGGTAACGAACCAGATTCTCGAAATGGTCGAGGATGGGGTGTTGGACAAGGACACGGTGATCATGGCCTGTCTCAAGTACATGAGCGAGGCCGAGGTCGCAGACATGGCACATATCAATGGCTTTTTAAATGAGGAGGTGCAAGATGAGCGTTGAATTTACTTGGAACAACAGGGTGATCCGCTTTGTCGATCCGTGGGGTGACGTTTGCTACTTCTTTGCAGAGGTTACCTACGACGATAACGACAAAGCCGATGGGTACTCGCAACATGTGTGCTTGGTAGGCGATGACATGGAAGAGTTGCATCTGGTACTGGAACGCCTACGCACGGCACTGACCCTGCCAATACTTGAGGCGAGTGATTTTTCACAGAATCAGAAAACGGCAGGAGGTTGAGCGTATGAAAGTCTATCCGCAACACATCTTTACGGATGCCAATGGCACGAGCCTACAGGGCTACGTCCGTGCCGACTACAGCGAATTGGTCGCTGCGTTCGGTGAGCCACTGGAAGGGGATGGCTGCAAGACACAGGCTGAGTGGGTGTTGGTTTTTGAAGTTCCACAGGATGACGGCTACACCGACCGCGTGGTTGCGACCATCTACGACTGGAAAAAGTACGACCAGACGGTCGAGGACATCACCCAGTGGAACATCGGTGGACATGATCCCCGTGCGCCAGAGTTGGTCATCGACTATCTGAACTATCAGCGCGACATGGAGCGTGGCGAGATATCGCCCAACGGGCGACCGTACCTAAAAGCGAATTATGCGTAACGCCGATAGTGTTTGTTCTGGATTTAATTGTTAAGTTGTGTTATACTATTCTTGTCATGTGGTAGTGACAAACAGGGCGGGACTGCACACCGCCCGACTCTAATGAACTGTAAATACTTACGACTCTGACAGAGTCAGGAGGCTGAGCAAATGGAATCTCAAACGAACTCATTACTGAAAAAGCCCGACCACGTAGTTTCGCTTGCTACATCGGGCATCTTGGTCAACGTCGAGGTCAGCGTGTGGACTGGCACGAAGCAGGATCGCGAGATCAGCGACGAAGTCACCACGGCGAAGAAGGCCGACAGGGACGCAGGGCGTTTCGTTAAGAAACTTCTTGCAGGTGTCCACGAGCATCGTGCCGTGCTGAACGACCGGCAGACTTGGTACAACTTTGTCGAGCGTGAAACTTACCCATGGTCGGGTCGGTGGCGGTTCCTGCCCACGCCGCGCATCGTCGGGTTCATGAAGCAGGTCGAGGAGCGTCAAGCCAAGACTGAAGAACTCAAGGACAAGTTTCGGCAGGTCTACACCACTGCCGTGGCTAACGAAGCGTTTGTTCAAGGTGACATGTTCAAGGCTACGGACTACCCACCTGTGGACGAGGTGATGTCGTGCTTCAAGGTGAAAGTCTTTACGGCGGAGGTTCCCGTCGGTGACTTCCGTTGTCAGATAAGCAACGACCTAGCCAATGACTTGGCGCAACACTACGAGCGGCAAGCCAAGGATTTGGTGCAGGACATCTACCAGAAGCAGGTTGAGCAGATGGTTGATGTAATGAAGTCGCTTTCACACTGCTGCGACACCGAGACCGTGATCGAAGACGGTCAGATGAAAGTCAAGAAGCGCAAGTTGTACGACACCACGTTGCAGCGAGCGCAAGAGATGTGCGAGACCTTCAAAGACTTCAACGTCACACAGGACGGTCGCTTGGAGGAGGCACGTGCCGAACTCGAACGAGTGGTGTCTGGGTTGGACATTGAAACTCTACGCAACAATGACACCAAGCGTGTTGTTGTCAAGGAGAGCGTCGATGACATCCTGAAGAAGTTTGGTTTCTGACATTGTCAGATTTGTACGTAATCAATCGGAGGCTATATCAGTCATGAAACGAGAAACACTTAACTTTAACAACGCCATCAGTATCCCCGAGGCGTTCAAGTTGTTGTTGGTGAACGGCAAGAGCAAGACTTATTACTTCCAAGGTGAGCCGGGGATTGGCAAGTCAACGCTCTACAAAATGTTGGTTGAAGCATTGGGTGATGCTTACGATCACGTGTACCTTGATTGGTCGTGCATCGACTACGGTGAGTTGGGCCTACGTGCGCCGAACCGTGACACTGGCGAGTTGGAAGTATACATATCGTCGTTGCTCAAGCCGAAGTCTAACAAGCCCAAGTTGATCATGATCGACGAGTACGACAAGGGCGACAAGATGCTACAGAAACTTGGCGCACGGCTCACGCTAGACAAGGTGTGGATGGACTATGTGCTGCACCCAGACTCTATCGTGTTCGCAACAGGTAATCTTGCAACAGATGGTGTTGGCAACGCGCTGTTAGCGCACGCATCGAACCGTGTCACAACGCTGAACATTCGCAAGCCGACCGTGGACGAGTGGTTGGTGTGGGCGACTAACGCAGGGTTGTCTATGGAGTTGAGAGCGTTCGTCAAGATGACGCCGTCAGTCATGGCGAGTTACTTGGATGGAATTACTCCACAAGACAACGAGCATGTGTTTATCCCCGTGCATCGGACTAAACAGTTTTGCTCCCCGCGATCACTCGCTAACTGCGACCCCGACATCGTGAACCGTGGCAGGTTAGGTCATTCGCTGACGATGGCGGCACTGGCAGGTTCGATTGGCGTACCGAGTGCGAAACAGTTGGCTGCGGTGTTGGCGCTGAAGGACGAGGTGGTGTTGGCAGAGGATGTTATCAAAGACCCTGACAATGTCAGAGTGCCAGAGAAACAGGCCGCGCTCTTTATGATGATGTTCAACGCCATCGACGTTATCCAGACGCAGGACGATTTGAGCAAGTTCATGAAGTTCATGCGACGAACGAAGTCTGAGGAGTTGCAGTCAGTCTTCTTCACGATGGCGATGGGCAGCAAACGACTCTCGCCTATTGCATCCAAGAACGCTGAGATTTCTAAGTGGCTGCAAGACGGCAACTACCAACTGCTGACTTGATTTGAACAACTAACAATGGAGGCTGTATGAACGCAGTAGCAGAAACAATCCCCGTGAGTACGCACGAGGCGACAATGAAGTTGAAGAAGGTGCATATCCGACTGATGAAGCACCCTGAGACTTGTTTGTTTTCGGGCATTCTCATGATGGGTGAATCAAGTGTCGATGTCGGAATTCCGACAGCGTGTACAGATGGTCTAAACAAACGCTATGGGAAAGACTTCATCGAAAAGTTGAGTCTTGCCGAGTTGGGTGGGTTGGTGCTGCACGAGAACGGGCACGTGATGCTCAAGCATATTCCACGCCACAGGGATTTGATCAAGCAGAACCCGCGCCTTGCCAACGTGGCGATGGACTTTGTGATCAATGCCATCATCATGGAGATCAGTCAGAAAGCACCCGAGTTGGTGAAGTTACCGAAGGGTGGCTTATACGATCCCAAGTATCACGGTTGGTCTGTGCGTCAAGTATGGGATGACTTGGTTAAGCGCATGGAGCAGGAGCAGAAGCAGCAAGGCAACGAGGGTGGCTCCGGCCAGCAAGGTCAGAGTGGCGGCAACGCTAATAATACTTCCGACTCTGACAGTGTCAGCGACATGCAGCCGCTCGACGAGCATGACATCGAATCGACTGAGACGATGGATGGCGAAGCCGCTGATCAGTTATCCAAGGAGATCGACGAGGCTATCAGTCAAGGTTCTATTATCGCAGGTCGATTTGGTGTGAAGACTCCCCGTGCCATCACTGAGGTGTTGGCTCCCAAGGTGGACTGGCGTGAGGAACTGCGCGAGTTTGTAAGCGCAGCCACGGCAGGACGAGACGAGTTGACTTGGGCGAAACTTAATCGACGCCGCCTCACTGATGATTTGTTCCTGCCACACGTGGAGTCCGAGACGATTTGCGAAGGTGTCATCGCTAACGATACATCGGGCAGCATCGGAGACGCGCTGCTGAACATGGTCGGTGGTGAGATCGCGTCCATCTGTGAAACGTGCAGACCAGAGCGTATGCGCGTGTTGTGGTGGGACACGATGGTGCATGGTGAGCAGGTTTTTGAAGGTAACTACGATGGCATCGCTACGCTGCTGAAGCCGTTGGGCGGTGGCGGTACTAGGGTGTCTTGCGTCAGTGACTACATCACTAAGAACAACGTCGATCCACAGTTCCTGATCGTGTTCACGGATGGTTATGTAGAGAACAACATCGAATGGGAGTTGAACTGCCCAGTGTTGTGGCTGCTGCCGCCGAGTCACAACAGGGACTTTGAGCCGCCCGTTGGTCGCAAGATTGTTATTGAAAACTAATTGGAGGTTGTCATGGCTAAGAGAAATTCAATCAAGGTGAACATCGACGAGATGTTCCTGCCGAACACGAAGATGGATGACGATAAACTGCGAAAAGAAGCAGTGCGTTCTCCGACATGGCCTATTGCTGTCGCTATCTACGGCGCGACCGAGGGTCGTGTCAGGGTCGCAGACTTTATTGCTCCACTCACTCACAGTTGGGGGAGCGAACTTGATATGCAGCACTACATGACGCTGACTACCGTGCATGGTTTCAGTGTTGCAAACATCAAGTACGACCCGCGACCGAAAGACGAGCGTAGTGACGACGAGACTGCGTTCACCATCCAAGCCGTTAATAACATCTTTCGTGATACCAACAGGTACGGATTTGGTGGTGAGAAGTTATGCACCAACACGCAGCGTTATGCCGTGCAGAAGATGGCGAAGGGTCGCCATGATGTTCACAGTTCAATATGCAACGTAGTGTTGACTATTGAGCAAGCACTGAGCGATCACGTGCGTAGCATCCTTGATAGCGCCGTGGATAATACATACGGCAGTAGTCTAAGCGGTCGCCCGACTGTCACCATCCCACGTGAGTATTCTCAGTCACTGCTGAAGGTGTTCATGGGTGACGCCGACAAGAGCAGCATCCCGTTCAACATGATGGACAAGATCAGATCGCTCTACACCACGATGAAGCAGTCTGATGAGAAGTTTGATAGCGCACTTGCCACGGTGCGATCCATGCTTGAAGGCGAGAAGATCGTTTTCTTTCCGCAGATACGTGGCGGCGTGATCGTGGGCAAGACCAACACCGTGCCGATTTCCGCTGCACTTGATATGTACCGTGACGGGTCGAATCTGCCCTACGCAAACAGTTTCGCGTACATGCCAGAGGTAGGGTTCTCTATGCCGTTGCGGTGGTACAAGAGCCTGCAAGATTTGCCGAGCGACTTACGGAAAGAATTAGAAATACAACTCGTCATGCTCAAGGCACATATCGGCTCCAACAATCTTGTGCCGACCGACGATGACATGAGAGATAAAAAATTCTGGCCTGAGATCGGTGCGGCGTGTCGCAAGGAATCACAAGCGACATCGCCTATGTTCATTCTGAACAGCATGAACGTAGCGTGATATGTCCGTATATAAAACTTATACGCCACTGAAGATAGGCGAAGGGTATCGCACTTACGCGAACATTGAAGACGGTCTATATAAAATTTTCTTAGATGAAAACGTGAAGCGCGAGTTTACCGATGCCACTTTACCCAATGAGATCAAGGTCATAGTCGGTCTAATCAACGCCTATGACTGGGAGAAGATTCATCAGAATAGTAGGCACACAAGTATCACAGATCAGCCTAGCGAAAATTACGCGATGGTGTGGATGTTCGACGATGCCGCTTACCCACCCGTGCTTATCGACATAGGTTGGCGGTACAAGCAGCACTACTGTCTCGTATTACCCACCCCCCTCTTTCAAGAATTACGTGGAGGTATGACAATGTCAGAGTAGTAACTATTCCTATTGAAGGAGCCACTGTGACGCCTGAAGCCAAAGTCAAAGCGAAGGTAAAGAAAATTCTTATGGAGATGGAAGCGTATTACGCGATGCCGATGGGAACTGGTTTCTTTTCTTCTGGTGTCCCAGATTTTTTAGTTTGTAAACAAGGCTTGTTTTATGCTATAGAGTGTAAAGCAAATGGCAACAAACCGACTGCGTTACAACTAAAGCATCTTGATGATGTGCGTAAAGCAGGTGGAGTTGCTTTAGTTATAGACGAGTCAAACGTAAATCAGTTGAAGGAGTTAATGAAATGAGTAGGAGAAAAGTTAATAAGTCAGAGGTGATCCGCAGATATTTTACTGCGGGTTTGTCGGTCAAAGAAATCAAAGAAAAAACGGGTTACAAAGATTCGCTAGTGCGACTTGTGATTCGTAACTACAAGAACAAGGCCAAGCCGTCAAGAATTCTTGCAGCAATAACTGAGATCAAGAACGACATCGTAAACAAACCGCTTCACTACACGACTGGTGGTGTCGAGACGCTCGACTTCATCGAAGCCAAAGATTTGAACTACCGCTTAGGCAACGTAGTCAAGTACGTGGTACGTGCAGGTAAGAAGCACACCGATCCTGTTGAAGACCTAAAGAAAGCACGGTTCTATCTTGACCGTGAAATCACTGTCCGTGAGAGGGCTTAATCATGTCTAAGAGAGTTAAGTATACTTATCAAGTCGAGACTATCGACGCAAAGAAAGCGCGTCAGTATCTGTCCAATGTTCACGTTCGTCAGAAGGGGCGTGACTTCAAGGGCGTGATCCAGACGTATGCCGATGCGATGAAGAATGGCACATGGGATACCGATGTAGCCCAAACCATTTCATTCGATAACACAGGCGCGTTGATCGACGGGTGGCATAGACTTCACGCTGTTGAACTGGCGAATGTCTCGCTGCCTTTTCTCGTCGCCCGTAACGTCGAGCCGCATGCGTTCGCACACTACGATGCAGGTAAAGCGCGATCCCTAGCGTTTCGTCGTGGCGTAGAAAACAATCGTCAGGCCATCATTGGTGCGCTAATCAGAACTGCGTTGTATCCGTATGGCACTAACCGCCACACGGTCGAGCAGAGCGAAGTCACTGAGAACTTTGCGCGTGAGTACCTCGACTACTTTGACGAGCATGCCACTGGCACCAACAAGGCGCGGGTCGGTACGGCGTCCTGCCGTGCGGGAGTCATCTTGTCTTTGATGGCTCATCCAGATCGTAAGTCCACGATCATCTACGCATACAACGACATGATCCACGGAAATTTTGAAAAAGCGCCACGTTCCGTGTCTAACTTGTATAGACGTTGCTTAGAAGACAAGCGATTGACCAACATGGATTACGTCGCGTTGGCGTGGCATGCGTTCAATCCGCACAAGTTCGGGAACCTCAAACTCGTTGTACGTGACTTGAGCAGCGACATCCACGACATCCAGAACAAGGTTCTCAAGGACTTGAAGGGAGCCATCCAGTGAACACCATACAGATCGGTCGTAAGCGACTGAGCGAGATCGTGTGGGGCATCATTGATGAGGAAGTCGTTGACCTGCCGTGGGCTGATATAGAAAAGATCATAGTGGCGCAGAATCAACTGCGATACCGCGCTGACTACAACACTGGGTCTGTACCGATGAGTGATGCGGAAGAATTATTCCGCATCGTTCGTTTCTTCAAGCCCGATGCTATAGCAGAAGTCGGCACGTTCATTGGCGTGTCTACTATGACCATGAACCTCGCCTGTCATCGTATGGTGGACATCTACACCTGCGATGTGTCGAACGATATCAACTTGGACGTACCCAACATCTTTCAGTACCCCAAGAAGCCATCGCACGAAATGTTCTCTGACATGGCTGAGAAGGGCGCGAAGGTGGATTTAATCTATCTTGATGGTCGGCTGAGTCAGCAGGATGTCGAGCCGCTGAACAAGATCATTCACGAGAAAACCGTGTTTGTCATGGATGATTTTGAAGGAGTCGAGAAGGGTGTCGTCAACGCGATGATGTTAGAGTCAGTAGGTAGAGTTCTTATCTATCCTCGCGAAGGCAGAAAGACTGCCATTTCAATACCGCTTGCTGTCTTACAAATCGTACCGCAGGAGCCAACATGATTAGGCGGATACTTGATATGTGGAAACAGTTGAAGTGGGAGCGTCAACGAACATGGGCGCACGTGCCGCCACCTGAGTGGGCAGCGAAGCGTGGAACAGGGAGAGACTACTGGTGAGCGAAGAAACCAAACAGAAAAGCCTAGCCGAGTTTGCACAAGCCATTTACAAGATGGGCTTTGAGACGGCTGAGAGCGGCAAGTACGACGAGGCTATTGGCCTTCTGACTAACGTACACATCACTCTACCAATTCTCACGGCAGTCGAGTTGCAGATTGGGCGATGCCATTGGGAGATGCACCGTTGGGAACTAGCACGGCAGCATTTTGAAATCGCTACCCAACTGGAGCCGCACAACGACGATGCAGGATGGACTGTTGGACTTCTAGCCCTGCAGATGGGTGACTTCAAAAAGGGTTGGGAAGGCTACGAGCGGCGATGGGGAAGTAAGTCTTTCAAGTCTCCCAAACTTCACACCAAGCACCCGCAGTGGGAGCGTGGCAAGGGGCTACGCCGCCCGATCATCTGGTGTGAGCAGGGCATCGGTGATCAGATTCTTTACGGGTCTTTGATTGAAAAGTTAGCCAAGGAAGTAGACGAGATCACGGTGATGATCGACCTGCGCGTGGCTAACCTCTTTCAGCGTGGGTGCAAGGCGAAGAACGTCAAGTTCATCTCACACAACTCACGAGTGAAGATGAGCGAACACGACTCGCACATACCGATTGCCTCTCTGGGTAAATACTTCATTAACTCAGTCCGAGATATCGCGCCGAGCGTGACGTTTGGCTACATCAAGGCCGATCCAGAGCGCGTGGCTATGCTCCGTAAAGAGTATGGATTCCACGAAGGTGATTTCGTTGTAGGGCTTACGTGGACAAGCACCGCGCCGATCATCGGCGGTCACAAGTCTGTGCCGCTTGAAGCGTTCCGTCCGATACTGGACAAGCCGCATTTGAAGTTCATCAACTTACAGTACGGGGACTCACAGAGAGACGGCGATGGGTTTCATCCAAGTCTCATCACCACGCACATCGATACCTTTTTCGACATGGAGAATGTCGCTGCGCTCAT
>Ga0181352_1000584_pt1 | contig 15326 bp, 26 predicted proteins | sample Fa13VDMLBSN_FD_130103 | JGI IMG/M metagenome (GOLD analysis project Ga0181352, IMG submission 130103) | Freshwater viral communities from Lake Michigan, USA - Fa13.VD.MLB.S.N | ecosystem: Environmental > Aquatic > Freshwater > Lake | place: USA: Michigan | collected 2013-09-23 | reverse complement strand
TGCCAATGCTATGCTGCTATGCTCTAACGTGTGAAATACAGTATACACAGGGCGGCTATACCCCTCTTCCATCCACTCGCTCGTTATGTCAAACTCAGGTTCATTTGCCACCTCTTCAGTTGATTGCTGCGTTACATATTCAATGCCATCATTCCACGCATCCACGTTCACCCATCTACCATCCCACACCCTGTCATTTAGTAGGAGCGTACCTCTTTGCTTTCTTATATGTACACCTGTTAAGCCATTGAGCCGCTCGTATGTTGTGCGGCTGTCCCATCCTGCATTGGATATCCATAGCCCATCCCTGCGGATTTCAGCTATTTTGTTGTCAAATAGCCATAATCTTTCGCCATCTGTTCGGCTGTTGCCGATTCTAAGTGAACGGCTATTCTGAAAAGCGTTTACGATTTCTCGTGTGATTTTTCTCATTTGATTTGATTTTAGTTTTTTGAATTTGAAGAGATTTCATCTCTCCAATGTTGAATTAAAGTTTTAACAAACACCCATAAAACAATGGATGTCAAGCTAATAACTGCAGCTTCTAAAATTGTGATTGTTGTGCCCATTTGATTTGATTTTTTTGTGGTTTCCGTTTCGTTCTTTTGAACTCATCAGGCGGAGCACTCACTCCGCTACGGGGGGAGTGTCTTTAAAGACACTCCCTCTCAGACTCTAAAGGAAAGGATTAATATCTTGGTGAGTCTCACCCTTTAGGATGTATGCTCTAAATAGCTTCGCAAGTCTTAACACTTCATCCGCCTTCTCTGTATCTCCGTTATACATAGACACTACAATTGGAGTGATAGTCTTAAGGAAAGCCTCGTGTGACCCGTTCGGCTTATTTATGCTATAGCTAACCATCTCATAAAAAAGTTCGTATCTTCTCATCATCTGCTTAACAGACTCAAAACGAGATGGGAGGCGAAACTCTAAGCAATTGCCTTTGGCAAGGCTTACCTGATACCTATTTGACATTACCTCCTCCATTCTGTTGTTGCCGTTACAATAGCTATTTTTTAACCTGTTTCTAAATAGAGCGTAAATAATACCGGCATTTTTACGCACTGCAGCCCTTAATTGCTCACCTGTGAAGCCATCGGCTGCGATGGTGATATGACCCCCGCATCTTCTATCGCTCGGGCTGTAGCGGTCATCAATGATTTTTTCGGCTTTGTGCATTAGGTCAAACACTTTTGTGCGCCATTTCCCCGCAGGTAACAATGGGAGGACGTGGGTAACTGCTTCGTATCCACACGAGCCGTCCCGCTCAAAACCACAAAAAAGTTCGTACTCCTTAACTGCGTTTCGGCTTAGTTGGTTTTTCTCTACCTCAAAACCGATGGTGAATTTCGCCTCATAATCACCGCCTTCAAATTTTATTGCCGTCCTTTGCTCCGCTTTTTTAAGCCCTGCAATGTCTATAGAGTGCTTAGTTTTGTTTAAAAATAGCGGGGATGGTTTTCTGTGATAACCTGCAATTTCGCCCCTGTCTCTTTGCCCTGTAGTCGTGTAAATGATACCCTGATTCATTGTGATGTGGTTTTTTGTGGTTTATAATTGTTTATCTGTTTTGTAAACTGAAATTTAATACTGCAATAGCTTCACGAATTTGTTCGTCTGTGTTTGTGGTTTTTACGTTCCCTTCGCTGTCTATTCTCACCGCTACGTTCCCGCCTTCGCCTTTGTATGTGAAGGTTAAAATTGTAGCTGTGCGAATTTCTACCTCGGCTGCTTCGCCTTCTGTCTCTTCGCCTTCTCCACTTGCTTCACCTGTTGTCTCCACTTGCTTTGCGAATTTAAGTAAGCCCTCGAGTGAGCGGTTCGGCTCTTCGCCTCTTGTCTCTGCTTCGTTGCACTTTGTGTTAAACGTGCTAACAATTTCATCCTGTAGTTTACCCGCCTTCACTACTTTGTAGAAAAAACTTTTTTGCCATCCGAAAACCTTTTGCCCTATCTCTTCATTGTTCCACGTTATGCCCTCTTCACTACAGGCATTTTTGCCCTCTTCAGACGAAAACCACTCTACCGCCTTAACTACTAATTTTGACAGGGTGAGCGTCTGTTCAAATTTCTTCTTTTTTGCATTGGTGATGGTTCTTTGTACGCTCCTAATTTCTTGCAAGTTCAAAGCCTGTTTGACTTGTGGGAGGCTTAGGAAAGCCTGCTCAATGCTTAATAGTTGATTCATTTTGTTTAAATTTTGATTATTAATTGTCTAAATCTTTCACAAATATAGACTAATACTTGATACTACAAAATTATTTTGTGTCTTTTTTAAAAATATTTTTTTTATCCTGTGTGTAAAGGGCTTGAGGTAGCCCTGTGATATGTGCAAAATTTAGACGGGCAATGTACGGGGGAGGGGTAAAGCCCCCTTTCTTTGTGTCCTGTGTCTTCAAAGACACAATTTAAACAGGAACGGGGAGCGGGGCGGCGGTGACGGGTGAACGGGGCGGACGGGGGGCGCAATGGCGGACGGCGAACGGCGGAGGCGGTGATATTGTAGCGGGTCACTGCATCAATACAGGACGGCTACAGGAAAAGCTAAAAAATCAGACAAGAGCGAATCAAAACTGACCCCCACCCCATGAAAAAAAAGTCGTTTTCGTTTTGCTTTTCGTTTTGTAAAATTGCTATATAGCCCCAACACTACGAGTATTTAAAAATGAATTATCTTTACTCTGAAATATTTCAAACTTCAAAAGAAAAAAATTATGAAACTAAAATTTGGAAATTCTGTTTACAAGAAAGACTTGTCAAACAGCATATACCAACAGAGCGGTGCAAACTTCGGTTTGACTGTGAATGGTGGTATGTTGATTAACAATCGTCCTGATGGTCAGACCGGCATCCAACAGGCTGCTGAGGTTAAGAAGGTTATCAAGAAGGCAGAGAAAGTTCAGATGATGTCTGAGGCTGTTTACTTGGGTAACATCAAAGCAGAGATGATGGAAGGTCCTGAAATGGACTAAAGAAATTGGTATGGTTATAGTAAATAAGGAGGGCTCAATCTTGAGCTCTCTTTCTTTTTTCGTTACCTGACCACTTAGTTTCTTATATGGGTAGTCAGATAACAAAAGCAGTTTTTGTATTACTAATGTCAATATTGACATTTTTGTCTTGATTTTATGTCGATTTTATGTCGATTTTATTTTTCTAACTTATTGATTATTAATACTTTATTTCTTTAATGTCGAAAATGTCGATTTTTAAGAGAAAATAATACAGGAAAAAAAAATAAAAGGAGGGAAATATATATAGAAGTAGTAGGGAAAAAATTTCTGCATTTACGACACCAAGGTGTTGTAAACTATATCAAACCCTTTACCACATTACGTTTCAGCCAATGTCGACTTTTACATAATCGACATATTATCGTCAGAAATCGACATTACGCTGCAAAATATCGACATTACCCATATCATTTGCAGTGTAATCCCCCACACCCTAACGGGTGATTCATACCTTATGGTATAAATTTATTTTTGAAATACCACTTAATATACCACGAGTTGACTATATTTGTACAATGTCACGCATAGCGTGATATTCATTATTATTTAACAATTAAATTTAATCAAATGAGTGATTTTGAATTAAAAATTGACAAACCAATTGAAGAAGTGTTAAAAGTACATAGTACAAATGGTATTGGTACGCAAGAAGCTGTTAGTATAAACCTAAGTTTTGGAGAGACTTTAGTGGGATTAACATTTAATCCAAGTGGTGACCAAAAGGTTCAAAGAGCAAAAGAGTTATGTGCTGAGTTGGCTGACTTAATCGAGCCTGAAATGAATGCAGTTTCAAGTCCATTAAAAAAAATGTTGACTGAGCATACCATTGGCGAAATCTTAAATGCTCAGATGAGTGTAGTAAAAGTTTTAACATTCAAATATTAATCAAATGGTAGAAACATCAGGAATTGGGTACAGTCCCAAGGATTTGCAATTTGGGTCAGATGGCAGAAAGAAATTAATCAGTGGAGTAGTTAAGATGTCCAAGGCTGTTAAGTCAACACTCGGACCAAGTGGTAACACTGTACTCATTGAGAGTCCGCATCACACACACGGAATCACAGTTACTAAGGATGGCGTTACGGTTGCCAAGTCAATTGACCTTATTGACCCATCTGAGAACCTTGCGGTTAAGATGATGAAGGAGGCAGCAGACAAGACAGCTACATCAGCAGGTGATGGCACGACAACGGCTATTGTTCTTACAGAAGGATTGGTTCTTGGAGGACTTGAGCATATCAAAGAGGATATGAACAGGACTGAGGTGCTAAGACATATGGTGGACATTAGTAACAAGGTGGTGGACAAGTTGAGAAAGAAAGCCAAGAAGGTGAGTAGTGGTATGCTACTTGACGTAGCAGCTATCTCAGCTAACAACGATAGAGAGATTGGTCGCATTATTGCGGAGGTGTATAAGGACGTTGGTAAGACAGGTATTGTGACAGTGGAAAGAAGCCAAACAAATGAGACGTATGCTGAGACAACTAAGGGTTTGAAGTTTGACAGAGGCTATTTGAGCCCGATGTTTATCAATGATGCCAAAAAAGATGAGTGCGTGTTTGAGGATGTGATGGTATTGGTATGTGATATGGAGATAGCTAACATTTTGCAGATTGAGAACGTATTGAAACCAATTATTTCAGAAGGCAAAAAGCTATTAATTATTTCTCCGTGCAATACGAATGTGGTGAATACACTTGCAGCGAACTCAGTTAAGGGGAACTTGAAAGTGGTAGCTGTGGCTCCGCCAAACTTTGGCTACAAGCAGCACGAGTTGATGCAAGACATTGCGATTAGTGTGGGTGCTACTTACTATAGCGAGAAGACGGGTGATGACTTAAGCCATATCAACTACGGAGACTTGGGTCACGCAGGTAAGGTGATTGTGAGCAAGGACAAGACTGTCATTATTCGCAGTGCAGCTAAGTCAGATGAGAAGATTGTGGACGAACGTGTTCGTCAACTGTGGGACGCACACAAAGAAGCGACTAAGAAGGCTGACAAAGACTTTTTACTTGAGCGTATTGCATCACTTACAGGTGGCATAGGTGTGATATTCGTTGGTGGTCAGACTGACCTTGAGCAAAAAGAGTTGTACGATAGGGTTGATGACGCTGTGTGTGCAGTTCGTTCAGCACTTGAGGAAGGAATATTACCGGGTGCCGGCAAGGCATTACTTGACGAGAGTGCTGAGATAGAGATGTTAGGTACAAGTCGTGAGTATGAGGCAGCAGCTTCAATTGTTCGCAACGCACTTATGGCTCCATTCCAACAAATACTTGCTAACGCAGGCTTAAAGCCAAGTGATGTGTACAAAGATGGCACTCCGGTTGGTCACGGGTACAACCTGAAGACGGGTCAGATGGGTGACTTAGTTGAGATGGGTGTTATTGACCCGCTTAAAGTTACAAGGTCAGCGTTACAAAACGCAGTGAGTGTAGCTGTAACCATCCTAAGCACAAATGCAATTATCACAATGGCTCGTACATATGAGCAACAACAATAATCCGTAGGCTTCAGCCTACAAAAAATTAAATAAAAATGAGACACGTATCAATTGCTTTAGCTAAGTACCAAGTAATGGAGAAAGTTACTCCATTTATTAAAATTGAAAATGAAGAGGACGTATTTGGAGTTTCTCCAATTGTAAGTTTTGAACTACAATCTGACCCCATTGGTGAGGTAGGAGTTAATGGTGTACAAGTATTGGATATGCTTAAGTATGTAAAATACTTATTTGAAAGTCTTAATGAGGCTTTCCCTTGTAGAGAAAATGCCCTTACAATCACAAAGATTGATGAGGCTATCCATTGGCAAGATGCTCGTACCAAAGACAGAGAAAGACGTAAAGTTGAAGGACAAAATAAAGCATAAACAAATGAAACCAATAGGCAAATATATTATCGTTAAAGACGTTCAGGAGAACGTTAAGACTGAGTCAGGACTGATATTGTCAGGGGAAGATACCAATCAGCTACGCTACAAGCGTGCTGTGGTTATAGCATCCGGCACTGACGTAACTGTTATTGACGAAGGTGATGAGTTGTACTACGACAAGGCGCATAGCTTTACAATGCTGATTGATGATACGCAGTACACCATCATCTCAGAGCGTGACGTTGTTGTGGTGCTTTAGTCTTCGACCTCTTCAGCCTTAGGCTTTTTATATTTGTGCGTCTTATTGTAGGCGTTCATTTCAAGAATCATATTTCTGTAAACCTTATCGTTATAAGATACATTTCTTAGAAACATAGGGTTTGCAGACATACTTGTCGGGATTTCTTCCCCATTTAGTTTGCGGTATATATCGAGAACAACTCGATTAGCCTTTTCTCCAAGTTGGTATAAGGCACGGCTGTTGCCACGTCTTTTTCTAAAATGGACAATCCAACCTTCTTTCTGTAGGCGTTTGAACCTGCCCACTTCCCAACTTACAAGTTCAGAGAACTTGTCAAAGTCTGCTTGACCGAAGTATCCTTCTGAGTAGAGGAATAGGATTATGTCGAGGTCGGCTTGGCTCAGATTATGCTTTGCTTTCATATAATACCGGATGACTCGCCAAAATTTTAGGTAGTCGTTTGGTGGTGTTTTCATTTGATTTAATTTTATTACATTTGTATGGCAAAGTTAATAATTTTATTATGGCAAAGGAAAAAGAAGAAGTAAAGAAACCTACACTCCAACAGCAGTTGGATGCTATAACATTTAAAAACGAGCAAGCAAAAAAAATAAAAGCTATCCAAGAAGGTAAAGAAAAATTGAAAGAAAGATTGGGTAGAAATAGACAAAGACGTGTGTCTGCTGCAGGTAGAATTAGTGGATTGCAAACATTAAATAGTTCATTAGGTAATCAATTTAAAGGATAAAAAAATGGCAACTAAACAATTAGGAAATCCAAAATGTGCACCGGGTAAAAGTTGTGCAGCAACTACAAGCGAAGGTATGCGTGAAGACAGACAGTCTGCAGGCAGTCTTGCTAAAGGTGCAAGACAACAACAGCGTGAGTCTAACAAACAAGTAAGACAAAGCGCACGTGAAGGTGCATCATTTCAAAAGAAATATACAAAAGCATATGACGCTGCTGAGAAAGCTAATCCTGAGAAAGGATACAAATGGTTAGACAGCACAGCTATGGCTAATGTTTATGGTCGTAAATAAATAAATTCAAAAATTTTAAAAAACAAAAAGATGAAATCAACTCCAAACTTACCGGCATCATCAAGAATGAAAAGTCCATCAGGTGGTGGTCCTCAAATCAAAAATGCACTAAAAGCAAAAGCATTAGCAATGTCAGGTGGCGTACCTTCTAAAGGTGCTAAAGTAGCTGTGAAAGCTGCAGGCGTAGCTAAGAAATTAGTTAAAAAAGCAAAATAAAAAACAATGGCAAAGTCAAAATTAATTGATGAAGTAATTCAAGATGACGTTGTGGTATCTGAAGAAGTAGCTGCTGAAGTAAAGAAAGCAGTTGCACCTAAAGATGCATATGCTCTTCCTGAGTTAAAGAAAAAAGATATTGTAGAAACTCCGGGTCACGCAAGACGTGATTTCAGAAACTAATTTCTGTTTGCGTAGCATACAGAATCAGAAACTTTAAGTTATGGCAGACAAGTCAAAGATGCAATGTAACCGTCCTACTGCTTCGGATAGACCGGGGAAGAAAAAGATGGTTAAAGCCTGTTCCGGAGGGGAGGAGAAACTCCTTCACTTCGGAGCCAAAGGCTATGGCAACAACTATAGTGCTGCTGCTCGTAAAAGTTTCAAAGCAAGACATAGCTGTGATACAGCAAGTGACAAACTAACTCCAAGATATTGGGCTTGTAAGAACTTATGGGCAGGTCCCGGTGGTTCAACAACAAGCAATCCAAAAGGTCGAAGAGGTAAATATTAAAACTATGAACAGAGATTATCCATTAGCACCAACTCCTGACCCGGTACAAAAAAAACCGCTTGTTCCTGTAAAAAGAGTTTATGAAATAGCTGATTCTTTAAGAAAAGAAAGTGGATTAGCAGGAGTAGGTTCTCCATTATCTACTTTAAATAAAAAGTCAACGGCTGCTGATTCTGCAAAAGCATATAAAGCTGCTTTTGATAAAATTGATGAAGCAGAAAAAAACAAAAAAGAATCTAAAAGATTAAAGGCACTTGCAGATTCAGCAGTAGCTGCATCAAAAAAGAAAAAGAAGTAATATGCCAAAAGACGCTTGCTATAGAAAAGTCAAAGCATCGTATGATGTATTCCCATCTGCTCGTGCATCACAAGCAATAGCTAAGTGTCGCAAGGGTTCAGGTGTGGTGAGAAAGACTGAGGCAGGTAGTAGTTTGAAAAGGTGGGAGAAAGAGAAGTGGCAGGATACAAAAACAGGTAAAGCCTGTGGTGCAGGTGGTAGCAATGAATATTGCAGACCAACAACAAGAGTGTCTTCAAAGACACCAAAAACAAAATCGGAAATAAGTCCTTCTAAACTTGCCGCTAAGAAAGCTGAGAAGTCAAGAGTTGGTATGGGTAGAAGAGTTTCAAATATTTAAAATTAAAATTATGAACAGAGATTATCCATTATCACCGACTCCTATGGCAGGATTTGTTCCTGTTACCGATGGAGTTACAGTAAAAAAAGGTCCAAATAGAACTGTTGCTAAAAGAACTACTGTTAACGAAGAAGGCAAGAAAAAAGTTGTAAAAGAAGTTGTGAATAATCGTGGTTATAAAGTTGTAAGAAAAGTTGATGGTAAACGTACTGAACTAGGTAAATCTTATTAATATGAAAGACGTAATGAAAAAAGCAGCAAAATACGAATCTAAGAAATCATTGGAAGGACCGATGAAATTTCTTAAAGGAAACGTAGGTAATAAATACGGAGCAAATGTATTTACCAAGTTGGCTACAAAAGCTAACAAGGGCAAAAAGAAATAAAATTTAATCAAATGCAACAACAACAAAAGAGTAAAGGTCTTGGCGACACTATTGAAAAAATCACAACTGCTACCGGCATTAAGAAGGTAGTGGATACTGTAGCTAAAGCAACAGGTAAAGATTGTGGATGTAATAAACGCAGAGACGCACTTAACAGAGCATTTCCTTATCAAGATAAAAAATAAAAAATATGTCAGTTTTTAAAACAACATTTACAAGAGCATTAGCTGTTATTCCTACGGACAACGCAAATGTGCCATACCCTGCACAAAGTGCAAGCGGAACAAATACATCTATTAGTGTAGCAGCTCTTATAGATAGTTCAGCTACATTTGAAACCAATAATGTAAAAACAGGTGACATTGTATATAATACTACTGATGGCACTGCAGCAACAGTTCTTGTTGTTGTAAGTCAAACATCTTTGTTATTAAATGATAACATCTTTACTGCAACTGCAAAGACATATAAGGTATATACAGCAAGTCCTCAGACTTCAAATGGCAATCCGGGATGCTTCTTGTACGTAGGCGGTGCAGGTAACGTAAAAGTTACAACCATTGGTCAAGACGTAGTTACATTTACTGCCGTTCCTGTAGGAACAGTATTACCCGTACAGGTAGTAAAGGTTCACTCAAGTGCTAGTGGCACAACAGCAACACTTATTAACGCACTTTGGTAATTTAATATTATGAATCACCAAGATAACAGCAGACTTGATATTATGGCAGAAGAATTAGAGTCCATCAAGACAGAGGTTTCTGAAATGAAGGCTATGTTAAAAGATGTATATACTTTATTAGCCGGCAACCCAATTGACAAAGATTCAAGTGGTCTTATTGGAAACTTTAAAGAAGTTAAGAAAGAAGTGTACGAGTTAAAAGCTGAGTTGAAAAAATACAAGGCTTACTTCTATGCGTTGGTTACTTTGGTTGGATTAGGTGCATTAAAAGTTATTACTGAATTTATACTTAGAAAATAATGGCAAAGGCAACAAATACAAGTTCTTATGTTAGCAAACCTAAGAAAAGAGGTGTAGCTGCAAAGAATAAAACAAGTAAAATCAAGACAAGTAAACTTTATAAAAAAGCGTACAGAGGTCAAGGACGATAAAATTAAATCAATATGAAACAATTCTTTTGTGAAGAAAATGGTCATTTATCAATGAAAAGGCTTTGTGGTCTTTTATGTGTAGTAGCATTATGCGTAACAATGTACCATAATTCTTTTAGTTCATTAGAAAATTCGCCAAGCGAATCTTTAGTTTGGGCTGTAGCAAGTTTGGCATTTGGATGCCTTGGATTAACAACAGCAGAAAAGATATTTAAAAAGAATGTTTAGTTACCCAAATATATGGGTGATGTTAACAGGTATAGTAATGGGTCTTACCATTATTATATCAGGTGTGTACTTTGTAAACAAGATGTTTGTAAATGACACCAAAGATGTTCTTGTAAGGTTTATAATTTTAGTCTTTACATCATTAGTGGCTTTGTTTATTATAGATAAAGTAATAGCTTTTAAAATAAAACTATTAGCTGATGAGATAAATAAGGAATTATTTGACTTGATAAAGACTCTAATATTAATGATATTCAGTTATTATTTTGGAACAAAAAATACTAAAAATGAAAATTAGCGAACATTTAGACTTATCTGAGTTAATCAGGAGTGAGTCAGCTAAACGTAATGGGATTAGTAATATGCCAACAGAAGAGCATATTGCCAACTTTAAGGTATTGGCTGAAAATGTATTTGAGCCTATTCGCAATAACTTCAGATGCCCTATTCATATCTCAAGTGGATATAGGTCTGCTGCACTTAACAAAGCGATTGGAGGTTCATTGACCTCTCAACATTGTAAAGGTCAGGCGGTTGACATTGATATGGACGGTACTCCAAATGGTGTGACTAATAAGATGGTCTTTGATTATATCAAAGACAACTTAGAGTTTGACCAATTGATTTGGGAATTTGGAACTGACTCTAACCCTGATTGGGTTCACGTATCTTATACTAATGGTAAAAACAGGGGTCAAATTTTAAAAGCAATCAAATCAAATGGTAAAACATCTTACGTTAATATTACTTAGTTTTTTACTATTCTCTTGTGCATCAAGGAAAGTATTAGTTAATAAGACCCAAGTAGAAACACATATAGACAGCGTTTCAGTGGAACGAAAGGATAGCGTAGTAGTTCAGCAGAACGCTATTATTGTCAAAGAGGATACTGATGAGGTTGAGATAGTACCCATTGATACAGCTAAGCCATTAATAATTGATGGCAAGCAGTACTTTAATGCCACGGTCAGGCTTAAAAAAACACGTAGACACGTAGTGGATACGTCCAAGGTAACGGTATCTAAGTCCGAAGAGAAGAAGGTTTCGGTCAAGAAGGAGGTGAAGGAGAAAATCTTTGAGAAGAAGGTCGACAAGAAAGCGAGTTACTTTGGTTTTTTATGGCTGCTTTTAGTATTGGTAGCATTGTGGTTTGCGAGGAAGTACTTACCAAAATAATAATTTTTATTTACTATATTTGTATAAATTAAAAAATCAAATCAAATGAAAGGAAAAGAAAATCAAGGTCAAGTTGCTCAAGGGGAGAGCTTAACTAAGTTAACAAATGAAGAATTAGAGTTTATCCAAAATGGTACAGCAAACTACAAAGCTGTAAAATCTCAAATTGGAGACCTTGAAATTCAAAAAATTAAATTAATAAATCAGGCTAATGAAATTGTAGAGGCGTTTAAGAACAATGAAAAGTTCTTGATAACCAAGTACGGTGAGAATGCAGTAATTAATATGCAAACCGGAGAAGTTACTCAAAAAACGCAAGAGCAAAAGTAAGATGCCGTTATAAAACGTAATCTACAATGCCAAAGATTAATGACATCACAACTGTATCGCTACCAAAACTGAGCGATAAACTTGTTGGTACAAGTGTTGGGGGTACACCTGACAACCAAACTTATAACTTTACCTTACAACAGTTAAAGGATTTGTTTGGTGGGTCTACAACCATTACACTTACAACTACCGGGTCAAGTGGAGCTTCTACATTAGTAGGTAGCGTTTTAAATGTACCAAATTATACTTTAAGCGGATTGGGTGGAGTTCCATCAAGTAGAGCTTTAAGCATTAATGGGACATCGTATGACCTAAGTGCAGATAGAGTTTGGAATGTAGGCAGCGTAACTTCGGTTGCTGCACTTTCATTAGGCACAGTTGGAACAGATTTAAGTTCAAGTGTGGCTACGGGAACAACAACTCCTGTAATTACATTGAATGTCCCTACGGCATCAGCTACAAACAGAGGAGCTCTTAGCTCTGCTGATTGGGTTACGTTTAATTCAAAGGGTTCAGGTACAGTTACATCAGTATCTGCATTGACTATTGGATTAGTTGGAACTGATATAACTTCAACAGTCGTATCAGGAACAACAACTCCTGTAATCACATTAAATATTCCTACAGCAAGCTCTACAAATCGTGGAGCGTTAAGTTCTACCGATTGGATTAATTTCGATGGTAAGCAAAATGCAGGAAACTATATTACAAGTTTACTTGGTGAGGCTACAGCTGCCGGTCCCGGTGCTGCATCTATCACTTTAAATAATGCATCAGTAACAGGTAAATTATTAACCGGTCTAAATGTTACAGGAGGAACTGTTGTAGCGACAGATTCAATGTTAACGGGTTTTGGTAAATTGCAAAACCAAATTAATGGATTAGTAGGTGGGGTAGTTTATCAAGGAACGTGGAATGCTTCTGCTAATACTCCTACTTTAACAAGTAGCGTTGGAACAAATGGTTATTACTATGTTGTAGATGTTGCAGGAAACACCAATCTTAATGGTATCACTGATTGGAAGGTAGGCGATTGGGCTATATTTCACGGTAGTACTTGGCAAAAAGTAGATAATACTGATGCAGTTACTTCTGTAAATGGACAAGTAGGAGCAGTTAGTTTAACCACAGATAATATTCCTGAGGGAACAACTAATCTTTATTATTTAAACTCAAGAGCAAGAGCGGCTATTAGCCTAACTACCACAGGTTCAAGCGGAGTAGCTACATATGATAGTGTTACAGGTGTTCTTAATATACCTAATTATACAACTGATTTAAGTAGTTATGTTACTATAGATACTACTCAAACTATTACAGGGGATAAAACATTTACAGGTACTTCTATTTTTAGAACTAATAACTTTGAAAATGCAGTTGAAATAAAGGATAATACAAGCTATGGGGTTAATAGTGGTTCTACTACTATAAATACTGAAAGAGCATTAACAGTATCTTCGGTTGGTTTTAATTTTGGTTCAACTAATAAGCAATCAAAATTTAACTTTACAAATACTGATAATTACGCTTACACATTCCCTGCTGCAAGTGGTACAATAGCTTTAACAAGTGATATTCCTGCAGCAGGACTATCATCTGTTGGCGTTAGTATGCCATCTGCTTTTAGCGTTGCAAACTCTCCATTAACTGCAGATGGCACGATTGCCATTACAGGAGCAGGTACAACTGCTGAATATATTCGTGGAGATGGTAGCTTAGCTGCTTTCCCTTCTGTTTCATCTGAGTCACAAAGATTAATTACTGAGGTTTATAATAGTTCAGGAGCAACGCTGACCAAGGGGACTGTTGTTTATATCAATGGTGGTCAAGGCAATTTGCCAACAGTTACAAAAGCATTGGCAACAGGAGATGCTACATCTGCTCAAACTTATGGTGTTGTTCAGGCGAATATTACTAATATGAATAATGGGTTTGTTGTTGCTATTGGCAGCTTAACAAATTTAGACACTCAGGCATATCTTCCGGGCACTCAGCTTTATTTAAGTTCTACCGTTGCCGGAGAATGGACTAGCGTAAAACAATATGCTCCTGCTCACTTAGTGTATGTAGGTATTGTTGTTAGACAACATCCAACTCAAGGAGTAGTAGAGGTTAAGATTCAAAACGGTTTTGAAATGGATGAGCTACACAATGTGTCGGCTCAAAATCCTTCTGATGGTGATATATTACAATATGTTTCATCTACAGATTTATGGACTGCTGTACCATTGCCTGCATCTCCTTCAGTAACGAACGCAGGTACAGGTACTTGTTCAATTGTAGGTAGCGGTTTAAGTAATACTGCTTCAGGAAATTACTCTGCTGCTTTAAGTGGTCAATGCAATACAGCTTGTGGATGTCATTCATTTATAGGTGGTGGATATAGTAATACAGTTAGTTCAGATTACGCTAGCACAATTAGTGGTGGATGTTATAATACAATTTGTAGTAATCAGTCATTTATAGGCGGTGGTACAAGTAACAGTATTTGTAGTTGTAGTTGTACATCATCTATTAGTGGTGGTGAATGTAATACAATTTGTGAAAACAGTCCTTCGTCAGCTATTGTTGGTGGTCTTTGTAATATTACAGGAGTTGGTGGTCTTAACTTTATTGGTAGTGGTTCTCATAACTATGCTGCTAATGCTTATTCAATAGTTGTAGGTGGATGGTGTAATTACAATAATGGTGCTTATTCATTTATTGGAGGAGGAACTGATAATGGTATAGGAGGTTGGTACTCATCTGTTACAGGAGGAAGATGCAACTTAATTATAGCAGGTGGTGATGGAATGGCAATTGTTGGAGGTCTTTGTAATAAGATTTTTGGTGGTGGCTATGCTACATCTATCCTTGGTGGTATTGCTAACTGCACTAGTAGTGGTTATTCAAGTATAGTAGGTGGTATTAGTAATAAGATTTGTGGTGGTCCTTTTGCAACTATATTAGGTGGTTGTTGTAATACAGCTAGTGGTTATTCTTCATCTGTATTAGGTGGTAGTAATAACGTTACTAATGCGGATTATTCAGCTGTATTTGGTTGTGGAGTAACAAACTCAGTGGCTTGTTCTTTTGCATCTAATAGATTAATTGCAAAAAATTTAGCGTGTAATGGTTGTGCCGTTTGTGTGGATGCAAATGGTATGTTACTACCTTATACAGCAGGTGGTGGTGGTGGTGGAATAATGGTCTTAGGCACAGGATGTAATTCTACAATTAGATGTGGTGTTAATAATGTTGCTTGTGGGGATTATTCTGCTTCTTTGAGTGGTCAATACAATACAGCTTGTAGAAATTACTCATTTGCAGGTGGTGGTCAAGGTAATACAGCAAGTGGATATGCTTCTTTTGTAGGAGGAGGTCTCTTTAATACAGCAAGTGGAGGTAATGCTAATACTGGTGGTTCTTTTGTAGGAGGAGGTAATAGTAATACTGCAAGTGGAGTATATTCAGCTATTGTAGGGGGTATAGTAAATACATCTTCAGGTGAACTTTCATTTGTAGGTGGTGGTTATTGTAACACGGTTTGTGGTAATTATTCATTTATTGG
>Ga0181352_1000582_pt1 | contig 15354 bp, 23 predicted proteins | sample Fa13VDMLBSN_FD_130103 | JGI IMG/M metagenome (GOLD analysis project Ga0181352, IMG submission 130103) | Freshwater viral communities from Lake Michigan, USA - Fa13.VD.MLB.S.N | ecosystem: Environmental > Aquatic > Freshwater > Lake | place: USA: Michigan | collected 2013-09-23 | reverse complement strand
TTCCGATCTGGGGGATAAAGGATCACCGACCCCCCTTGTTCAATTTTCTCCCGAAAATGGCTCAAAAAGGCATTATGAGGAAGAAGCGGGCTAAAAATGGAAAATAAGGGAGAGCTCGTTAAGAAATGGGACTTATCGACTTTAGGAGGTGTGACGGAGCCACGTATTCACACCAAACTGCTTGATTTACCCTCAAAAGCCGAACAATTTATAACATTTTGTGACCGAATAGGCTATCCGCTGCTACCTTGGCAGCAATGGTTGGCTCATCACAGCCTAAAAGTTAAACCCGACGGGCGTTGGGCGCACCCAGTTGTGGTTTTATTGTGCGCACGCCAGCAAGGCAAGTCAACGTTTATGGCGCTGCAGATTATCTGGCGGATTATTGAGCTAGGTGAAAAGCTACAAGTTCACGCAGCCCACAAGCTCACCACTTCAGCTGAAATCTTCTACAAAGTCGATTCAATCGTCCAACAAGTCCCAGAACTAGCTGCTCAGTTTGTTAAAAAACTGGAATCTAAGGGATTTCAAGAATTGCAATTCACAAATGGACGTCGATACATAGTCCGAGCAAATAACTCAGCTGGTCGCGGCATTGCAGCCCCCGATTGCGTCCACTTGGACGAAGTACGCGAATATTATGACGAAGACGTGTGGGCAGCGTTGCGTTATACACAGATGAGCTCGCCCAATCCCCAGAGCTGGCTTTATTCAAACGCTGGCGACCAACATTCCATTGTTTTGAACAAATTACGCGAGCGGGCTTATTCAGCGATAGCAACAGACAACGCTGACGATATTGGCTGGTTCGAATGGTCTGCACCCCAAGACATTAAGTTTGACGGGTCGGCTAAATTCTGGCACGGAGTTGCACAAGCTAATCCTTCACTGGGTTATACCGTTCACCCAGATAATATCAAGGCAATTCTCAATGACCCAGAGGATATTGTCCGCACAGAGGTACTTTGTCAGTGGGTGGACACAATTTCGCCCGTTATTAATGCCACCCAATGGGATAATTGCAAGAAGGAAGGCATCAAACTCGCGTTAGACAAAGATACGTGGCTCGCAGTTGACTTATCACCAGACCGCAGGCAGGGAGCTCTTGTCGCATCACAGAAAATCGACGACGACAATTTTCAAATCCAATTGCTTCACACTTGGACGTCTAACTCAAACCTTGACGATAAACAGGTTGCAAATGACATTGCCGACTGGGCTCGAAAGTTCCCCACCCAGCTTGTCGCCTATTCAGCTCGCACCGCATCAGCAGTTGCAGCCCGCCTAAATCCTGCGGGAATCAAAATCGAGCCAATTGACGGGCAACTTTACGCACAAGCGTGCGACGAGTTTCTTTCAGCAATAAGCGCTCAACGTTTACAACACGCGGGGCAACTAGAGCTGACCAAACATTGTTTATCTGCGGTCAAATTACCTTTTGGCGATGGCGGCTGGGTAATGGGACGTAAAGTCTCAAATGCAATTATCACTGGGGCGATTGCTTCAGCCCTTGCAAGTCATTATGCGACACGACCACCAACAGAGGTTGACATTTACGTTGGCTAGGTGGTAGGTGCTACAATTTATGGCAAATGGGATTACTTTCAAACCTTCTTGTCGGCGCGCCCGCTACAAAAGCACAAGACACCGTTGACGTCGCAGCCGCATTAAAACCGTTCACCGTTATGGGTGATTATTGGACGTCAATTAATGGCGCAGCTACAACTAAAGCGCAAGCAATGCAGGTTCCTGCAGTTATGCGCGCTCGTCAAATTATTTGCGGCACTATTGGCTCACTACCATTTGAAGTTTATGAAAAATCTACAGGAGCGCACGTCGAAGCACCTAGAATCATACATCAACCCGACCCAAGCGTTCCTGCTTCTTTAGTCTATTCGTTAACCGCGGCTGATTTGTTTTTTTATGGGAACGCTTATTGGCAAGTTACAGAGATGTATGCCACAAGCGACGGTGGACGCGTTCGCGCAGCCACGTTCGTTCCGTACGAGCGCGTTTCACCGATATACAACTCCAACTCAACTGCAGTTGTCGGTTATAACGTAGACGGAACGCCAGTGCCAACCCGCGGCGTAGGTTCGCTTGTTGTATTTTATGGTTTGAACGATGGATTGCTTTATACAGCGGGACGCACAATCCGCGCAGCTTTAGAATTAGAAAAGGCTGCAGAACTTTATGCAAAAGAGCCATTGCCAACAATGGTATTGAAATCTACTGGCACAAATCTTCCAAGCGAGCGCGTAAAAAACCTTCTTGAGTCTTGGAAAACTGCTCGCAGCCAACGTTCGACCGCATTTCTCAATGCAGATGTTGAACTTAGTACTTTAGGTTTTGACCCTAAGACTTTACAGCTTAACGAAGCTCGTCAATACATCGCGCTAGAACTTAGCCGCGCTTGTGGAATCCCTGCACATTTTTTGTCTGCAGAAGTCACTTCAATGACTTATTCAAATACCTTACAAGAGCGCCGCGCACTCGTTGACTTCTCACTACGCCCAATCATCACTGCAATCGAACAGCGAATTTCATTACCAGACTTTATCCCAAGCACACAAAGTACACGCATCGACCTAGACGATTTCCTACGCGGCTCAGCACTTGAGCGTGCGCAGGTTTACGAAATCCTAAACCGCATCGGCGCAATGAGCGTTGAGCAAATTCAAGAGGAGGAAGACTTAATCCGATGAAGATTAATTTTCCAATGAACATCACTGCCGCCGATACAAACAAGCGGACAATCTCTGGCAAAATCGTTACTTGGGGAGAAGAAGGCAACACTTCTGCAGGTTTAACTGTATTCCAAAAGGATTCAATCGATTTTGGCAAAAACGTAAAGCTTTTATGGGAGCACGAACTCACCCGACCTTTAGGGCGTATGACTGAAGCAACGGTGACGCCAAATGGAATTGAAGCGTCATTTAAAATTGCCAATACAATGGCTGGAGAAGATGCGCTTGTTGAAGCATCGGAAGGCTTACGCGATGGATTCAGTGTCGGTGTAGCAGTAGACGAATGGTCGAATATTGATGGCGTAATGACAATTGCAAAAGCGCGTCTCATCGAAGTTTCATTAGTAACCGAGCCAGCTATTTCAAGCGCTCGCGTCTCCGAGGTTGCAGCGTCTGAAGCTGAAGCCGCAAAAGAAGAAGAAAAGATTTCTGAGTCAACCGATTCAGAGCCAACAAACGAAGGAGAACAAGTGTCAGACACTACCGTTCCAGCTCCTGCCGAAGAAACGGTAGAAGCTGCAAAGGCTGCGCCAGTACAGGCAGCTTATTACACAACTCCACGCGTAAATACCAACGTAACAGCTGGTCAGTACGCAATGGCGCAATTGAAGGCAGCACAAGGCGATGCAGACGCTCGTGACCTTGTTGCAGCACTTCAGATTGCAACAACAACCGAAAACACAGGAATGGTTCCACCAAATTACCTCACCGACATCATCGGAGTAATTGATTCCTCACGCCCATTTATCGATTCAATCGAGCGCGCACCACTACCTCCGAGCGGACTAAAGGTGTTCACACCTAAGCTTGGAAATCAAGCAATCGTTGCAGTAACTTCTGAAGGTTCTGAATTTGCTTCACAAGACACTGCAGTCACATTCCAAGAAGATACAATTGTCAAATTTGCAGGTGCAAATGTTGTAAACGTCGAACTCATCGACCGTTCAGCGCCTGATTTTCTTGACCTGCTTGTACGCGAACTCGCTGCATCTTACGCACAAAAGACCGACGCTTACGCAGCTCAGATTGCAGCTCAGAACGCTACTCAGTCTTCTGATTCAACAATCTATAAGGCTATTGCAAAGGGTATTTCCGAGTCTTACGGCGTAATGCGATTCACCCCAAATCGTTTGCTAGTTGCAAACACAGGTGGAGAAGATGGAATTGATTTCGCAGGTCTTCTCGGTGCGGTCGATGGTTCCAACCGTCCATTGTTCGCAGCTGCTCTACCTTCAAACGCAGCTGGTCTAATTTCACAAGGTTCAACCGCTGGAACAGTCGCAGGATTGTCACTCGTCGTTGACCCGAACTACACAGGAGACGATGCAAACGCTAAGCACGCACTCGTATATCCTTCCGCAGCAATGCGTTTCCACGAGAGCGGAACAATCGAACTCCGCGCAAATCTCGTTGCAAACGGTCGCGTAGAGATTGGTCTCTATGGATACGCTGCAGTTGTCAACCGCTACCCAAGCGCTTTCCGTAAGCTCAACGTAGCCTAAGACCCAACGTTTGGGGCGTGCTCCCGCGCCCTAAACACCTATTGACAAGGAGACGAAATGCCGACAATTGTTACCGCTGCACAACTGCGTGCAATTCTTGGCGTTTCGTCTTCTTTGTATAATGATGCTTACTTGGACGACATTATTGATTCAGCCGAATCAGTTATCCTCCCGATGCTTGTCAAATACGCCGCGCCATTACAAAAGGCGGAATTACAAGATAACGTTGCAACTTTCGTTACACTAGGCGACCACAAGTTTTCACAGGGTCAACAAGTAGTTATCGCGGGAGTATCGGCAACATTTAATGGAACACGAACAATCACAGACGTTACCAACGACGAATTCACCTGCGCAATTACCGCTGCAGACGTTGATGAATTTAATATTATTCCAAGCGGAACGGCAACGCTCGTCGGAGCAGCTACGTATGTTGGAAACTCCGCCGTCGAGTCTGCAATTCTTGCTACAAGTGTTGAAATTTTCCAGTCGCGCACAGCTGCAGGTGGACAAATCGAAGGAATAGATTTTACCGTTAGCCCTTACCGTATGGGACGCAGTTTGTTTAATCGCGTAAGCGGTCTTTTGGGCGCTTACCTTGACACCGATGCGATGGCTCTCTAATGCCAGCATCTTCAATTGATTCCTCTATCCGCACACCACTCGCAAATGCTTTTGCTGGTGTTGCGGCAAATGTTTACTCTTATGTTCCAGAAGCTCCACAAGTTCCAGCGGTAATTTTAGTTCCAGACTCGCCCTACTTAGAATTAAACACAATTAACGATTCCACGCTACACGCAAAAATCAATTTAGTCATCACCTGCGGCGTGGCTTACCTTTCAAATCCAGCTTCACTGGATAATCTTGAAAAACTAATAATGTCAGTTTTGGCGGTAATACCAGACGGCTACATTGTCGGATTGGTAGAACGACCAACGGTTACGCAAGTTGGAACGGTTAATTTATTGACCGCAGATATTCGCGTTTCCACCTACTACACCCAGACAAACTAAGGAGAAAAGAGTGGCAACAGTAGTTATTACTGGTCGCGACGTTTCGCTATCTTTCACAGGTGGAACAGATATCGAAGCCCAAGCTACCAACGCAGTTTTGACAAAAACAAACGTACGCGAGACTTATCAGACTCTCGATGGCGAGGCTTACAAGACCGTTAACATCGAAGGCACATTTCAGCTCGATATGCTTGCAGATTGGGGCAAGGCAAACTCAGTTTGCGAAGCTCTTTGGGCTGCAGCTGAATCAGCACCAGACACCACAATCAGCGTAACAATGACCGCAGCAACAGGCGCTCAATTTGTATTTCCAATCCTCCCAGAGTTTCCAACCGCGGGCGGTTCTGGAATCGATGCGCAGACCGTATCGTTCACCTTCAAGATTGCTAAGGGTGAAGTCACAGAGACATTTAGCTAAAAGATAGGAAACGGGAGCAATGAAACTATCAATAACAATTAAATACACAAACGGCGAGGAAGTCGCCTACAACGTCGGATTGCCCGAATGGGCAAAATGGGAACGTAAAACTGGCAAATCAATCTACTCAATGAAAGATATTGCCGCTTACCAGCAAGCCGACTTCCTCGACCTAGCTTATTTCGCCTACAAGCGAGAAGCTGCAGGAAAGCCGACAAAATCCCAAGAGGTTTGGGAATTGTCAGTTGAAGAAATGACGATTGGAGATGAAAGCCCAAAAGCTTCGACGCTGGAAGCATAAACCGACTCATAATTGAGTTGGCAATTGCAACTGGCATACCAATGAGCGAATGGATGGACATCGACTCAGTATTAACAGCGATTGAGATATTGAAGGAGCGCAAAGGTGGCAGATGAGCCGATTTCATACGACCGCCGCGAATTGCGCTCCATTATCTCAGCGTTTAAAGCGATGGACGATGAAGCAACAGACCAAGCAAAACGCGAAAGTTCTGCGTTGGCTCAATACGCTGCAAATGAAGTTCGAGCTTATGGCATTACGCGCACTTTTGGACAAGAAGTTGTTGACCGAATCACAAGCGGGGTTCGAGTATCCAAGTCATCAAAAATTGGAGAATTCAGCTACGGTTTTGCCAGTCAGCGTTTTTCTGGTGGTGCATCAACAAAAGACCTCTGGGCGGGTTATGAGTTTGGAGCTAATAGGTATCCTCAGTTCCCACGACGTACACCCCGCAAGGGTCGCGGCAACGCTGGATACTTTATCTACCCAGCATTGCGCAAGATTCAGCCTCAACTAGTCAAAAAATGGGAAGAAGCATTTTCCAAGATTTTAAAGGAGTGGGATAAGTAATGGCAGGAAGTAGAACGCTCAAACTTTCCATTCTTGCGGACGTAGACAATCTAAAGAAAAACCTTGACGTCGGCTCAAAAGAAGTCGAAGGGTTTGGCGGCAAGCTTGAAAAGTTTGGCAAGGTAGCAGCCGCTGCATTTGCCGCCGCTGCTGCTGCAGCTGCCGCTTATGCTGGCAAATTAGCAATTGAAGGCGTAAAAGCTGCAATTGAAGATGAAGCGGCTCAAGAGCGTTTGGCTAATGCATTACAAAATGTTACAAAGGCAACCGACGCGCAGATAAAAGCGGTTGAGGAACAGATTCTTAAGACTTCTCTTGCCACTGGCGTTGCGGACGATAAATTACGCCCAGCACTTCAGCGCTTATCTACAGCAACTGGGGACGTTACAAAATCACAAGACCTTTTAAAACTAGCTTTGGATATCTCCGCCGCAACAGGGAAAGACGTCGAAACAGTTTCCAATGCGCTGGCAAAAGCCTACGAAGGTAATACTTCTTCACTGGCTCGTCTTGGTGTAGGTATTAGCGCAGCTGAAGCAAAAACTTTAGGTTTTGAAGGAATAGTAAAAGAATTATCAAATACCTTTGAAGGTTCAGCGACCGTCCAAGCAAATACATTTGCGGGTCAAATTGCGCGACTCAAAGTAAGTTTTGATGAAGCAAAAGAATCGGTTGGAGCCGCATTACTTCCAGTCTTACGCCAGCTTTTAGATTATTTCGTCAATGTTTTAATCCCTAAATTCCAAGAAGCGAAACGCGCAGCAGTTGACCCGATTGTAAAAGCATTTAAAGACAACGAAGAAGCCTTGCGTGATTTGTGGGCTTTTGTTAAAAACTTCCTAATCCCTATTTTTGAAAATGGTTTAGTTGCAGCTATTAAGGCAGTTGGCGCAACTATTGCTGGAATCATCACAGTAATCGCAACGGTGACCAACAAGGTAAAGGAATTGGCAAACGACGTTATTGATGCGGTAAATAAAATTATTCGCGCTTACAACGCCATTCCGTTGTTGCCTAACATTTCTACAATTCCGAAAATCGGCACAAGTTCTGCAATGACTGGAAGTATTCCCACCGCTAATTTACCTTTTGGCGGGGCAACTTTAGGCGGCGGAACAACTGGTGGAGGAACTGGCGGTTCAAGTGGTGGCGGCGGTGGTTCAACTGGTGGAGGTAAATCTGGTGGCGGTTCGAGCATTGCAGATACCATTTCTGGCGTCATTGCTGGAACGAACGCAGCATTTGATGCTTTTAATATTGGAATCAAAAGTGGAACTTCTGGTTCTCCATTAAATCTCGGTGGCGGTCGCGCTGGAGAAGCAAAAGACACTGTATACATAAACGTAAATGCTCCAAGCATTATCGATGAAGAAGGCTTTACTCGCGCAGTCGTTTTGGCTTTAAATAACTCAACAAACCGCGGTACAACTGGAGCGGGCGACCTTAGAACGAGCGCACAAATCTTATGACGGCTTGGACACCCGTTTGGCGCATTAAAGCCAATGGCACCGAAGTAACATCGGTTACGCTTGCCAATCTTAATATCACAAGCGGTCGAAGTGATATTAATACGCCAACCCCAGCTGGCTATTGCCAATTACAGCTTATTAATACCGACGAAACCGTTTACAGTTTTACAATCAACACTTCAATCACAATCGAAGTCCAAGACTCTAACGGCGATTACGTTGCAATTTGGGGCGGGCGCATTTCTGATATTCGACAAGTTGTGACGGTCGGTGGTGAAATAGCATCGCCAACGGTCATCAATATAACTGCGGTCGGAGCTCTTGCAAGATTACAAAGAGCTATCTTTGACGGGAATTTAGCTGAAGGATTAGACGGCGCACAAATCCTTGACCTACTGGACGATTTGTTGCTCAACAGCTGGAATGAAGTTCCTCCCGCTGAAACTTGGAATACCTATAATGCCACCGAGACTTGGGCTAACGCGTCCAATATCGGATTAGGCACAATCGATGCTGGTGATTACACAATGTCATCTCGTCAAATAACCGACCAAGTTATTTCAACAATAGCAAATCAGATTGCTTCGTCTGCTTTAGGTTATCTCTATGAGGACGCAAACGGGCTAATCAATTATGCAGACGCATCACATAGACAAGATTATTTGACCGCGAATGGGTACGTCGATTTAGACGCTGGGCACGCAATCGGCTCTGGTATTGGCGTAGTTCAGCGGCAGGGCGATTTAGCAAACAAAGTTGTCATCGATTACGGAAACAATTTCAATTCCCAATACACGGCACAAGACATCGAGTCACAAGCCACTTTTGGGCTTTATGCAGAACAGTTTTCCAGTTATCTCAAGAATACGGCAGACGTGGAGGATATGGGCGACCGTCTTATTCAGCTACGCGCTTTCCCACGCTACAAGTTCCAGTCCATCACCTTCCCGCTCCAAAACCCAGAAATGGACGACGCAGACCGAGACGCACTCCTAAATGTATTTATGGGCTTGCCCGTTCGTATAACAAACCTGCCCCCGCAAATGCTGGGTGGCGAGTTTACGGGTTACGTAGAAGGCTGGTCTTTTAGGGCATCGGTAGGCGGGCTTTACATAACCCTCAATGCTTCACCAACAGAATTCTCAGCGGTTGCGCAGCGCTGGGAGCAGGTCAACGGCGCGGAAACGTGGAATTCAATTTTGAATACGCTAGAATGGCAAGACGCGATAGGAGTTATTAGCTAATGGCAACAACGACCAATTTTGGCTGGGAAACGCCAGACGATACCGACTTAGTAAAAGACGGTGCGCTTGCGATGCGCACCTTGGGCAACGCAATTGATGCGTCAATGGTTGACCTAAAAGGCGGAACAACGGGGCAGGTGTTGAGCAAAAACTCCAACACCGATATGGATTTTACTTGGATTAATAACGACCAAGGCGACATTACCGCCGTTACTGCGGGCACTGGTATCAGTGGTGGCGGAACTTCTGGGGCAGTAACGATTACTAACTCAATGGCAACAGAAATTACCGCCGCTGGCGATATTATTATTGGAACAGGTTCAGGAACGTTTGACAATCTTCCAATCGGTACGACAGGACAAGTCTTAACTGCCGACACGACAGTTTCCCCGTATAAAGTTAAATGGGCAACAGCAACTTCCAGCACCCCAAGCTTTGTCGGTTGTATGGCAGTAGCAAGCGCTGCTCAAACTATCGCAAATTCAACTGATACTGCTGTAGCTTTTGGTGGAACAGATTTATATGATACAGATGGATTTCACGACCCCTCTACAAATAATTCGCGCATCACAATTCCGACAGGCAAAGGTGGCAAATATAGATTTGAAACAATGATTCGCTGGGACGGAAATAGCAGCGGAGCGCGCTCTATTAAATTCTATATCAATGGCAGCGAAGGGCAAACTGTTTATCGCGCACCTGCTTTTGCTGCTGGGGCTGTAATTAATACTCCAAGTTTTACATTAAACTTGAGCGCTGGGGATTATGTTCAAATTTATGTTAATCAGACCTCTGGCGGAAATGTTGATATAGATAACAGCGGGTCAACAACGCAATTAAGTGCAGGATTGCGTTTTGGTTGCACTTATTTAGGAGCGTAGTATGTCTTTATACGAAGAAATAGTTAAGGTTTATCCAGAGCTAACGCCTAGCGATTTTGATGAAGGCGGCAAAATTAAATTGCGAGATGATAGCGATGGGTTAGGCGCTTACATCGAAAAATGGGAATATACAAAACCGATTCCGAAAGGTTTAAAACTAGGTAAATAGTGCCTAAGCTTTGTAAAGCTGGTGTTCAATTGCGCGAGCAAATTGACGATATGTATGTTGAGCGTGACCGTCGCAGTGACGGTTGGATAGGTGACACCCGCCATTCAGCCCGCAAAAGCGACCATAACCCCGACAAGTCGGGAATTGTGCGCGCAATAGATATCGACGCCAACTTGAATGCACACCCAGAAGAAGTTTTTGACTTAGTAGAAAAAATTACAAAATGCGCCAAACGTGGAGATAAACGTATCGCTTACATAATCCACGACGGCAAAATTTCTAGTCCGATGCTGAATTGGAAGAAAAGGAAGTACAGGGGTGCGAATCCACACCGCTCACATTTCCACGTAAGTTTCACAACCTTGGGAGATAAAGACGGCAGTTGGTTTGACCTAGAAGGAGAGAGAATCAATGGAAGAATTGAAGATGATGGCAGGCAGCTGGCTAAAGACGTTCGTGGCGGCAGCGCTGGCAACATACTTGGCGGTAGGTTGGGACATCGAAGCGATTGCAAATGCAGCTGCAGCATCAGTCTTGCCTAGCATAATTAACTGGCTCAATCCAAGCTATACACGTTACGGCAAGGTTCGTTAATGAACTCGGTGAACTGGGGCGACTTGGCGGCTATGTCCGCAGTAGTTGCGGCAATCCTTACTGGATTGGTTTACATAATCAAGAAGGAAACCGCCCCACTAGCCGACCGTATTGAAAAACTTGAAGACACAAACCTCGAAATGCTAGGAATCATTAAAGCTCTGGCTTTATCCTTTAAATCACAAAAGGGAGCAAAAATTGTCAACAAGAAAACGCGTCGCTAAAAAGTCGAAGAAGGTGGCAAAACGTCGCCGCACGACGAAAGAGCCAGCTTTAACAAAACTTGATTTTTGGGCTATTGCAGCCAATGAAGTGTATAAAGCTTGCCGCAATGCTGGAATGGACGAAGGCACAGCTCTTGCTTTTGCGATGGATAGAAGCTCTTATCCCGACTGGATTGTTGACCCTAAAGACCCTATCCGAAACCCGTTGGACGATTTTGACGAGGAAGACGAAGACTAATTTTTACAAAAGAGTCGGAACTATTTGAGGCGATAAAGACCCTCGTTCCAGACCTAACCCCAACGAGCCAGTCAGACCGCTCGGACGGCTACTCTCGCTCTTTCCAGCTCATTCTGGAGCTCAAATGCCGCCGCACTCACTACGATGAGTTAGTTATCGAAAAGCCCAAGTGGCTCTATTTGACCCACAAAGCGGCTTTAAACGGGCTTACAGCGTTTTACATCTGCTCGACACCTACAGGGGTCTACGAATGGAATTTGACCGCTTTAGCAGCCCCACAATGGCAAATAAAGGCTATGCCAGCAACAACGGATTTCCAGCGTAATCACTTTGTAGACAAAGAAGTTGGCTTCCTGCACATCAATCAAGCTCGCCACATCAACTTTTAGACACGCCGATAAATCCATTTGCAATAAATCTATTTAGTAAATACATTTAACCCATCATCGAGCAAACGTCTCGGGATAGGGAGCAACAAAATGTCAACAAAATTATCTAACGAATTAGAGCATTTGGTTAATCGTAGAAAACAATTGATAAGACATATCGAATTTTTATATTTAACAAAATACGACGTGCAACTCCAGGTCGAAGATACAGAAAAACAGCTAGAAATCCTTGAAAAATATATGATTTCGAAAGGTTGGGAGCGTTAATAATGACTGAAATTAAATACGACACTCAATCGGGTGCGTGGACGGACGGAACGAATTACGTAAAAGGTTCCATAATCCGACGCTACGCACTCGAAAGATTGGGCAGAACTTCCGCCCGCGGGCGTTTATCTGCAAATGAAATTAGCACCTACTGGCTAGATAAATTGGGGGTGGCTGGTTTTGTTAAATAGTCAATTTAGCCCAGACCAATTTGTAGCAGTCTGCGTTTTACTGGCTCTTGCTTGTGGCTTGGGAATCAAGCTCGGTTACAAGTGGGGCAAAAATGACTGGTATTCCAAAGGTTATGTTAGGGGGCTCAGCGTTGGACAATCTAGCCGACAAGTCTCCAAGTGAGTGGCTCGCGGACGCTATTGACACCTACCAAGAGCGGGGGTATCAGTGGGGCGACCCGCGGGACAATTTTCTACGCATTTACGAAATCTCGAAGCGACTCGGTGTTCAGTTGCGAGACCCAGCTGACGTGGCAGTTGTCTTTATCGCTGCAAAATGGAGCCGACTTATGGAAAGTCCAGCAAGCGAGGATTCGTATATCGATGCCATTGCATACACCGCTATCTTGGCTCAACTCCGAAATACAGATTGGGGCAACTTTGTCGTTGATACGGAACACGAATAGGTCGCAGTATTGCGATTATTGCAAGGGTAGATGGGGCAAGATGAAAGATGGCTCGTGGCACATCAATGCACAACGCCCCGCTGAATGGATAATCATTTCAGAATCACCCACACGACGCGGCAAACGCCGCTTCTATTGCCAGCCCTGCGCGAACGAAGTTCAGAACTGGGCAGATGGCACATTTTGGAGCTTAAAGGAACAGCTCGATTTCGCAATTAAACATTACGCAGAACAGGAAAAGTTAAATGTCGAATTGGCTTGAAAATTACGAAGGAGTTTGGGATAGATTTAATAAGTTCAAAGCTGAATATCCCGACTATAGGCACAAATCTCACGTATTAGCAGAATCTTTATCGCGTGAATCAGAAGTCTTCATTGTTAAAACAGAACTTTGGCGGACGTGGAATGATACGGAGCCATTTGCCACTGGATTGAGCAGCGAGTTAAAGAGCAAGTCATACGCAATTGAGATGGCGGAAACAGGAAGTCTTGGACGCGCATTACAGATGGCTGGGTATGCAGCAAAACCCAATGGCACACCTAAGAAGCCAATACAAACAACGAAGCCAGAGTTGGCTGAGTTTGTTAAAGAGCAACGCCCCAATGACCCAGAACCGATTGTTTGGGACGTAAGCGCAGTGGCTGAACAATTAGGAGCTGAGGTGGTTGATGACGTTCCGATTTGTTCGCACGGTGTAATGATTTACAAAGAAGGCAAGAATGACCGCGGCGACTACCGAGGATTTGTTTGTCCAAGCAAGGAGAAATCTTGCAACAAGTGGTACAAGCTCGATAGCGCTGGAAAGTGGTATTTGCCGAAATGATTATCAATGGAAAACAGGTGTGCGATACCTGCAACGAACCTGCACCTGTAAACCATAACGAGCCCAATGAGACGTGGATTTGTAACACGTGCAAATGCAGGTCTAATTGAGCCAGCATCGCAAACATCGAGGGTATGCGACGCAGCGCCTCCTCGCTCAGTACCTACGGGACAACGGTTGGGCTTATGCCGAATCGACTGGTGCTGGGCGAGCAGGTAGCGACATCACTGGCGTGCCATTTGATATTGAAGTCAAAGCTCGCACTGGCTTTCAGCCAGCTGCGTTAATGAAACAACTCGATGAGCGAAAGAGCGACAAGCTAGGGTTTGGGGTGTTAAGGCTGAACGGGCAGGGAGAAGCAAATATTGATAACTGGGTTGCAATGCTCAGACTGGAGGATTTGATTGAGCTATTACGACGAGTTCATTTTCCGATGCAGTCAATGCGGGAAATGGACAATAAATCAGAGAGTATGTGAAAAATGCCTCGATACGATTATTGGTGCGACCGATGCGAAGAGCAGTTTGAAATTGAACTAACTATCCACGCCGCCAACATAACAATGAGCTGCCACTGTGGCTCACCAATGAGAAAAATATATAGCCCCACACCGACAATCTTTAAGGGTGACGGTTGGGCAGGAAAAGGGATCAAATGAGTATCAAAGAGTTAAGCATCAAGCTAGCAGCCTTAACCGTTTTAGCCGATGAAGTCAAGAAGGCAAAAGATGAGTTAAGAGCTGAGGTATTGAAGGAGATGGCTAGCGTGGGGGCTGACCGCGTAAAAGCCACCATAGGCGAGCAGCAAATAGCATTTATCACAACCGTAAATAGCAAATTAAAACCTCGCGTAACAAGAGAAAATGGATTTGTAAACTGGGTAAAAGAAAACCTGCCACACGAGATTGTGGAAAGCGTACGAGAGAGCTCCAGAGAGCGTATCCTTGAAACGCTTATGTCTAACGGTGAATTACACGACTGGTTGGATTATGTGGAAGCTGACCCGTACGTGAGCACTCGATTCCACGCAGATGGGCGAGAAGCCATAAAGACCGCGTTTAGGAATGGAGAATTGGAAATCAAAAAAATGGTAAAGGAGATAGAGGGTTAGGCATTAAGCAAATTGTTATCAAATCGTTATAATTAAACGAAAGGCTTTATGCGTAAAATACTTGACACGCTTGGTACGCTAACTTCGCCCTTGGGGCTGAGAAGAACCCCAACGGCGAATTGGCGCTCTTGGGGGCGCTTTATGTTTCGCCCGATGGCGATTACATTCTTCGCTTTAGGTTTGATTTTCAATCTTGAAAAGGCTTATGCAATTTCGCCGCAGGTTATGGAAATGAAGCTTTACGCGCACAATAAACTGGCTAATTGGACTCAGTTTGAGTGTTATAACGAATTGATATACAGAGAGTCCAGATGGAACCCCAAGGCTAAGAATGGTAGCCATTATGGGCTGGGGCAGATGCGCAATGTAAAGGTCAAAGACCTAAGCTGGCGTGAACAGATTGAATGGCATTTACGGTACCTATCTCACAGGTACGAAGGCTCAGCTTGTAAAGCATTGCATCATTTAAAGGTGCGTGGTTGGCATTAAAGGTTCATCGCTCAAAAGCACAGGAAGCACAGCACGCTGGAGATTAATCAGAGAGCGCATACTTAAGCGCGATGGTTACGTTTGCGTATTGTGCGGTGATGATGAGCGGGCTCGATTAACTGTAGACCACATCGTCCCTAGGCGCTTGGGTGGTAATGATGAAGACTCAAACCTTCAAACTTTATGCAAACGATGCAATTATTCGAAAGGGGGGCGTTTTTTTGAGCGCACGCCGACACCACCGACCCCCCTCTCCCTCCCCTTCCTT